>JGI20163J15578_10000615_pt1 | contig 14723 bp, 14 predicted proteins | sample TergutCu122P1_FD_15578 | JGI IMG/M metagenome (IMG submission 15578)
TACATACTCTCTATGTGGTGCCAATGGTTTATATGCTGGTCGGATAATCTTATCTACATTCTTCAACTCTTCTAGACGATGGGCGCTCCACCCTACAATACGTGCGGTGGCAAATATTGGAGTGTATAATTCTGGAGGAAGCTCTAACATACTATACACGAGGCCGCTGTAGAAATCCACATTGGCATTAACCCCTTTATACATTCTTCGCTTCTTGGCAATTACCTCTGGAGCCATATATTCAACGGTTTCATATAAAGCAAATTCTGCCGACTTGCCTTTCTCTTCAGCCAATGCTTTCACAAAATCCTTGAAAATGTCTGCTCTTGGGTCATTCATAGAATAGATGGCGTGACCCATTCCATAGATAAGTCCTTTTTTATCAAAGGCTTCTTTGTCCAGTAACTTTTCTAAGTATCTGCGTATTTGCTCCTTATCACTCCAATCAGACAAGGATTTCTTCATGTCTTCAAACATCTTGGTAACTTTAATATTGGCTCCCCCGTGCTTTGGCCCTTTCAAAGATGCCATAGCTGCTGCAACGGTAGAATAAGTGTCTGTTCCAGAAGAAGTAACTACGTGAGTGGTAAAGGTAGAATTATTCCCTCCTCCATGATCCATATGAAGCACAAGAGCCATGTCTAGAATCTTAGCCTCTAGCTCTGTATATTTACGATTCTCTCTTAACATCATGAGAATGTTTTCTGCTGTAGATAACTCTGGCAACGGTGCATAGATAAACAAGTCTGTTCCCCTCTTATAACGATAAGCATGATACCCATAAACCATCAGCATAGGGAATTGACTAATCAGGTTTAAGCTCTGTCGCAACACATTGGGCAAATCTGTATCATCCGCCTTGGCGTCACAAGAGTATAAGGTTAAAATACTTCTTGAAATATTATTCATCATGTCCTGACTAGGAGCTTTCATAATCACATCTCTCACAAAGTTCGGCGGCAGAATCCGTCGCTCTGCCAGCACTTCATGAAAATCTTGAAGTTGCTTTTCTGTGGGTAACTCCCCAAACAACAACAAATAAGCCGATTCCTCAAAGCCAAAATGCTTGGCCTCTAAGAAGCCATTGACAATATCTTTTATATTGTATCCTCGGTAATACAGTTGCCCTTCACAAGGCACTTCTTTCCCATTAACCACTTTAAAAGCTTGAATGTCAGATATATTGGTTAGTCCCGCCAGTACACCCTTGCCATGAACATCACGCAAACCCCTCTTCACGTCATATTTTGCATATAACTCCTTATCTATTGCGTTGCTTTCTTCACTTAGCTTAGAAAGCTCTTGTATCACTGGTGAGTTCTCGAATAATATGTAATCATAATCCTTTACCATATGCTACCTCCTTTTCCTTTGTTTCATCATTAGGTGCCAGAACTCATGCTCTATGAACTGCTTTTGTTCAGTGAGATTCCTTCGGCTCTATGGGGCAAAATACATTTAACTTTTGTACCTTCCCTGCATTATACTACATCTCTTGCTATTTTGTATATTGAAATGTTTTACAAAGATATTAATTTGATACAAAGTTACAGTTCTATATTTCTTTTACTATAAATATATGCTAAACTTAGTAGAATCTGGTAGCGAAAGGAAACACACCATGAAACGAATCGTACTTACAGGTGGTGGAACAGCAGGTCATGTCACCCCAAACATTGCTTTAATCCCAAAACTTAAGGAGTTAGGATATGATATCCATTATATCGGTTCTTATGAGGGCATAGAAAAAGAGCTTGTTAAGCCCTTTGGCCTTCCTTATCATGGAATTTCTTCTGGCAAGCTTCGTCGATATTTTAGCTTGCAAAACTTCACCGACCCCTTCAGGGTGCTAAAGGGCTTTGTGGAAGCCCGTCGGTTAATTAAAGCGCTAAATCCTGACATTATTTTTTCTAAGGGTGGCTTTGTTACTGTTCCTGTGGCTGTTGCAGGAGGAGCACGCAGGGTGCCTGTGATTGTTCATGAATCAGACATGACCCCTGGTCTAGCCAATAAGCTTGCCTTTCCTTCTGCAAGGAAAATTTGTTGCAACTTTCCCGAAACATTAAAGCTTCTCCCCGCAAGCAAAGGCATCCTTACAGGTTCTCCTGTTCGCGCAGAATTATTTGAAGGAAACAAAAATGTTGCTCTGCAATTGTGCAACTTTGAACCCCATAAGCCTGTTCTCTTGATTCTTGGAGGAAGCTTAGGCTCTGTAGCCATCAATGGTGCCATTCGAGAATTATTGCCCGAAATACTAGATACCTACCAAATCATCCATCTTTGTGGAAGGAATAAGTTAGACCCTTCTTTGGTTAACTTGAAGGGCTATGCCCAATTTGAATACCTTCAAGAGGAATATAAAGACGTGATTGCCCTTGCAGACTTGGTCATTTCTCGAGCAGGAGCCAATGCCATCTGTGAATTGCTGGCTCTACATAAGCCAAACCTGCTTATTCCCTTATCTTTGAAAGCCAGTAGAGGAGACCAGATATTAAATGCTAAATCCTTTGAAAAGCAGGGCTTTAGTATGGTTCTTGAAGAAGAGCGCTTAACAAAGGAATCCTTGTTGGAAGCAATCGAATCTCTCCACAGTAATCAGAGCCACTATATTAAAAACATGAGAGAATCTAATCAGCAAGACTCAATAAATATTATATTAGATTTAATTCAGCTACTTCAAAAATAATACGGATAAAAAAGAAGAAAGATCACTGGCATCACAGCAAAAGTGCAACCAAAAACCCAAAGATTAACCCTCCAATATGAGCTGCATTGTCAATTCCTACATCCGTTAATCCTAGATATAGACTGATTGCTATCATAATCACAAGGCCTCTTCCTGCCAATCTTCCTACTGGTCGTTTGGTTTTTAGATAGGTTCCAAGCACCGCTCCCATCAAACCAAAAACTGCACCAGATGCCCCTCCCGAAAGAACGTAAGGGCCACTGGTGTGCTCCACCAACAAATTATATAGGCGACTGAATAGGTCATTATATGGAGTAATTACTTCATTAAAGTTATTCCTTGTGGCAAAGGACAGTAAGTTTCCTCCTAAGCCGCTAAAAAAATAAATCACTAAAAATTTCAGATGACCTTTTTCCTGCTCCAGATTATATCCTAGTACCCCTAACAACAGCATATTATTGGCCAAATGTCCAATGTGAAAATGAACAAAGGTGCTGGTTATGAATCGATAATATTCTCCATCCTGCAATATGCCGTCTACTGTCAAACCAAAATTATCTGCAAAATAACGAATGCCTCCTTCTCTATAGACCAAATCTAAAAAAAGAAAGATTAAAACGTTGGCAACTAAGAGTATAATCGTAAATAATCCTTTTTGGGTTTTTTCGTTACGCAAAATGTCAAGTTAATCCTTTCGTATGATTTTCTAGGCGGTAGTTCATTCATTAAATGGATGAATAGACCTGCTAGCTCGAAAAAACTTGTTTTCCTCGCTAGGGCTGAACGCCCTATACCAATCAAATCAGTTTCCTTCTTTGTAAGCGAGCTTACACAAGTAAACTAATTTAATTGGTGCAGGTCTAGGCAGGTAACTACATTATAGGCTACTCTAGGTGACTTGTCCATCATCAGTCGGTAATTAGATCCTCCCAATCTCCCCAACGACTTTTGCGAAACTTAGCTGTTGTGCTCTCTATGCCCTTTCCTAAAAAGAACTTTCTTGATTTTTTCGACCCTTCTTCATGTTTGTAGCTTTCTTCTTGCTCTTCTCCACGGGTTTGATATTCTCCCCTTTGTTCTCCAACGATTTGAACGTTTTCTAAATTTATTCCTTTGTGCTCCTCAATGCCTGTGGAGAAGTCTTCTTTTAATTCCTCCCACTCCTCTACTTGAGTCAACTGGTTTCCTTCTGATTTACTTTTGTAGTTTTCCTCGTATCGACTCAATATATCTTTCAAGTTAAAGTTCTCCTGTAATGTTTCTTTGTGCAAGAAACTAGCAAGTTGGATCCCTTCTGCTTCTTTATAGTCTAGAGTTTTTACCAAATACTCTGTCAGTTCATGAAATGCCTTGCTCAGATTGGATTTCTTCACTGGTAGATACAAGAAACTCCACCCTTCCTTGCCCCAATAAATCAAACTGGGGTCTAGTACTAATCCGTCTGGACTTAGAAAATAACTTTGTATCTCTTCTACCACCTTTATGATTCCTTCTATCAGATGAAAAATTTTATCACATCTCAGCTCCATCATTTCATATTTTCTTTTTAATGACAACATGTTGCTCACATCATATTTAAAGATGCTTTCTCCATTAATGTGTTGGCATTCTATTTTTGCTAAGCCTGTTATTTTATTTTGCCTTAGCATCTTCATCTGATAATCTTCTTCATAAAACAGATGGGTCTCTATGCACAAATTCACCTTGTTTAACTCTTTTTCATACTTAGCTTTCATTACCTTTACCACCACTCTCGATTAAGAAACCGAATTCTCTTCTCTGGCTTGAGTATTTCTGCGCTTTGTTCCACAGAAATCACCTTTGGCCCTTTTGCCGATCGAACACTCACTGTAACCCTTCTAGAGGATTGCTCTACCGATACTTCCACATCCCTGAACATAATCAACTTATTCTCAACCCTCTCATAAAATACCTGCTCTAATTCTAGCTGCATCTCCACCACCTCTTGTCGCTCGAGCTGAGCCCCTATTGTAGCGGTCTCCAAAGCTCCACCAATGATGATGTTTTTATCAAAGAAGTAAAACACAATGGTGATGATGCTCATGATGATGAGTAAGGTCATTGGAGCAAGGTAAGCCATCTCAATGGTGGCACTTCCCTTTACTTCTTTTAGTCGTTTTCTTTCCATAGTTTACCCTTTCACAACACAAACATCACCAATGCATAAGAAATGGCGATGAAAGGCACAAATGGAAAGCTTGTATTCTTATTTTTCTTCTTGCAACACACCATTAGGATTGCAAAACATGCAGAACCTAAAAAAGCAATCATAATCACCATCATCACTTCCCAAAACCCCAAAAGAATCCCTAGAGCCAGAAATAGCAAGCTGTCTCCATAACCTATCTTTTCCTTGGTCACTTTACTCACCAGTACAAACACTAACCCTACCGCCACTCCTGCAGCTATCAGTACCCAATCCATGGGATTTGCCACTACAGCACTTACCAATGCCAAGATAATTACTCCTCCTATCATCAGTAACGGAATTCGCTTATAGATAATATCTATCACTGACAATACAAGTAAAACCATGGCAATTATTATCTCTATGAACATCTGCTACATCCTCTCATTCCTGGTACACTTGATTTTTCCACTGCCCGAATGGTTCTCTTTAACCCACTACAGTTCAACGAATTGTGATAGTTCGCCCCATAGTCGGTAATATATACTCCTGCCATAGAACTTCCATGGACACACCGGTTACAGGCCGAATATCTTCCTCCTGATTGATTTCTTAGATCCTCAACTGTAAAAGAAGGAACAAACTGAATCGACAGTTGCAGGTGAGTGCACTGGTAATTTACATGGTAAACAGTTCCTGTCTCGGTGATATAAACAATCTGTCCGTCTTCTGGTTTCTCGTTAGAATTCAAGTACCCTAACCAAGGCTTCACCAATAGCTCCACTGTCCCTTTTCCTTCCAGTAGCCCGAAAGTTCTTATGGGTAAGGTCATGGTGTACTCAACCTTAATCTCCATTACTTCTGAGTCAGAGCAATAGTGAGAGCCTCTAACATTAATTCCTCCTGCCCCACCTTTGATGATACTGCGCTCTATTCTTTCTGCTCCCACCAAATCAACAATATTGCTTTTCAAGCGACTTTGACTTAAATATCCAATCGTGATTACATCCTCCGAAACCCTTTTTGATGCATGGGTGGTTGCCGAATGAATGTACAATCCAATGGCATTCATCTCAAACAAATACACCAAGCACAGAGTCGCAAATACAAATAATGGAATGGCAAATGCTGCAGATACGGTAACACTTCCTCTATACCCAAAAACCCATGCCCTCTTCTTTTTTTGTGTGTGTTTGGCTATTTTTCCCATAATTGTGTTGTCTACTCTCCTTTCTATTGAAGTTTGGTGTGTTTGGTTGGATAAATTTCTATTTTGGCCTTTCTTTCCACCTTTGCCCTTAGAGGGCAACCTTTGGTGTGGTAAGTACCTGTTTTTCGAAAAGAGCATGGGCTTTTTTTGTAAGGGGTTAAGAAGTACCGACAGACCTGTATTCACGAGGGTGAAACTGTCTCCATTCAAGGTCTGTCAGTTTTAACCTCTCCATCACAAATAAGAAAAATACAGCGGAAACTCATAAGTAATGTCCCCTCGTATGGTGGCCACATTCCTGACCCTAACCTTGGAGATGCAATGATCTGCTCTGAAAAAGTCTTTTTCCTGTTCTGTAATCATATTTTGTTCCACTCGGTCAATGGTTCGCATGGTTACATTGTTGCTATTGGCCGCAAACAGAAAAATTCTTAGATAATCTTCATAACTCATTCCCTTCTCCTCATTCCTGCCTGTGGTGGTATCATCGGAAGTTCCCAGCTTCAATAGATTGGATAAGGAAAGTTGCCAGCTGTCCTTTGTCTTCAAAACGGGAACTTTCTTCCCTTCCATCAATGCTCTTATATCCACAATACTTTCACCAAATGCCCAGGCGATAAGAATCCCATTCTCATATGCTTTCTTCAGACCTGGTGACTTTGTTGCTGCAGCAAGGGCTATTGCCATTGCCTGCGCTTGCCCTTTTTTTTCGCTGCATTGGTAAATATGTATCGTATTCGCCCCCATACGAATCAACAAAATTTTTAACGCCACTCGCTCCAGATTCTTCGCATCACTGCCTTGCCCTTCAAGAATATACTCTATTTCATAAGCTAGATTTCTTTGATTGCTTTGTTGACCATCCTCTCCACTTTCTTGCAAAGACTCCTGATGATCATCCTTTAACCTAGACGTGGCGTGGTCAAACTTGTCAATTAGAAATTCTTGGTACAATAACCTTTGTTCTATGCCACTTACATTCCCTCTAGCAGGAAATTCCCCCCAGCCATTATTCAAACTTCTTCTTGAGGCCTGCCCTTCTAGGGAAATGCTTAGGTTGGACAGTGGGTTCTCGTCTGGCATAATCAGGCTTAGGATAGAAGAGGTTCTTAGCTGGTTCACATGAGCAATAGGATTATCTTCAGTAGGCATGGTGGCCTCTTCCTCCGCTAGCATATCTGCAATATCCGAAAGAATATCTCCCTCCTCTCTCAGAGCTCTCTCTCCCTCTATCTCTTGCTCTTCCCACTGCCTGGACAGTCCCATTATATCCATGGCATAGCTAATTCCGTACCTCTCTTCCATGTAGTAAAGAACCTGTTCTCTAAAGGCTTGTCCGTTATTATCGGTAAGTAGCTGCAGACCCTCTATCTCTTGTTGGATTCCTAATGCCCCATAATATGCCATTCGATCAATAAGGTTTCTTTCATCGAAAACTCCTCTTTCGTAAGTTCCTTCTAATGCAAACACACCGTATTCTTCCAATAACTCCTTCTGAAACTCTCCAAAAGCAGAAAATATGGCCAGATCTGCTGCCAATCGGTATTGGCTCTTTGTGGTTTGCATCATGGCGCCATCTAGCATGGTTAAAATAAAGGAAAGTAGGAGCACAAACATAAGGCTTAAAAATATTGTAATCTCTCCTTTTTGTACCATGGCGCTTTATACACTTCCGCTTTCAGAAGTAATGGTATCAAAGATGCTATTAATCAACACCATTAATCGGTCTCTGAAAATAATAATGAGAGCAATCAGCACCACCAATATCAGAATAATTTCTATGGTTGAGATCCCTTGATTGCAACATAGTTTCTCCATAACCAATCCTCTTTTTGATTCTGCCCAGGTTGCACTTCTCTCTGTAAGCGCTTTCAGTTTTTGCAAAAGGCGATTTGCTTGTTTTTCAACTTGAACTTTCATCTCTCTAACTGCTTTTTTCCGTTTGCTTTCTCCGTTTAATTCTTTCATCTTGCTCTCCTTTTCTCTCTTCTTTTGATTTTCTCAATGCTCTTCTTTGCTTCTTCATTCCTGCGTGGCACTTCTGCACTCTTGCCTCTCCAAGCCACAGATTCAATTCCCAACCTTTACAATTGAATCGACATGAATGCAGGTAGTATCACAACGATTAACACGATTCCTAGCATCATAAACATGGGTAACATTAACTTGGTTCCAACTTCATCTCCCAGTCTTTTTGCAGTGTTTTTTCTTTCTTCTCTGGCATCCTCTGCCAGATTGCGAAGAATTTGTGTCATTCCTTTGGCTCCTTTTTTTACATTTCCTGCCAATAGTGCTCCAAACTTTCTATAAAAGGTGATTCCTATTCGGCTTCCAAAATCTTCATAACAAATGGCTTCTGCCTTGCCCCCTTTGATTTCATACATGGTGAAGACCATTTCTTCATAAACATGGCGCACTCCTTTTTCTTCTCTTTGTTTCAGATAAAGCTCGCAGATTCTAAACCAAGCCACTCGAGGAGTCATTCCTGCTCCAATGAATAGAGAAAAGGTTTCAATTACCTTGGGATAGTCCAAAAGCATCTGTTCTTGTTGCGCTCTTGTAGCTGCTTTTTCCTTTTGCTTTTCAGACAAGATATACATAATGGCCACTACAAATCCTAAAACTAAAATGCCTAGGTAATCATAATTGGGGGGAAGGTGCCAAGAAATTGGCTGATTCTCTATCTCTGTGGGCAAAAGGATATATTCGCTGTTTCGTGTTTCTTTGTCTAATCTTTCTAAGCTCTCCTGCAAGGCCTTTAGTTGACGCTCTAGGGTGGAATATTCCTTAGGGTATAGATGGGCCGCTCTTTGGATGATTACAAATTCCCCTTGGTAGGTTAAGGTTGCTTCTATTTCAACAAGAACACCTTCCTGAGGAATCCTTTCTTCTTTCAGTTGTCCTAGATGATTCAGGTATTCATAACTGTCTACGCTCCACTCTACGGTTAGTCTCTTTCCTGGCAGTCGATCCACAAACAGTAAGTCCCTAGTCACCACCTCCAAACTTTGGTTCTTGCCTAACATAATCTCGTCTAATTTTTCAATTCCCTCTTGAAATATTTGATTGAGTTCCTCTGGTGTATACCCTTGCCCTGAAACATTGACTTCAAAGGGAATGTTCTCCTCTCCAACCTCTAGGATTAAATGCTCCAAGCGCTCCCCTTGACCTTTTTCATTTCGCCTAAGCATGACCCTTCCCTCAGAATCCCTTTCTATCTGCCCGTCAGCCACAAGCATAGACATGGAAAGAATGATGCTGCATAAGATAATCAAAACACCTTTTATGGTTAATCTTTTATTTCTCTTTATCCTTTCTTTCATCTCTTACATTCCTCAGTCCTTATTCCTCGGCCCTTCACACCTTCATCCTTTTCCATCACCTTTTGTAGTTACCTCTTTATCGACTTTCATACTTCTATCTTGATCAATCGCCTTCCCATAGTAAAAGCAAAAAAGTAGATGGCCAAACAACTGCTCATGATTCCAATCCCTAATACGTTGCCATACAGCACATCCATAAAGTCAGAAAATGTCAGGCGCATATAGAAAATAATTCCAAAAGGAATCATGCTCATGATTCTAAACTCCAATTCCTTCGCTCCAATCATGGTTTGAATCTCTTTTTCCACCTCTATCTTGTCACTGATGGTTCGAGCCGTGGTTTTTAACACCTCAATGCTCTCTCCACCCATTCGCTTGGCTACAGAAAATACTGTGACAAAGTTTTCTACGTCTTCCTGCTTTACCCTTCTTAAAAAATCATTCAATGCCTGCTCTACAGACAGATTCATCTCTAATTGATGAATCATCTGTTTATACTCTTTGATGATTCGACTGTCTTTTGGGTAGAGACGTTTTAAGTCTTTCATGGTTTCAATCATGGCGTTTTCCACCGAGTAGCCAATGTTTAGGGCAGATGCCATAATCTGCATGCTGTCTTTGAACTGCTCTCGAAACTCCCGTTCCTTTTTATTGGTGCAACGAACGAACCAATCTCTAAAATAAAGGACCAATAAGGGAATTAAAAAAAAGATAGCGACCCAAGAATTATAGAAAAGATAAGCCAATCCAGAGATGATTACAAAACCCAAAAGAAATGCCAAGAGATATTCTCTCTTACGAATATCCTGCTGCCAACAACTTGTCCCGAAAAGCCAGATCATGAACTTTCATGTGTGTCCCGATGATTTTACCATTTTCCATTCCCTCCTCTTCAAAGCGATATAAGCTTTGTAATTGTACTTTCCCTTCTTGGACTCCTAACACTTCCACCACTTCTAATACTTTCCTGCTTTTGTCCCTTAATCTTCCTAGATGGACAATTACATCAAGGGCCGAGGCTACCTGCCTTGTTATGGCTGTAAGGGGCAGGTCTATTCCCATCATCATCATAGTCTCTAATCGGTATACCATATCCAAAGCACTGTTAGAGTGACCTGTTGACATAGACCCGTTATGACCGTTAAGCATGGCTGAAGAAATCATATCTACGGTTTCATCTCCTCGAACCTCCCCTACTACAATTCGGTCTGGCCTCATCCGCAGGGCCGACTTGATTAAATCTCGAATGGTTACAGCCCCTTCTCCCTCTAAGTTGGCATTCCTCCCCTCCAAGGAAACCAGATTCTTCACCCCTTTAATCTGCAACTCAGCATTGTCTTCTATGGTAATTACACGCTCGTCTTCAGGAATATAGTCCGACAAGGCATTAAGAAATGTTGTTTTCCCAGACCCTGTTCCCCCACAAACGAAGATGTTGTATTTGGCAGCCACCAGCAATGCTAAAAAATCTGCTGCCTCTTGACTAATGCTCCCCCAGCCTACTAGCTGTTCCATGGTGACCTTCTCAAACGGAAACTTTCTTATGGTCATAATGGGACCATTTAAAGCCACTGGTTTTAATACAATGTTTACCCTAGAACCGTCTTCCAAACGAGTATCCACTATGGGAGAAGATTCATTCACATAGCGGTTGGTGCTGGCCACAATCTGCTGAATCACATCTTCTAACTTTGAAACTGACATGAATCTTTTGTCCGACTGAATCAAATGCCCTGACTTTTCATAGAAGATATTCTCGGTTCCATTGATCATAATCTCGGTAATGGTTTCATCTTCGATTAGCTCTTGAAGAATGTCTAGTTTGCGAAAAGCGTTGAATAAATCCTTGCTCATTCTTATCTTGTCTTCCAGTGGAAAGTACTGGTTATTGCTGATTTCTTCTAACACAGAGCGGATAATCTCTAGTAACTCTTCATTCTCTGTCTCTCGGGTCATATCCAGACGTTTTAATACCATCTCATAAGCTTGATTTGAATCTACTTTTTTTGCCCTTTTCACTTAAGCTCCACCTTCTTTTGTACAGTATGCTCTAACACCGAGTCGTATCCTGTTTTAATCAAGTTGTTTGTATATTGCTTTAGCTTGCCCTTAGCAATGGGTTCTTCTATGTATAATGTGTATACCGTATCACAAAACTCCAACACCTCATATAAATCCTTTATTCCATCACCGATGTCTAAAAGGATGGTCTGGTAAATGCTCTGCTCTAGAATCTTCGTAATCAGCTCTTTCCATCTTCTGCCCTCTACTGCATACAGATCCTCTGCAAAAGGCATTGGTTTAATATAATCTAGCTTGCCCAGTTGCCCTGCCATTACGCTAATGCATAGACCTAGGTTCTGGTTCTCCTGACTTCCAAAGTACAACAGATCACTTAGATCCCCTTCTTCCTCTTCAAAGTAGCTTCCCCCTGCAAAAGGTTCCAGGTTTAGATAAAGAACACTTTCTTGCTTAGCCATCTCCTTCCCCAGAGCAATAGCAAATTTGGTTTTCCCAATTCGATGGATGGGAGAATAGATACCAATTACTTTTCCTTGCCTGTCTTCTTTTTCCATCTGGTCTGATAAACTCTCTCTTCTTCTGGTTCTTTTTGCTTTTTTAGTTTTCGTTTCTATCTCCTTTTTTGCTTGATTCTCTCTTGCAAGGGCTTCTCCCGTTAGATCTTCTGTTGCCAAGTACTCCCCCAGAGACTCTCCTATCACACTTCCTTTTCTATAAAGGCTTACCTTTTCTGGAATCTCTCTTTCTAAATAAATCTCCTTTAAAACATCCTCCCCTTTTTGATATTTGAAGACGGGAATTTCCTCTTGCTGGCCAGAAAAATCCCCTAGAGCTCTCCCCGAATCTTCCTTCTTTACAGATTCTTGCTCACTTTTTTCTTCGACGCTAGTAACTTCTTCGCTTAACAAAAACCTTCTTTTAGCCTTCAGCTGCACCCTACTTTTAATAGGTATTTCCTCTCCCAGCACAAGATACTCTATCTCTTGCTGGTCGATAAACTCTTCTATCTTCTCTAACTGGTGGAATAAGTAGAAATGTAACCCCTTTTTCCTTTGGTTGGTTGCCATCTCTAAAAGCTTTTTCCCATATTTTTTGTCGAGAGTATAGATTACAAAATTTCTTTGTAACAACTCATCACTCCTTTCGTGGAAGGACTTTTATTCAATTGTTTCTTTTAATTTTGGATTTGGTTTCTGATTTGGTTTCTAAGATTTTAGAATTGAATCGATGCAGGTCTAGACAGGTAACTAGGCGGTAGAACTTATGCTCCTTGAACAGCTATATGTTCAAGGAGATTCCGCGTGTGCGCGCAAGCGCAAAGGAGTTATACCTTCATACATTATACCCTCTTTATTTCTTTAAATCTACACAAAGAAATAGAATGTACATTTTTGTTACTCTTAAACAAAAAGATACATTCTATTTTTTTCTTTGCCTATTTCTTTTGTGTGTTTTCACTTTTCTCTTGGTTATAGCCTTATCTCTATCTTCCGATGACTGTTTTTATAAGGGGTTATCTTAACTCCTGCGGATTCAAACATCTTTTTTGAAGCCATCACCTCTGGAGTATCGGCATATTTGTCGCAGTCATAGATAACCTCTGTGATGCCTACCTGAATCACAGCTTTGGCACATTCGTTACAAGGGAAAAGGGACACGTACAAACGAGAGCCAGCAAGGCAACCGCCACTGTAATTGAGGATGGCATTCATCTCACTGTGGGTCACATAAACATACTTATTCTCCAGTGGGTTGTCGCTGGTTTTTCCCCACGGGTATTCATCATCTGAGCAACCTCTTGGAAAACCATTATATCCCATCGATAAAATCTTGTTTTCTGGACTTACAATGCAACATCCCACCTGAGTTCCTGGATCCTTTGAGCGCATTCCTGACAATATTGCCACACCCATAAAATACTCATCCCATGACAAGTAGTCTTCTCGCTTTGACATCTTGTTTCTTGCCTCCTTCTTCATCATTGTTTGTTGGGTCCTAGCCCATCCTCACTGTCTATTCGGATATTACCTGCTCTGCCTTCAGGTAATTGTGACCTGCCGCTTTATCCATGCGATTCTTTATGGCATCTCCAATGCCCCAAGCGGGAATCGACTCACTGTAGATAAACTCCACTTCTTCACGATCAAACTCACGGAGTATTCCATACAAATTGGCGGCAATAGTAGACAGATTGCTACGACTTCCTATGTTTTTCACTATTCCTTCCTGATATTCACTGGCCGTTTCTTCTGTGGCGATAATCCCTACTCTCCTCTTTTCTCTTAGCTTTTCATTGACCAACTTCTGAATTGCCAAAGTTTCTTCCCCCAAGTCGCCCTCAACGATCACTAACTTGCCTTTGGGAGCGTAGTGACGATATTTCATTCCTGGTGCCTTTGGCTTCTCCTTGCTATCCTCCGCCAAAGTGCCAGGTCCTTTAACCACCTTTCCAATCACTTCTTCTAGCATTTCCCTGGTAATCTCCCCTGGCCTTAGTATGGCAGGAGGGGATGTGGTCATATCTATAATCGTAGACTCCAGACCAATCTCTACCTTCCCAGCATCCACAATCATCTCTATCTTGCCGTCCAAATCCTCTTTCACATGGGCCGCTGTGGTTGGACTGGGTCGCCCTGAAGTATTGGCACTTGGAGCCGTGACAAATCCCCCTGCCGCTTCAATTATCGCTTGCGCCACCTTATGGGCTGGCATCCGCACCGCTACAGATTCTTGGCCTCCTGTAATTTCATAAGGAACCAGAGAGCTTTTTTCCATAATCATGGTTAAAGGTCCTGGCCAAAAGGCTTTCGCTAGCAAGTCTACCTCTGAAGGTCGTTTGATGATTATCTTCTCCAAATCTTCTAGCTTTGCAATATGGATAATTAGAGGGTTATCAGAAGGACGCCCTTTTACTTGATAAGTTTTCTTGGCCCCTTCTTGGTCTAGAGCATTGGCTCCTAATCCATACACGGTTTCTGTAGGTATGGCAACCAAGCCTCCTTGTTGTAAAATCTCGCCTGCTTCTTTGATTGCTGACTTGTCCAGTTGTTTGGGATTTATCTTCAAAATTTTTGTTTTCATGGCCTTTATTATAGCACTGTTTTTTTCAAAAAACTATCTACATTCTATTTTTATTCTTTATCATTGTTCTTTTTGTTATTTCTTTTGTTTCACATCTATAACACTTTTGACAGAGGATGAAATTTTCCTAGAAGTTTTAGCTCCTTGAGAAATCCTTTAGTGTCATGCCAAGGGAGGAATGTTCACCTAACTAGGCTCGGAAAAACCTCACCAAGGGAGGAATGTTCACCTCACTAGGCTCGGAAAAACCTC
>JGI20163J15578_10000616_pt1 | contig 14718 bp, 15 predicted proteins | sample TergutCu122P1_FD_15578 | JGI IMG/M metagenome (IMG submission 15578)
ATGGGAGAGACGTCGATTTTGGCTTTACTAATTGGTGGGGTTTATTTGGTTTATAGAAAGGTTATTTCACCTATAATCCCCCTTACTTTCATTGGTACAACGATTGCTATTATTGCTATAGCAGGTGAAGACCCTCTGGTACATCTTTTGTCTGGAAGTTTGGTGTTTGTAGCAATTTTCATGGCTACCGACTATGCCACTAGCCCACTAAATAGAAATGGAAGAATTGTATTTGGAATTGGTTGTGGAATTATTACTGCAATAATTCGTTTGTACGGAGTATTACCAGAAGGGGTTTCCTTTGCAGTTCTTATAATGAATATACTAGTACCTCATATTGAAAGCTTAACTTTGCCAAAGGTATTTGGTTCAAAAAAGAAGGGTGGATAGATTTATGGAACATCCAAATAGTGATTCTAACAATAAAATACAGAAGAGTTGGAAGGACATCCTTATGCCTGCCATAAGCTTAGCAATTATATGTGTTGTTGTGACTTTGGCAGTATCTGGAACCCATGCCCTTACTGCTGATCGTATTGCCATGCAGCAAGAGTTGGCATTATCAAATGCAATGGGTCGCTTAATTGTAGCAGAACGCTATGAGATAGTGTTAGAAGATGAGGATGGAGAGCCGATAATATATGCAGCCATAACAGCCGAGGATTTAGTGGAGGGGCATTTGTTTCTTACTAGTTCTTACGGATATAGTAGTTATGTTTTGGTTTTGACAGCAATTAAGGATGGCGTTGTACTAGGAGTTGATATTGTGGATGCTAGCGGTGAAACTCCAGGCTTAGGACAAAATATTCTTCATGAATCATTTACTAATGAGTTTAGGGATTTAACGGTGGCGCCACTACTGGTTCGAGATGTTCCTAGGGAACATGGAGAGATTCAGTCACTTACTGGAGCAACCATATCGGCGGATGCTGTTGTGCAAGCTGTGGCCAAGGCTATGGAGATGTACCACGAACATATTTCTATTAATTTGTGGTGAGATTATAATGTTATGTATAATGCATATTATGTTACAAATCTATGGATTTAAGTCTACAAAATGTGACTTTATTAAGTAGCACTAGATTACATGTAAATGTTATCTTGTGACATGCAGACCGTAGTTATTTAATAATTTGAGAGATAGAAAAGGATAATTAATTCACATGAGAAAGAAACCACTTTTACCAGTATTTACAAAAGGTATCATAAAAGAGAATCCTGTTCTACGACTATTGCTAGGGATCTGTCCGGCCTTAGCAGTTACCACCAATGCTGTTAATGGAATAGGTATGGGTCTAGCTACAACAGGAGTATTACTTGGAGCCAGCGTTGTTATTTCGTTGCTTCGTAGTGTTATTCCTGATAAAGTACGGATTCCAGCATTTATTACCATTGCAGCAGGTTTGACTACGGTGGTTATTTTGATTATCCAAGCCTACGCACCAGCATTAGATGAGGCTCTGGGTATATTCCTTCCTCTAATTGCAGTTAATTGTATAATTTTAGCTAGATTGGAAATGTTCTCATCTAAAAACAAAATGTTACCCTCTATTTTAGATGGTTTAGGAATGGGCCTTGGCTTTACAGCGGCACTATTTATAATGGGAGCTCTTCGAGAACTATTAGGAGCGGGAACAATATTTGGTTACGATGTGGCTATTAGTGGAATAGAACCAGCCACCATAATGCTACTTCCACCAGGTGGATTTTTTATNTATGCGGTTTTAGTGGCTTTGGCTAACAAACTTGATAGGCGTCCTACTAAGATACAACCATCAGGATGTGAAGCATGTCTATCAAAAAGTGTTTGCAGACGGGCTATAGAGGAAGGAGAGGCTTAATGGAAGGGATACTAACAATTTTCATTGCTGGAATATTTACAGATAATTTCATACTAACTCGCTTTCTAGGAATTTGTCCTTTCTTGGGTGTGTCAAAAAGAGTAGACACAGCAGTAGGAATGAGCTTGGCTGTTACCGTTGTTATGGTATTGGCAACAGTAATTACTTATCCTTTGTACGCAGGAGTTCTAGTGCCACTTGGACTAGGATACCTTCAGACTATAATGTTTATTTTAATTATCGCGGCATTGGTGCAACTAATAGAGATTTTCTTAAGGAAATATATTCCACCTTTATATAACTCACTAGGCGTATTTCTACCTTTGATTACTACTAATTGTGCCATCTTAGGTATTGTACTTTTACATTTTGCTCATGGACACTCATATTTTGAATCTGTAATGAGTGCATTGGCTACAGGAGCAGGATTTTTACTGGCTATGGTTATGTTTGCAGGGGTTCGCTCTAGAATTGAGGGAAATGATGTTCCAAAGGCCTTACAAGGATTACCAATTACCTTAATTGCTGCCAGTATTATGTCTCTTAGCTTTATGGGATTTACAGGTATTGCAGAAGGGTTATTTGGACGCTGAAAAGGCTTAGTAAGTAAATGAATTAGGTAGGAATAAATAAGTTAGTAGATAAAAAATACTTAATTAAGTAAAGTGTATTTTTGTGTAGGGCATTCGAGTAGTGTATTTGAGTAATGTATTTGAGTAGTGTATTTGAGTAATGATGTAGATACTGGTTTGGAGGATTTAGGTATGGAGGCAATTTTGACACCAACCCTTATAATTGGTGGCATAGGGATAGTATGTGGAATTGTACTTTCCCTAGCTTCGGTTATTATGGCTGTGCCTATTGATAAAAGAGTGGAAAAAATAAAGTCTGTACTACCAGGGGCAAATTGTGGGGCCTGTGGTTTTCCAAGCTGTGAAAAATTCGCTGTGGCTGTTGCTAATGAGGAAGCACCTGTTAACGGTTGCCCTCCTGGAGGTGCTGATGTTGTTATTGATATTAGTGAGATTTTAGGTATTGACTCCAATGAGGAAGCTATTGAACAGATTGCAGTGGTTCTTTGCCGTTGCTGTGATATGATGCGTAAAGAAAAACTTAACTACTCAGGAGAGCTAACTTGTACTTATGCCAGTCAGTTATACGGAGGCCCAACAGCATGTTTTTACGCCTGCCAAGGATTTGGTGACTGTGTTCCTGCCTGTGATTATGATGCTATTAAGATTGTAAATGGCCTTGCAGCAGTAGATGCCTATCGTTGCGTTGGGTGTACTGTCTGTGTTGCCTCATGTCCTAAAGGCTTAATTCAAATGGCTCCAGCATATGACGTTGCTGTAGTTCATTGCGCTAGTAATGATTGGGGACCTAATGTGTTAAAGGTTTGTACTTTAGGGTGTATTGGATGCTCTCGCTGCGTTAAAGTATGTCCTAAAGAAGCTGTCAAAGTAGAAGATTATCTAGCAAAAGTGGATTACGAAAAATGTGGTGGCTGTGGGGAATGTACAAATGTTTGTCCTAAGGGTATAATATACATTAACAAAAGAAGTGGCTAATGATGTGGTGGAAGAATGAATTATCAATTGGAATTAGATGAGATTATAAAAAGGAATAGTAGAGACAATCTTTTACCTAGATTATTATTACATAGCTGTTGTGCTCCTTGTAGCAGCTATGTTTTAGAATGTTTGGCTAATTATTTTGAGATTACGGTATTTTTTTATAATCCTAATATTTACCCTGAATCTGAATATAGAAAAAGAGCTGATGAGCTAGTGAACTTTATACATAACATTAATACAAAAGGCAATCATAAGGTGGAAGAATACTTTAAAGAAAATAATCTTAAAAGTAAAACTGATAATTGGAATCAGGGAGATAACTTAAATGCAGGGCATAACTTTAGATTTAGTAGTAAGATAGATTTTTTGGAAGGGGCTTATGATAAAACTGTATTTTATCAACTAACTGCTGGAATGGAAGATGAAAAGGAGGGCGGTTGTCGCTGCCTATTATGCTATAGATTACGCCTTGAAGAAACTGCCAAGAAGGCTAAACTTGAAGGATATGATTACTTTGCCACTACTCTTACTGTTAGTCCAATGAAAAGCGCTATTAAACTAAATGAAATAGGTAGAGAGCTTGAAGAAAACCATGGTATAAACTGGCTACCTTCTGATTTTAAGAAAAGAAATGGATATAAGCGCTCCTTGGAATTATCCACAGAGTATAATCTATATAGGCAAAATTATTGCGGCTGTGAGTTTTCGATGCCTAGCAAGTTATAAAATATTAATCGTATGATTTTGGGTATATGAAAATCACCTAAAAACACCTATTACTCATGGCGTAAGGCAATGTTTACAACACGGATTTAATTATTTTTATGATAGCCCCCATTGCAGCTCTATGTCCTGTACCGTCAACTTGATTTGTTGTTCCTGTAAAGTATAAATCCGTATCGGAGTTATACCATGCAAAGGAACCTGTTTGCCCCCAAAAACCAACAATCTCACGGATTGGTTTTATTGTGATAATGCGAGGAGTTGGTGTTTTCTCAAGTCCTATTCCGTAATAAAACAGTGCGGGTGGGGGTAGCATTAGATTCCACTGCTTTAGGCTTTCTATTTTATCTTTTGGAAAGAAGCGGCCATTGAAAAATTCTTTAAGGAAAATCATAACCTCTTCAGCAGTTGAGACGATGCCTCCTTCAGCGGAAACAGATGCCATGTAATTTGGCAGCCAAAGTTTACTTGATTGGTTATAAAATGCAACAGGTCTTTTATCATCAATATCATAAAAAACATACGTATTGCAAAGTCCTATTTTATCAAAAATGTAATCCGAAAATACAGCTTTGATATCTTTTTCTGTCACGATTTCGAGAATTTTTCCTAAAAGCTGATAATTGGTATCGGAATAGGCCACCTTATTTTTTTGACCTGGAGCAAATTTCGGTGTTCGATTTTTCATTTCCGCAATGGTTTTTTCCACATCCCATCTTATATCATTGCCTTGTAATAGCAAAGACGCTCCCGAAGGTTTCCCTTTTTCCTTATGGGTAAAATAATCAGGTAATCCTGATGTGTTTGATATGAGATGCTTAATGGTGATTTTACTTGAATAGTCCACACCTTTATAGATATGGAGATTTTCTATGTAATGAGGGGGGAGATGTTTTTCGATTTTATCATCTAGAGTTAATTTGTTTTCTTCAATCAAAGTCATAACAACAGCAGTAATATATAGCTTTGTTACACTAGCTATACAATATTGGCTATCGCACTCCATTTTGCCTCTTGCTCCACTCCAAGCAAAAGTACCGTCACCACTTTCAACACGTAGCACAGTACTATGAATATTCTTTTTTGCTATTATATCGTCTAAACATTTTTCTAAAAGATTTTTATCAATTGTCATGATGAGACCCCCTCGTAAAATATATCTAATATAAACCTGGTGCACCCCTCAAACACAAGGAGTCAGTGCACCAAATCAATTTCACAACTATAGAACATATTAGCACAAATCATGCTTATATGCTACAGGGAATCTTTAGACAGCAGCACCTTTAGACAGCAAAATCTTTAGACAACAGCGTCAAGTATGTTTGGACAACTGTATCAATTAAGTATCGTAAGCAGATTGCCAGCGAAGGCAGATATTTGCCAATATTGCTAAAGGAGCAATATGTTTTTCCATATTTCTACTTGTAAATAAGTGAAGAATAGGGTAATATTTTATGAACGATAAGCTGCTAACTTTTTAACAATAGTTGGCGTGGTAACCAAATAATAGTGATAATTATGGAGATAGTAAAATGAGCAGAAATATCCGCATAGGAATACTAGGAGCTACAGGCACAGTAGGGCAGAGATTTATTTCATTACTTGATAATCATCCGTGGTTTAAAGTTGTGACTTTGGCAGCAAGTCCTCGTTCAGCAGGAAAGACTTATGGTGAGGTTATGGAGAGTCGCTGGAAAATGGAAAGCCCCATGCCTGATGCTATAAAGGATATTGTGGTGCTAGATGTAAATGATATAAATAATGTAGGTGAAGGTGTTGATTTTGTATTTAGCGCTGTTGATATGTCTAAAGATGAAATTAAAGCCATAGAAGAAGCTTATGCCAAGGCAGAAATTCCTGTGGTATCAAATAACAGCGCCCATAGATGGACACCTGATGTACCTATGGTTATTCCAGAAATTAATGAAAGTCATTTTGAGGTTATTACAGATCAAAGAAAACGCCTAGGAGTCAGAAAAGGATTTGTAGCTGTTAAGCCTAATTGCTCTATTCAAAGTTATGTGCCATGCCTAGCGGCTTGGAAGGAATTTGAGCCACAAGAAATGGTTGTGACTACTTATCAAGCCATTTCAGGAGCAGGAAAAACCTTTAGTGAGTGGCCAGAAATGGTAGAGAACATTATCCCTTATATTGGTGGCGAAGAGGAAAAGAGTGAAGAGGAGCCTTTACAAGTAATGGGTAAAGTAGAAGATGGTATTATTAAAAACGCTAAGCTTCCTAAAGTTACTTGTCAGTGTTTACGAGTTCCAGTGGTGGATGGACATACTGCGGCAGTATTTGTAAAATTTGGTAAGAAGCCTACAAAAGAGCAATTAATTAAAAAACTAGTTAATTATAAAGGCCTTCCGCAAGTAGAGAACTTACCAAGTGCCCCTAAACAATTTATCCAATATCTTGAAGATGATAACCGTCCTCAAGTAAAGACGGATGTAGGTTTTGAAAAGGGTATGGGAATTTCTGTAGGACGCTTAAGGGAAGACTCTATATATGATTTTAAGTTTGTTGGACTTTCACACAATACCATTAGAGGGGCAGCAGGTGGCGCAATTCTTTGTGCAGAAGCGTTGGTGGCCAAAGGGTATATATAATATCTAAGTGATAGATAGAAAAGTAAGAATTGTGTATACGTGGATACTATGAACATTGAAGATTAATTTGTTACTAGAATGATTAGATATAACTGATGTAAAGGAGTGCAATAAAGTTGTTATATAAAAGCACTAGAAGCGGCAATTATAAAATTACAGCATCAGAAGCCATTTTAAAGGGATTGGCAGATGATGGAGGGTTATTTGTTCCATGGGAAATACCAAAATTGAGTTTGTCCATGGAAGAGCTTAAAGAGCTTTCTTATCAAGAGATGGCTTATGAAGTAATGAAATTGTTTTTCACGGATTATACGGAAGAGGAGCTTAAGCTTTGTATCAATAGCGCATATGATGAAAAGTTTGATGATGAGTATATCGCTCCTTTGGCTAAGGTAGGAAGTGATTATTATTTGGAATTGTTTCATGGTCCAACAATTGCCTTTAAGGATATGGCTTTATCAATTTTACCCTATTTGCTAACAGTGGCTGCAAAGAAAAATAATGTAACTAATGAAATAGTTATTTTAACAGCTACATCAGGAGACACAGGGAAGGCTGCTTTAGCAGGTTTTGCAGATGTCCCAGGTACAAGGATAATTGTGTTTTATCCTGATAAGGGTGTTAGTAAGATTCAGGAACTTCAAATGACAACTCAAAAGGGTGATAATGTTCATGTAATTGCTGTTAAAGGCAATTTTGATGATGCCCAAAGTGGTGTGAAAGCTATCTTTGAAGATGATATACTACGAGAAGAAATGTCCAAGAAGGGCTTCCAATTTTCATCAGCAAACTCCATTAATATTGGGCGGTTGATTCCACAAGTTGTTTATTATGTGTATGCCTATGCCAAATTGCTACTTAATCAAGAAATTAGTCTTGGTGAAACTATAAATGTAGTTGTACCAACAGGTAATTTCGGGAACATCCTAGCGGCATATTATGCTAAGGAAATGGGGGTTCCCATTGGAAAGCTAATATGTGCATCTAATGAAAATAAAGTTCTGTACGATTTTTTTACAACTGGAGTGTACAATTCCAATCGAGACTTTATTCTTACATCATCTCCTTCAATGGATATACTTATATCCAGCAATTTAGAAAGACTGATTTATGAGTTAAGTGGGCGAGATTCTTCCTTAAATAGCAAAATGATGGCAGATCTTAAATGTAGTGGAAGATATGAGATTACTGATAAAATGAAAGAAAAGCTTGTAGACTTTATTGGTGGGTATGCTACTGAGGAAGAGACAAGAGAGGCAATTAGTAGTATCTTTGATGATACAGGATATGTGTTGGATACTCACACTGCTGTTGCTGCATGTGTGTGGAGAAAACATATAAATAATCATGGTAAAACTTCTAATTTAGGCAAAGGTTTAATTGTATCAACAGCAAGCCCTTATAAATTTGTTGGTAGTGTAATGTCTGCCATTGATTCCAGGTATGAAGAAATTGATGAATTAGACCTGATAGAGAAATTAGAAAAGATATCTGGAGTGGATAAGCCACAAACTATTAAAGATATATTAAAGCTAGATGCAAGGAATATAATTATATGTGAAGCAGTAGAGATGAAAGAGACAGTTGTGAATATTTTGGAATTAGGAGTGTGAGAAGATGGGTGCTTTTACAATAATAATTAGTTTCGTAATACTAGGGTGCGGTCTGTATGTATTGTATGCTTGGTATACTACAGGAACAACTGGAGAAATAAATGGAGTATTGCTTCTAGGCAGACATGCTGATGCAACCAAATGCAAAAATAAAGAGGAATTTTTGGAAAAGTTTAGACCCATGATGCTAACTCTAGGTATAGTTACCACTGTTTATGGGGTGGTGGATATTTCGTATACCCTCATTTGGACTGAAAGTGAAGTGTTAGGAAGAGCGAACCTAATACTAATCCCTATTGCTTTAGCAACGGTTATTATTTTTGGCAGTAGAGCTAGAAAGTTGCAAGCAGAGTACTTTAGCTAAAAAAAGGCTTTTACAAAGAATAAGGTAGTTCTTTGTAGAAGCCTAAAATTTTCTGGCGGAGGTGTGTAAGAATCGAACTTACCTAAGAAGCTATTAACTCCTCATGCCGGTTTTGAAGACCGGAGGGAACACCAGAACCCATCCACCCCCATTTCACAAATGGTGCTTTCGATTCTAACATGTCCATATTGCAATTGTCAATGAAAGAATAAATAGGAAATAGCCTACTTAAATTCACAAAACTTATAATAATGAATTTCTTTTAATATATTCCACAAAAGCGGCTAAACTTTCACTATCAGGAAGGCTAATATCTTCAGGTAAATTATCAATATCAAACCATTTTAATTCTGTTACTTCATCGGGGTCAGGTAGTAGTTCTCCGGAAAAGTTTCGACAAATATAGGCTATGCTTATGATGTATGCCTCGTCTCCATTTGGGTATGTAAAAAACATATTTTCACCTGAGAAAACACCTAGTAATTCTAGGTCGTGGGCTATCAATCCTGCTTCTTCATACAACTCTCTTATAGCAGTGTCTTCAACTCGCTCTCCTATATCCACTGCACCACCATTTGAGCCCCACATCTGATTATCTTTTCGTCTTTGTAAAAGGACTTTTCCATCCTTATAGACGTAAATACCAGCTCCAACTAAAATAACTCTATCGTGCCCCACTTTTTCTCGAATGTATTTTATGTAATCTGCCATAAGCCTCCTTTTGTTGGCCATTTTGAACCAAATGACACTATCCTCCGCTAGTTTTCATGTAATCCTTTAGATGATTATTGGAGGTATCTTACTACTATGATAACATAGGTGAAAAATTATATTAAGCAAAACCATGTACTTTTTGTAAATTTAAAGCAAATTTTTATTTATTTAGTTGAAATTATTTATCATATAGGCTATTATAAGGATAGGTGAATTGCCAAAGAGCAATAAAGATATATAATAACATAGAGGCGGATTGATGTTCCTTAGGAGAGAGTCACTATATGTGGCCGCCGAAGAGGCAAGTTCCATTATTGGAGTGAAACTTTCAGGCAAAAGGATTAGGGAAAGGACTGCGCTCTGAATATTGCTATTATAGCATAAGACAGAGAACGACTAATTTATCATGCGTGCGTGATATATGATTGTGTCGTTCTTTTTATTATGTGTTTTCAGGGTTAGCATTGACCGCATTAGTTTTTTAATATGGATTGAGGAGGAGGGGCGTTTCCCAACGGCAATAAGTTGCCGTGTTTCCTAGCCCAATAAAATTATGAAAGAAGAGTATTTTATTATAACTAACAACCCAATGGTTTATGACAATTTAAAGAGTAATTGTCAAGTGAACTACATAGACGATGTCTATGTAGAGGTGTTGAAGTTGGCCAGAGATTATGTACATTTAAAACATAAGCTCTTAACACATCCCCTTGCAGGAAGCATTAAGCCAAATGAAACTCCTTATAAATCTATAGTCATTTCAAAAAACAAAGAACGACTTAACTTTTGTTCCTTAAACTATATTGAAAATAGTATTGACATGTGTAAGAATTTCGTTCCACGTACCAAAGATTATCAACAGGATGTATTGGAAGACTTTCGACACATTGACTATTCCTTAATCGAGTCAGCTTTGGCATCTAGAATGAATTGATTAAAGAGTTAAGAGTGCCAGTTGTTTTAAATTAAGTAATGGATTATTAATCTCTCTTGAAGGAGAGTAAATAATATATGAAGGTATAACTCCTTGATCTTTGCATCAGAGTTCTGCCGCTATAGTAGCAATGTTTATCATGATAGTAAACAAAATTGTTGAAAAACGTAATTTCATATTTTGTAAAGGAGGATTTACTAGTGAAACTGGAATTAGGTCATATTAACATTAAGGACATCCAATTTGCAGAGACTTCAAAAATAGAGGACGGCGTTCTCTATGTTTCAGAAGAGGCTGTGAAGGCTATTGTACTTGAGGACAAAAAAATCAAGTCAGTAACACCTGAAATTGCAAAGCCAGGTGAGAGTATTCGGATTACTCCAGTAAAGGATGTCATTGAACCACGTGTAAAAGTGGAGGGAGAGGGCGGCATTTTCCCAGGAGTTATTTCTAAAGTAGACACAGTTGGAACAGGAAAAACTTATGCATTAAAAGGTATTGTTGTTACCACAGCAGGAGAAATTGTGGGATTCCAAGAGGGAATTATTGACATGATTGGGCCGGGAGCTGAGTATACACCCTTTTCCAAGCTTATTAATCTAGTTCTTGTTTGTGAGCCTGCTGCAAATCTTAAGCCTCATGATTATGAAAAGGCCGTTAGAATAGCAGGATTTAAAGTGGCAAATTATCTTGGAGAGCTTGCAAAAGATTTGACTCCAGATGAGACAAAAGTTTATGAAACATTGCCTTTCAAAAAAGGATTAGAAGCATACCCTGATCTGCCTCGAGTAGCTTATGTGAAAATGCTTCAAAGTCAAGGTCTACTACATGATACTTATGTATATGGCGTTGACGCTAAGCAAACCTTATCAACTATAATGAATCCTACAGAGGTTATGGATGGTGCTATTGTGTCAGGAAACTGTGTGTCGGCTTGTGATAAGAACACCACCTATCATCATCTGAACAATCCTGTAATTGAAGATATGTTTGAAGAACACGGAAAGACCATAAATTTTGTATGTATGCTAATTACAAATGAAAATGTCTACTTAGATGACAAAGTACGCTCTTCTGATTGGACAGCTAAAATGTGTGAAATCTTTGAGTTAGACGGAGTAATTATTTCTCAAGAGGGATTTGGGAATCCAGATACAGATTTAATGATGAACTGTAAAAAAATCGAAGCAAAAGGCGTAAAGACAGTTATTATTACCGACGAATATGCAGGACAAGACGGTAAAAGCCAATCATTAGCTGATATGGATGCAGCAGCAGATGCGGTTGTAACAGGTGGAAATGCCAATGAAGTAATTACCCTACCAAAACTTGATAGAGTCATAGGTACTCTTAAGTACACCACTAAAATTGCTGGTGGAAATAAAGACAGTCTGCGAGATGATGGCTCCATTGAAGTTGAAATTCAAGCAATAACAGGTGCCACCAATGAACTTGGATATAATAAAATGAGTGCAAGGTAAACGTATTTCAATTAATAAGAAAGGTGAACTGATATGAGTAAAATAAAAGTTGTACACTATATTAATCAGTTTTTTGCCAACGTAGGTGGTGAAGAAATGGCTGACTTCCCAGCAGAAAAGAGAGTGGGGGAAGTTGTGGGACCTGGACTTGCGTTTGCACAAAACTTTGGAGATGACGCGGAGATTACTGCAACTATTGTATGTGGTGATTCGTACTTCAACGAAAATATTGATAAAGTTAAAGCAGATGTTTTGGCTATGATTAAAGAAGAGAATCCAGATTTATTTATTGCAGGACCTGCTTTTAATGCGGGACGCTATGGTGTGGCCTGTGGAACTATTGCAGCCTTAGTTAAAGAGGAGCTTGGCATTCCTGTGGTTACAGGAATGTATGAAGAAAATCCTGGTGCTGACATGTTTAAGAATGAGGTTCATGTTATTGCTACTAAGAAAAGTGCTGCAGGAATGAGAGATGCTGTCAGTAAAATGGCTTCTTTGGCACTTAAATTTGCAAGAAATGAAGCTATTGGCGCTTCCATTGAAGAAGGATACTTACCAAACGGAATTCGTAAAAACTTCTTCACAGAAGAAAGAGGTTCAAAAAGAGCTGTAGATATGCTACTTAAAAAACTTGCAGGCAAGAAATTCGAAACTGAATACCCCATGCCAAGCTTTGATAAAGTTGAACCTAACCCAGCCATAAAAGATATTACAAAAGCTAGAATCGCTTTAGTAACCTCAGGAGGTATTGTTCCTAAAGGTAATCCTGATCATATTGAAAGCTCAAGTGCATCTATTTATGGAGAGTACAATATTGATGGAGTAACTGATTTAACAGACTGCACATATGAAACAGCCCATGGTGGTTATGATCCAGTATATGCTAATGAAGATGCAGATAGAGTACTTCCTGTTGATGTTCTTCGGGAGATGGAAAAGGAAGGGAAAATTGGCAAGCTTCATGAGTTTTTCTATACAACTGTAGGAAATGGAACAGCAGTTGCTTCTTCAAAAGGTTTTGCAGAGGAATTTAGTCAAAAGCTACTTTCAGCAGGGGTGGATGCAGTTATCCTCACCTCCACATGAGGTACCTGTACTCGTTGCGGTGCAACGATGGTTAAAGAAATAGAAAGAGTAGGAATTCCTGTAGCTCACGCTTGTACAATTACTCCAATTTCTATGACAGTAGGAGCCAACAGAATTGTTCCTACTACAGCGATACCTTATCCATTTGGAAATCCTAGTCTAAGTATGGAAGAGGAAAAGTCCCTTAGAAGAGGACTTGTAGAAAAAACACTTGATGCCTTAACAACAGAGGTAACGAAGCAAACAATATTTGACCGATAGTACGAGGCGAGGTACTTTCGAGTCCGTACGGAGGTCGTTCTTTTCTGCTTAGCGAGGTATTATCGAGCTTAGCAAAAAGAACTTCAAAAAACGAGGCAAGGTACTTTCGAGCCCGTGCGGAAGTCGTTCTTTTCTGCTTAGCGAGGTATTATCGAGCTTAGCAAAAAGAACTCATGAAGATAAAACTTTTATAAAAAGTTTTATCGCCTCAAAAAACGAGACGAGGTACTTTCGAACCCAGAAACAGTAAAATGGAGATAATAAAATGAGTAAAACGTATGATGTTATTATCCTTGGTGCAGGGCCAGCTGGCCTTGCAGCAGGATTATATGCGGGGAGAAGCCGCCTTTCAACCCTGCTTATTGAAAAGGGAATTGATGGTGGGCAAATAGCTATTACCCACGAAATTGAAAACTACCCGGGACAAATGCTAGAAGACGAGAGCGGGCCTTCTTTAATTGCTAGAATGACGAAACAAGCTGAAAAATTTGGAGTGGAGCGTGTAGGTGACACAATAGAGAAAGTCGAGCTTGAAGGTGACATTAAGAAAGTTATATGCTCTAAAGGTGAATACTTTGGAAAAACCGTAATTATCGGTACAGGCGCATTTCCAAGAGAAATCGGCTGCAAAAATGAGAAGGAGTTTATTGGAAAAGGTGTTTCTTACTGCGCTACTTGTGATGCAAACTTTTTCGAAGAACTGGAAGTGTTTGTAGTTGGTGGCGGTGATGCAGCAGTTGAAGAAGCTATCTACCTAACTAAATTTGCTAGAAAAGTAACTATTATTCACAGAAGAGATGAGCTTCGTGCTGCTAAATCAATCCAAGAAAAAGCCTTTAAGAATGATAAGATTGAATTTTTCTGGGATACAGTGGTTGAAGAGCTTCATGGAGATGATATTCTTTCAGGTATGACAGTTAAAAATGTTAAAACCGGAGAATTACGCCGAGTAGATGCAGACGAAGATGATGGAATTTTTGGAGTGTTCGGATTTATCGGAACTGTTCCTAATTCAAAGCTGTTTGAAGGAATGGTGGATATGGAGAATGGATACATTAAAACTGATGATGATATGAAAACTAATATTCCAGGGGTATTTGCTGCAGGGGATGTCAGAGTGAAGAAATTTAGACAAGTTGTTACCGCTGCTGCTGATGGAGCTATTGCAGCTCATGAAGCAGAGAAATATATAGGTTAAGCCTAAAAGCAGTTGTATTAACGGAAAGGAGAATATGAAATGTTAGAACTTACAAAAGAAAACTTTGAAGAAGAAGTACTTCAAGACGAGGGATATATCTTGGTGGATTACTATGGTAATGGATGTGCTCCATGTGAAGCTTTAAAGCCTTACATTTTAGAGTTTGAAGAAACTTATGGAAATGACATTAAATTTAAAGCCCTAAATACATCTAAAGCCCGCCGTCTGGCAATTAGTCAAAAAATATTAGGACTTCCGGTTATTGCTATTTACAAAGATGGAGAGAAAATTGAAGAGCTTGTGAAAGATGATGCAAC
>JGI20163J15578_10000617_pt1 | contig 14695 bp, 14 predicted proteins | sample TergutCu122P1_FD_15578 | JGI IMG/M metagenome (IMG submission 15578)
AGGAATATTAACGATGATACACTTGTCATCAAATTTTTTTATTATCACCATATTTGCTGCCTACCCACTACAGCAGTAACTAATCTAGAGCCAAACAATGAATCTATAGAACTTGGACCTATTGTAAAAGGACGCTGGACAATTCCTCCGGCTGTAGGTGATGACCACAGCAATATATATTCTGTGTTAGTATTCAGACCAGTTATTCTTGCTGGAGTTATGCCACTGAAAATTCTTATATTTCCTTCCCATATTTCAAACCACAATTCATGTCTGGTAGGTACATTAACAATTTTTTCTCTAGTAACAATACGGCCTGGTGAAGCAGGAGTGCTGGTGCCGCCTCCAAATGAACCTGCATGCCTAGCGCCAATATTCCCTGGAATATATTCTCGTACCTGCTGAATTACTTGGTGATGCGTTATATATGTTGATGTAACTTCAAGATCAGCTCTAACCTGAGACCAATCTTGCTCTCCAAAGCTAACACATCCATTAAGGGCCAAAATAATAAATGCAACGATTAAAATTAAAAATGCGGTTTTTTTCATTTTTTACTCCATGCAATTAGCGATTATTTTATCATGCTATTTGATGTTTGTCAAGCTTGTCATGCCACAAATATAATAAAAACTTCTCTATGAGGCTGATAAATGACTGAGGATCAACTTAGAACTATTGTTTGCACCAACATCAGGCGATATAGAGGCTACCGGAAGTGGACACAAGCTGAGTTAGCAGAGAAACTTGATATTTCCACCAATTTTCTCAGCGATATAGAAAACGGAAAAAAATGGATTTCCCTTGCAAGCATTGTAAAATTCGCAAATACCCTTAATATTGAGCCATTTGAATTATTTAAACCTGCCGACGCTCCGGACCCTTCAGCAACAGCACTTTTAGCAAAGTATAATGATGAGGTTGTTCAAGCTGTCTCAGCCTCAATAGAGCAGGTATTTGATTATTTTCAATCACAAATTGGCGGCGCTGACAAGAATTAGTGCGGAGCTATGCTTCTGCCTTGGCAATGGCTTCAATAAAAGCCCCGATTCTGCGTTTCCCCTCTTCCCCCCCGCTATTGCCCGCCGGCAGGGGACTATTAACAAAACCCGCAAAAAATGCTATTGTGCAAAGTTAATGACAGAAAGACGTGTATATGCCGACTATAATGCAACAACTCCTTTAAAAGATGAAGTAAAAGCCGCCATAATCAGCGATTTGGATGTTTATGGAAATCCTTCAAGTATGCACAGCTCGGGCCGGTTGGCTCGCGCTAGGGTGGAAGAAGCCCGGGCTAGTGTAGGTGCTTTGTTGGGAGCTCCGCCGCTGGATATCATTTTTTGTTCCGGCGGCACGGAAGCAAACAATATTGTTTTTGAGACGATGAGGCGTTTGGCAAGTGAACCGGACGGCAGGCCCCTGAAAGAGGGACGCTGCGAAATCATCAGTCTGGCCATTGAACACCCCTGCGTGTACAATTCGGCGGAATACTCAAAAAAACTGGGCTTTAAGGTAAAGTATATCCCGGTGGATGAGCACGGCAAAATAAAAATGGATGTTTACAAAGCTGCGTTAAGTGAAAAAACCCTCTTTGTTTCGGTGATGATGGCGAATAACGAAATCGGCACGATTCAGGATCTAAAGGAAATAACCCGCCTTGCAAAGGAGTGCGGGGCTTTTGTGCACAGTGACGCGGTTCAGGCTGTGGGAAAAATTCCGGTGAATGTCCTTGACCTCGGTGTCGATTACCTTAGCATGTCGGCGCACAAAATTTACGGGCCCAAGGGAATAGGTGCCTTTTATGCAAAAAAAGGCGCTCCACTTTTGCCCCTGATGTTTGGCGGCCAGCAGGAAGAAGGCAGGCGCTCCGGAACTTACAATAATACCGGGATACTGGCCCTCGGCAAGGCGGCGGCTCTGGCTATGAGTGACTTGGACGAATATCAGAAAAAGACCTCCGTCCTCAGACTGCGGCTAAAAGACGGCCTTCTGGCAAATATACCCAATATCAAAATCAACGGGCATCCAACCGATGTATTGCCCAATACCCTGAATGTTTCGTTTCCCGGCGCCGAGGGGGAGGCCATACTGCTTTCCATGGATATTGCGGGAATTGAGGCTTCAACCGGTTCCGCCTGCGCTTCGGGCAGCCTTGAACCTTCGCATGTGCTTATGGCCATCGGGCTTGAGCCGGAGCTGGCACACGGTTCCATCCGTTTCAGTCTGGGCTGGGGAACCAGCGAAGATGATGTAAACTATATTATAGAAACAATGCCGCCCATTATTCAAAAACTCAGGGCAATGTCTACAGTAGGAGCTTAATATGCCTGATTGGCCTTATTCCGATACAGTGAAAGATCATTTTACCCAGCCGCGGAATGCGCTTATGGAAGACGAGTCCGCTTTTCCGGCAGACGGGAGAGGGCAGACCGGAAACATCAAATGCGGGGATCAGATGCTCATGCTGCTCCGGATAAAGGACGATATTATTACTGATGTGCGCTGGAAAACCTACGGCTGCGCAAGCGCCATTGCCTCAACCAGCATGCTTTCCGAAACCATTAAGGGAATGAATATAAAGGAAGCATATCAAATTAAACCTGAAGCGCTGGTGGAAAAACTTGGCGGCCTTCCCAATTACAAAATCCACTGCTCGGTATTGGGGGACAAGGCGCTTAGGGCTGCCATTGATGACTATTTGTCGAAGCAGGGCAGGGCAGGGGAGTTCAAGGAAGCGGTAAGGGAAATTTGCCATTGTCTTGGCATTACCGACAAAGACATTGAAAACGCCTTTAAACAGGGAAGCCGTGACTGGGAGCAGCTCCAGCATGCCACTAAAATCGGCACGGTTTGCGGAAAATGCAAAAACGAGGCCATGGAACTCCTGCACGGGTTCATTCACATTTATGGGTCATAGACTTGCTGGAAAAATGAATTATAATCAATTATAGTTAAATATATTGCAATAAACGAATTTCAGGAGTTTCATGATGAAAAAGTACGACATTCCTTATCGCTTTTTATATATTTGTATCATCATTTCGGGGATATTGTTCCTGGCTCCCTCGCTTTATGCCCAGCAGGTGCACGAAGCAGAGTTTGAAAATTTGCCGTCTGTGACCTTTATAAATTTTGAAGGGCCGCATCACAGGATTGATACCCTCCAGCAGATCCGCGACATCGGTTTTTCTCTTGGACAGGCTGTAAGGGCGGGTGTGAATCGCCCCGGCGCTTTGGGGCGTTACTTTGTAATCCGCTCGATAAGCGGACCTGAGGGAAACAGGCTGGATGCGGATATATTCGGCCTTGGGCCCGATGTAGCTGTCGGCCATATCAGGAATTTGCGTCTCATCATTCAGGGTTATCTGGAAGGAGCCTTTCAATATTCGCCAAGGGATGCCGCCCTTTTGGCAGAGTTTATAACAATTTATAACGCCGTTTACCGCGGGGATATGGCTTTTTTCGCTACCCGCTTCAAAAGCCCGGTTATGGGACACCTCACAAGGGAACGGGCAGGTATTTCCCTTCGTTATGATGAATGGCCTGGTCAGACTCTCATGCTTATCCCCCTGACCGGACTTGATTTGCCGTTGAGTGCAGTTGATACGGGCGCTTTGGCCGATCAAAGAGTTGTTGATCATCTGCGCCAGGAGCCTGACAGGGGCCTGGAACAGCGCAGAGATATGGTTGACCTCATGGAACGTGAGGCAGAGCAGGCTGAACAGCAGGCGGCCATTATAAGGGAAGAAATCCGGCGTGAAGAAGAGAGGATAGCCCAGGAACGAGAGCAGGCCAGGCAGCAGCAGGAAGAGGCTCGCCGTGAAGAGGAGAGGATAGCCGCGGAAAGGCAGCAGCCTGATGCAGATCAGGAAGCTCTCGATGAACGTGAACTGCTCGCTCAGCAGCAGCAACAGGAAGCCCAGGACAGACTGGATGAGCTGGATCAAAGGCAGGAAGAATTAGCGCAAATGGAGCAGGAAGCGGACAGGCTGGACGAGTTTGCTGAACAAAGATATGCCGATGCCCAGGAAGGCCGCCAGCAGATTGCCGAAGATCAGCAAGAGATGATAGCCCAGGATCCTCCCCCTCCTCCGCCTGAAGGTCTTTTGGGTATCTCCATACGGACGCCGGCAGCTTCCCTTGGACACATTGTCCTGCTCGATCCCAATACCGGCAGGGAGCTTGCTCGTTCGCCGCTTAACACGGTAAATGTAAGAACCGTTACCCAGATTAACAACAGATTGATAGCCGTAGCCGGGGAAAACCGCGGAAGCGGCGCCATCAGGCTTGTGGAAATAAACAAAAACACTTTGGAAATGATAAAACAGGGGGATGATGATATTGCCCCGGAGAGTCTTTTGTGGCTCAATGGACAAAACCTCTATGCGATAGCCGCTGTTAACAATAATTTCCATCTGGCCAGGTTCAACAGCGAGCTGGTTTTACAGAACAGAACAATCATAAACGTTCACCCTTTTGCGTCGGTGTTCTTCTACGATGGCTTTATCATAACGCAGCGCAGTGACGGCTCGGCGGTATTGCTGAATCCGGGAGATTTAAGCGAAAGAAGATAAAAGGGTGGTGGTGCCCCGAAAGTTTCAAAGGCAAAAATTCCCGGCTTAACAAATCGCCGAATACTATGGTATATTTTAACAAAACTGGAAAATGTTTTGTTTTTAACATTCTCAAAAAAACTGTCCGGAGTCTTAAATGCTGCGTCTTTCTGGATTTTATTTGATCAGGAAAAAAAAGATAGGTTTTATAATTTTTATTTTAATTATGGTATTATTTTATACCGGATTTACGCATCAAAGAACATTCATATCCATTTATGCAGCGAACACAGGTGATGAGTTATATGAACCTGCTTCTGTGCAGGAGCGGCCTGAGGCTCCCAGTTCAGCGGAAAGAATAATGAGAGCTCTCTCCGCTGCATACCCTGACCGGATTGGCCCGGCGGAATTTAGAAAGCTGTACGAAGATGAGCAGGGCGACTGGGCCTTTCGTATTGATGGCAGATGGTTTTACTATGCCGAAGGCCGGCTCCTCCCAAGGGAAGCAAGGAGCCGTGCAGCAGAATACCGCCGCCACTGGCACTTGTATTTCAATTACCCGGTGGAATTACCTTGCTGGGAAAGCACTGCTGCTCAGCGGGAAGCATTTACCCGGCTTATGGAAGAAAGGCGCAGCAACAGGGAGCCTCAAGCCCCAGCACAGCCTGCAAGAAGACCTCAGTATTTTCATGAAGCCCTTTTTGGTATCAGCAACCGGAATCAAGCCTGGGCACAGCAGGTGCAAATTCAATTTTTGGGTCATCCACTAACAATTCATTCCCGTATTGCACATAAAGTCAGCCTGATTGAAGAAATAATTATGGATGAATCCAAAACCAATCCCGCTGTGCGTCAATGGAAAAATTCTCTTGGAACCGTTGCTGGCTGGAGCTGGCGGAATATTTCAAGCTCAGGGAACCGCAGTCTTCATTCTTATGGTATTGCAATTGATTTACTCCCGCGAAACCTGGGCGGTCTGGCTACATACTGGGCATGGACATCCCGCTATAATTCCCAATGGTGGAATATTCCTTTCTCGCAGCGTTATCATCCGCCTGTTGAAGTGATCCGGGCTTTTGAATCTTTTGGTTTCTTTTGGGGCGGTAAGTGGTTAAATCATTTCGACACAATGCACTTTGAATACCGGCCGGAAGTTTTTATATTGAACAATATTCCAATACGGAGATATTGATTTGATTAAAAAAAGAGTAATAGTTGTAATTTCCGCGGTTCTGCTTATTTCTATTGCCGCTTTTGCCATAACCTACAGTTATCTGGATACAAAAATAACAGGAAACAGCATTAGGGTTGTGAGGGCTCCATCGGATGCTTTTTACGGCACAATTGCGTCATTGCCCGAAAGTATTGAAATAATTACAGAAGAGGAATTTTTGCTTGCCATGGAGGAAGAAGACACTGAAATTACAGATGAGCATATCAGATTGTATATAGAAAGTTTTTTTAACCCCGAAAACCAAATAACGAGGTTCGTTTTAGCTGACTTGCTGGAAGAACAATTGGTGTTTAAAGGCATTGACGATTATATATATGAGCGAGCGGAGACTTCCGCCAGGGTATATAATGTTTTGTTCATTGGCGACGATGCACGTATCCATCAGGATCGCGGGAGATCTGACACAATGATATTGATCTCTTACAACCGTGACACACGCACCATTCATCTTACTTCATTTATGCGCGACATTCTTATCCCTGTTAATCCTGGCGGTACATTATGGAACCGCCTGAATTCTTTGCATGCCGTCGGCGGGCCCGGCAGAACCATCAATGTTTTAAACAATCTTTTCTCGCTGGATATTCAGCGGTATGCAGTCGTCAGGTTTTCCGGCGTGTTTGAGCTTGTTGATGCACTGGGCGGGCTTGAATTGAACCTCACCGCCGACGAAGCGGCAGTGATAAACGGTATTTTCCCTGATTTTGCCCCTGTCTCTGAAGGTTTAAATTTACTAAACGGCCGGCAGGTACTTGCTTATTCACGTATAAGGGTTATTGACAATGATTTTGTCCGAACTCAAAGACAGCGGTATGTTCTCAGCACCCTCATTGATGAACTCCTGGACACAACAAGCATCGGCGATATTATTACCATAGCGAACTTCGTATTGGATCATGTCGAAACAAACGTTCCATTAAGCGAAATTATAACGTTGGGTTTTGATTTGTTAACCGGCAGCAGGCCGGTTGTGAAGGAGCTGCGCATACCTGTTGACGGGAGCTTCAATCACGGCCGGTTTTACGGCGCATATATTCTGGCAATAGATTTCATGGAGAATGTCGCAGCCCTGCATGAATTCATTTACGCCAGCTCTGCTGACATTAGCAGCCCCGCTGACGTCAGCGCCCCTGACGTCACTTTGTATGATATGGAGCAGGAGGCGGCTCTGCCGGCAGAGCCGGCAGAAGATGCGTAACCTGGAATTGTAAAATATTAAAGCAGCGGTTCAACATGAATTGTTGCAATCATATCGAATTTTTCCAAAATCATTTTTTCTGCGGCTGTTGCAATTTCATGACAATTTTCATTCGGCATTTTATTGTCCAGCCGTAAATGCAAAGTCAATTCTTTTTGACTAATATAATTATGCAGATGCAAATGATGAATGTTAAAGTCATTTTTATAAATGGCTTTTATTTCACCGGTAATTTTATCCGCTAAATCTTTACTGGGTTCTTCACCCAATAATTTGCTTATGACCTCTCTCAAAATAGCAAAAGCCGAATAGAATATTGCTAACGCACAAAACATTCCAAGAACGCTATCAATCCACCATAAGCCTGTAGTGAATTTGGAAACGAGGATACCAATTAAAACAATAACAGAAGACAGTGAATCCGATCTGTGATGCCAGCCGTCGGCTTTTACAATTACATTGTCTGTTTTTCGTCCAATGTAAAATGCAATTTGAGCAAGAATTTCCTTTATTACAATTGATATTATTGTTATAACAAGTGCCGCTGTTCCATAAACGACACTTTCCCTGTTTTGAAATCTTTCAATGGCGTTCATTAAAATTTCCCAGGCAATTATTCCCAAAACAAATGCCACAAAAATCGAGGAAATTTGCTCCCAGCGTCCATGCCCAAAAGGGTGTTTTTTGTCGGCTTTCTTTGTCTGCAATTTTACAGAAAAAACCACAAATATCGAAGTTAAAGAGTCGGAAAGGGTGTGCCAGGCATCTGCGATCAGGGCTATTGACCCGGTGAGCATTCCTACCCAGAATTTAACTCCGAATAATACCGCATTTACCACTACGGATAAAATGCCCTCGAAAACCTGTGCTTTTGCTTTGTTCATATAAATCTCCTTGTTTTTGCTCCAGGGCATAAAAAAAGCACCTATGGAACATTTTCATGTCCCACAGATGCATTTTCCATCTGCTGCCGCTATACAGCGACCCGGCCCCACAAACCCAAAGGATTCATCGCCTGCTCAATTGTTCTTTAACTATATCGAATTATTTATTTTTGTCAAGTGGTTTTTTGATTTTTTTAACTTATCGCACCATAACACTTGCGATTTCATTACTCGTGCCAACCCGCATCGGCATCATCCATGTATGAACGCCCTGCGTTACGATGACATGGGGGCTGCCGGAATCTTTTTGATAATGCCCGTGATCTACAATGAACAGGGCTCTTGTAAATAAACTTCCCGGAAACAACTGGCCTCTGTGGGTATGCCCGGCAAGGAGTAAATCAATTTCACTGCCGTATTCACCAATATGTCTTGGGTTGTGTTCCATAACAACGATAGGGAGGTCCGCATCAATTTGAGCCAAAATCTCTGAAAAATCCCTGCGGCTCATTTCTCCAAACCCTCCAATCGGCGCAGCATCCAGGCGGCCAATCAAAACAAGGCGGTCATCAATGATTGCATGTTCGCAATTAAGAAGTTTTACATTGCTTCTTTCCAGAAAATCCTTCATTGAGGGCAGTGTTCTTCCGCCGTCATGGTTACCAAGGCTTGCAAATACGCCGAATGTCGATTCTATGCTTTTTAACAGTGCCGATGCCCTTTCGGGGTCTCGTATTGTATAAAAGTCATCGTTGAAGATATCGCCAATTATGCACACAATATCGGGATTTAAGCTGTTTATTCCCTGCACTATGCTTTCAAGACGCCTCTCTGAATTTACATCGCCCAAATGCAAATCGGATATAAATACGATATTCATTTCACCCGATAAACTTCTGTTTAGCTGAACATCGTAAGAAACGATTTTTAGCTGATTTCCATTATAAAGGCCGTAACTGACGACTCCCAATGTTAATATTATAACAAGCGTTCCGGCATAAAACCGCACGCTGCGGAGTTTATGGGCGGGAATTAGTTTCAGGATTTTTCCGGATAAAATAATCAAGTCAGAAAATAAAAAGAATATGAAAAGGTATATGAAAATACCTGTCCAGTAGCCGCTTATCAGGCGAACTGTATTTTTTATGATTACCGGTAAAGGCATAACTGAAATGAACATTGATAATGCCAGGAATGTGTAAAAAACAGTAAAAACAATTCCGTTTAATTTTGAAAATATTAATTTAATGTATTGAAACAGCCTTTTGCCGGCATAAAAATTCATGCCGCCGTAAACAAAAATTGTCAGTAAAACAGCGAGAATAGTCTGCAATTATTAAACCTAATGTTTTTTCATCTTCTGTGATTTTTCTTTGATAATTCCAGCAGCCATCATTTGTCTGAACGTTCAGACACTTTTACCTTCCTGGAAAATCGTTTTTTTTGTTTTTCTGATACTAATATACTACAAAAAGAGGCTTCAATCAAGTTCTCTGTCAACATTTCGGGTTTTCCGGGTTTCTTTTGTTAATATATTCAAGTCCCCCCCGCTATCTCCGTCCCTTCCGTGCCGGAAGCCAAAAACGAGGACTAATTCGCCACTCAAGAGAAAAACCCTCTACCCCCGCCGCCAATGGCCTAATCGCCAAATTCGCAAGCGCTGCCGCCCTGAACGCGATGGGGGGTACTTCAATATTCCTCACGCAAAGGCGCAAAGGCAAAGGCGCAGAGCCGTGATTCGCGAATCTTCCGTATCCCTCCGTGTCCTCCGTGCCGCGAACCAAAGGTTCGACGTGAGAGGCCTTCTCCAGCAATGTCACGTTAAGCACAGTTGGAAAAAGAGAACAAAGAACTTTGTCCCTTGCTGACAGCGGATAAATTTCGTCAATAGCGGGAAGGTTCAGGACAGGGCCGAAAAACGTAAAACCATCAGGACAGCTTACCAACGCGCTTCCTGTACTGACAATCATCCCCCCTTTTCTCCCTTCTCCCTCCTCTCTTATCCCTTCCCTTATATTCCCCGCGAGTTCTTTAAGCTCCTGCCGGCTAAAGGGGCGGGAAACAGAAGCCAGGGGCGCGGCAGCGGGGAAAGAATAGGCGCCAGAAAAACCGGCTGCAAACAGCTTTTGGCGGTATTCTTCCAGCGGTTTCAGGCTGTCTCTGTGTGGAATAAGAATAACATAACGAAATACCAGTTTTTGGTTTTTATCTATATTCAATTTTTTCATTCCATGTTATGATGATTATAACAAGGAATCATTATGAGGTATAAGACTAAGCTATTGGTGGATCGCTTTGCTTCCATCATATCACAATGGGCCGGTGTGGAGTGCATTTCTCTCAATGAAGCCGCTCTGCCTGATACCCTGGATCCCTATTTCGCCCTGATTCTCGATATTTACTACCGGGATTCAATTCCTGATGCAACAGAGCGCCAGAAGCTCTACGGCCAGGACCTGGAAGCTTTTGAGACATCTGCACAGGGAACCAAAGATCGCTTTCTCATTGGAAATATTCCGGTACGTCTGGAGTATAAATCTGTCAGCATGATCGATGAGCTTGTTACCATTGCGGATACCAAGTTTGAATCAATCTGGTTTATCAAGGATTCTGGAACTTACAGTTTTTACAGATTGTCCAAAGGGGAGATTATTTTCTCCAGAAAAGACTGGATCCTGGATATAAGGCGAAGGCTTGAAAACATAAGCGCAGAGTTCTGGCGGATTATGCGAAATGCGCATGAATCCAAAATGGAGCATTTTTTGAGTGACCTGGGTGCGGCCTCCATGCAGAGGGACGATTTTTTCCATCTAACTTCCGCGGCAGGATTCATAAAAAATGCCTGCCTTACACTTTTCTGCATTAACCACTGTTTTGAACCGTCCCACCGGGCATATTATAAACAGACATTGGGGCTTAAAGTGCTTCCGGAGTCCTTTCCGTCCTATTTTGAAACCTTTCTTAAAGCGGATCCGGAAATGACAATGGAACGAAAATTCTCTTTGGCTCAGTTAATTGCCAGGGGTATAGTTGCTTTGTAAGAAAAACAAAGGCCAGCCTTTTAATCAAACCAGAACTCAAACCTGGGCTTTTTTTGCTGTTCACAGGAATTAAGGCCCAGATTAAAATGACGCTCAGCTTTCAAGGAAGACGGTGGGCCGTGTCCGGGTAAAATCGTATAATCTCCGGGCAGTGAAAAGATCTTGCCCTGCAAGGCGCTTCTCTGGGTTATTGCGGCATAGGAACTCGCTGTTTTTCCCAGAAGGCCGGCGCTTAAAACATCGCCTGTAAAAAGCAGGCGGCCTATCTTAAAGACCGCAGAATCCGCCGAGTGGCCGGGGATTGAAATCACCTCTGTCCTGAACTGGCCGATACTGATTGTGTCTCCGTCTTTAATTACTGTTGTGCGGTGTTCCATGATCTCAGGGGTGATAGCGTAAATCTCGGTATCATAAATCTTCATGATGGTTTTAACTCCGCGCACATGATGGGAATGATCATGTGTGATTAATATCCCTATAAGCGTATAATCGTTTTCTTCGATTGTAGCAAGAATGGCAGGGGCCATGTTTCCCGGATCGATGATGACCGCCTGCAAAGGCGCCTCATTGGAAGGAGAACCTGATCCCAATATATAACAGTTGCTTAAGCCGCTGGGGCAATAATGGACATGCAGCTTCAATTTCATTCCTCCAGTTCAAAGATCGCTTCTCTTGTATTTGAAGATTTGAAAGAAACGTCTTCGCGGCGGGTGTTAATAAAGCTTACCCATTTAAGGTTGCAGTCGATAAAATCAGTTCGTATTATATTGGCTTCGATGAACCGGCTATTGTAAAGATTGCTCCGGTTGAAGGTGGAATCGTTTATTGAGGCTCCGCCAAAATTAATATTGAGCAGCTCCGAGCCTTCAAAAGTACAATCCATGATTGAGGCTCCAGCCATTGATATGAACTGCAAGTCTCCCACAGAAAAATTACAGGAAGTAAGGATTGTGAAATCAAAAAATGTCAGGCGCATTGCAGCGCCGGTAAAAACGCAGGATGAAAAGCTGGCGCCCGAAAAATTACAGCCGTAAAATTGTTTGTGGGAAAAATCTGCGGCATCAAAATGAAGTCCCTGGGCGCAAATATCCCTTACGGTTTTCTGCCGGATAATGTATTCACTTAAACGCTGAGCTTCAGCAGCCGGATCTGATGAATGAAAGGAACAAAGAACGGAACCGGTTATTGCCGGGCGGCCGCAGCCGGCAGCGCAAAAGTTTGTGCTGAACATTAGGGATGAGTTTAACCGGAATCTTTCATATTGACTAGCATCGATGCTTAAACGTATTATCAACCATGTGCTGGTTTTGCGGTTCAGCTATAAAAGATGCGGAGCCTTTGGGCAGGTCCCTAAGATGCCTGGATTGCGGCAAGGATCTGCGCTCATGCAGGCACTGCCGTCATTACCTTCCCGGCAGCTGCGCAGAGAGCCAGGCAGAAAAACCCGCAGACCAGGAAAGAGCCAATTTTTGCGACTGGTTTTCCCTGCACAAAAAATTCCGGGAAGCAACCGGCGGCGAGAAAAAATATCAAGCTGCTGAAGCTTCTGCCAAATCAGCGTTTGATGATCTGTTTAAGCAATAATGCAAACTGAAAAATACGTTGATAAAAAACACGTTAAGGATAACAGACCCGTCATGGGTCTCGTAATCCGCGGCTCACGGAATGTTTTTACCGTTTCTGCCGGCGGGGAAGAAATGGAATGCCGCATCAAAGGGAAAATTCTTAAAACTGTGCGGGGATATTATAACCCGATAGCTCCCGGGGATCATGTTGAAATAGAAGGCGGCCAAATCACCGGTCTTGAAAAAAGACGCAACGAGTTTGCCCGTTTTAACCAGAAGGGGCAGGCGCCTCAGCTTCTTGCGGCAAACATGGATCTTGTTATTTGCGTAACAAGTTTTTCTTCTCCGCCATTCAGGCCCCGTTTTATTGACAGGGTTTTATTGCAATCAGATGCTGCGGGGATTCCCGCTGTTATAGTTTGCAATAAGTACGACCTTGCCGAAAACCCAAACGCGGACTGCGATGACGGTCACTGCGATGATGACATTCTTGATATCGAAGAAAGGCTTTCGGATTATGAGCGCATAGGCTGTCCCGTATTCCGCCTGTCGGTAAAAACAGGGGAAGGGCTTGATGACTTCAAAAGTTTTATTTCCGGGAAAAATTCCGTTCTTGTTGGCCAGTCCGGGGTTGGGAAGTCGAGCCTGGTTAATGCCCTGATACCTGGACTGGAAATAAAAACCGGCGCCATCAATGAAAAGTTTAACCGCGGGAACCATACCACAACCCAGGGGATTTTGCTGGAAATGCCGGATTCAGGCCATGCCGTTACGCGCTTTGTGGATACCCCTGGCATACGGCGATTTGCACCGGCAGGAATTCCCGCCGGTGAGCTTATTTTGTATATGCGCGAATTCGCGCCGCTTGCGGGCAAGTGCAGTTTCGGCCTTTCCTGTTCGCATGAAACAGAGCCGGGCTGCAAGATCATGGAAGCTGTTCATGCCGGTGTGATCCACGAAGATCGCTACGAAAGCTTTCTTAGAATTCGCGAAGAGCTTTCTGGCAAAGATGAATACCCTGATTTGGATTAACGCATAACGATGAACGAAAAAACACTTAAGCTTCTGGAATTCGATTGTATCCGCACCGAGGTCGCAAACTGCTCTTTAAGCGAAGAAGCGGGCAGGCTCATCCTTGATGAAGAGCCTCTGCGTACAAGGGAAGAGGCGGAAAAACTAAAATCACTTGTTTTTTCGATTATGGAGCGAATGAACAATACCGGAGAAGAGAGCAGGGAAAGTCTTCCTGATATCGGAAATGTTCTTTCAAATCTTCGTGTTGAGGGTTTGGTACTGGAAATTGACGAAGCTTATGCTCTGGGAATTTTTATCAGACGTTCTGAAGTTTTTAAGCAATGGTTATTTAAACCAAATAACAATGACCCGCTGGAAATAATTGCGCGGGAACTTCCCGCCTGCAATGATGTTTCAACAGAAGTGTTTAAGATTATCGATCAGGAAGGAAGGCTGCGCGATCTTCCCGAATTGCGGGAAATACGGAAGCGAATTAAATCATTGCAAAAGGACATTGAATCCGCCGGTTCCCGTTATGCGAACAATGAGGAAACCCGGCGTATGCTTCAGTCGGAACTTCCTTCCCAGCGTGACGGCCGTTTGGTTCTTGCCGTAAAGGCCAATTTCCGCGGACGCATCAAAGGCATTGTGCACGAGGTTTCTTCGACAGGGCAGACCATTTTTATTGAGCCGGCAGAAGTGGTGGAAAAAAACAACGAGCTTCTTATTGAGAACAAAAGGCTCGAAGCCGAGATACGCCGGATTCTCAGAGAATTGACAGGCCGCATTGCAGGCAGGAGGGAAGTCCTGGAAGTTTATCACAGCGGCATCCTCTTTCTTGAAACCATCCGCGCAAGGGCACGTTACGGTTTTGAAAAAAAATGGATATTCGCCCGCGAAGTTCCTTTTGGCAGCAAAGAACCCGCCGGGAAATTGATACTGAACAAGGCGCGGCATCCGCTTTTGGGTAGGCGGGCGGTGCCGTTGGATCTTTTTATGGCCGACGGAATCCGCACGGTAATTATCACCGGGCCAAACACCGGCGGCAAAACCGTAGCGCTTAAAACCCTGGGGCTTCTGGCCATGATGAACCAGTTCGGCCTGGCTCTCCCCGTAGAGGAAGGAACTCTTCTTCCGGTGTTTGACGGCATTTATGCGGACATTGGAGATGAACAATCCATAAGCCAGTCCCTTTCTACTTTTTCC
>JGI20163J15578_10000618_pt1 | contig 14692 bp, 28 predicted proteins | sample TergutCu122P1_FD_15578 | JGI IMG/M metagenome (IMG submission 15578)
TACTCATGGAAAAGTAATGTTTTTGCATGCTTTTGGTAGGTTGCCGGTTTTCGTGGCACCCCCGGCAGGAATCGAACCTACATTTCACCCTTAGGAGGGGTAGCGCATTCTCTGTATTTTCAATACTTTCAGACACACTTGTGGGTAACGTGTAGGCAACAGACCACAAAAGCACCCATTATGCGTCTTGTGCAATGGGTGCACTTCTTGCTTTGTTAGCGGCTTTGAGCATGGTGTCTGAATCAATATGGAAATATCTTTCAGTAGTTGTTATTTTGGTATGACGCATAATCTCTTTTACAATTGCCAGCGGTATTTCAGAAGTTCCAAGAGCTGTCCCGGTTGTGTGTCGGCACGAATACGGAGATAAATGTCGTACATTAGCTCTTTCTAAACACGCATGATACTCTTTATAAAAATAGTTTTTGTTGAAGTTCATTAGCTTATCGCTTTGACTTATTTCACAAATACGCTTAAGCACCGGGATTATAATATCGGGCAAAACTATCGGTGTTTCCTTGCGTTTTTTTGTTTTCTTTCCACTTCCGATTATTATTTGATTTTCCCAATTTATCATCTCTTTTTTTGCGTCTATTAGCTCACCCGGCATCATGCCGGTGTAAATCATTAGCAAAATATATAGTACGAATTGGTCATTTTCGGCGTATAGCTTCCAAAATGCGTTTTGTTCATCCTTGGAAAACGGTTGTGGCTCTTCTTCATCAAGTTCCGGCAAGGCTATAAACGAAGATAAGTTTACGTTAACCTCGCGTTGAGCCATAGCCCTTTTGTAAAGGTGCGAGAGCAATGATTTCATGTCTCTCGCAGGGTAAAAGGTTTTAACTTCTTTGTCAACTACGGTTTGTAAATCCTCTATAGTTATCTGGTCAATTGGAGTATGGAAAACATCTTCGAGTCTTTTTTTCGCTCTCGTGTAAGCGTCTTGTTTACTGGCAGACAATTTAGGCAAATCTGCGTTTTCCCACACTCTCCAGTGGTCTTCAAGTGTGGAAACTTTTTTATCTTTTGAACCTTTAAGAATGGGTATGTATTCCAAGGCATCCCTTTTTGTTTTGAATCCAGATTTTCTTACTTTTTTCGCTACACGCTTTCCGCGTTCATTGGTGAAGTAATACTTTACAACTTGAGCTTCATATCCATTGCCTCTTTTATAGACCGTTCCTTGTCCGTTGCTACGCTTTGTTGCTTTTCGTGGTTCAGAAACCTGTTTTGCACCGCACATAGGACAATAAGGCGTTTCGGGCATTTCAGTTTTGCACTTTTTGCATGTCATAACTATCTAGGATTGTTCAGTTGCGGATACTTTTTTCTCAGACTTCATTGTTACACTTCCAACAATAAAGACAATTCCGAATATTAGCGATATGATTGACCACACAATCAAGTCTCCAAAAACACCCAAGTTTGTAAATCCTATTATGGCAGCAACGACATAAAACGCACCTGCGGTTATTCCACCGCCTTTACTTTTCCGTGTAGCTAATCCGACAATTCCGGCAATCAACATTGCAAACGCCAACAGCATTCCGGCAGACCCGCTGACATCGTCTTCTATGCCATCAATTGCCGTGACAATGCCGGCTGCACAAGACTGAAATATGATGATAATAAAAAGGATTATGCTTATAATTCCGATGATGAGCTTCGCAGTTTTCATGTTAAAATCTCCTATCATAATTAGTGTTTTTAATATTTACATAAATATTTGTTGAATTTAATGCAAATATATGCAAAAGTTACAAAAATCGCTTGACTTTACAGTCTGATATTGATTGAATGTTCTTCCGCTACCTAAGTGGTCAAGGAAGTGAACAATTTGATGCATGCGGAAGGACAATGACATGGAAGAGATTGCCAATTGCAACAATACAATCGAGTCGTTAATAGAAAAAATAGAAAGAATGAATAAAGAAGAATTTGATAATTTTATCTCTCTCTCCGAGCAATTATTACATCAGCAGCACCAGAAATTACCTCAACATCCGAATCATCCATAAGTTTAATAGCTTCAATTAAGTTTCGCTTTCTTTCCGATAACTCGTCACCATTATTGGTGGCGAGTTTTTTTATTGCTTCTAAAGCGTTGTCTTTTCTTTCGTTGCCTAAGAGGTAATCGGTTGATACGTCCAGAACTTGAGACATTGAAATCAGCACATCTTTGCTTGGCTGTATATCGCCTCTTTCATATTTAGAAATTGCTGATTTTTTCACTCCGACAAGCTCTCCAAGTTGTTCTCCTGTTAAATTTTTTGCAAGTCTTGCAAGTCTTATATTCTCCATTTGTTCCTCCAGTGTACTATAATTATACGTTTCCCGTTAGGAAACGTCAAGTATAGTATCTTACATGGAAACAAATTTCAACATTTTTACAAAAAGTGTATTGACAGGATACTGAAATCATGATATATTGATAGTGTCCTAAATGGACACAGGAGGTGATATAGTGTTTAGCAAATTAAAAGATGTACGCATAGCACAGGGGAAAACATGTGAAGAGTTATCAGTTGTTTTGGGGCTGAAAACTCGTGGTGCATACCACAAAAAAGAAAATGGAACAGTTCCATTTACTCTTGAGGAAGCAAGTGCGGTTGCGCAACATCTAGGCAAAAGCGTCAGTGACCTTTTTTTTGACAATGAAGTATCCAAAATGGACACTAGAGAAAGGATGAAAAAATAATGACATTCACAATCCCACAATTTTGGTTAGGTGTATTAGCTGCCTATTTATCCTTGTTTGTAGTCTTAATTATCATGTCAATAAGACATTACAAACGCAAGCAACTTGAAAAAGAGACAATCAAAGCAATGCTCTCAAAAGACACTAAAATTAAAGAAAACATGGAAGAGGATTTTTCAAAACTTTTTTCTGCTCTTATGTCTGTACCCGAAAATAAAGATGAAGATAAAAACAAGGACAAAAGAAAATAACAAATAGCCCCCACAAAGTTCTGCGTCGCATACACCCTTCCATCTAAGTCTCGCCTGTCCTTTCAGGGGTGGTTCCCCTTGCCTTGAGGAACGATCTAAAATCAGACATAGACAGTATACGGCAAAACCGACATTAACTGCCGGTATCCCTTTCATAAATAAAGCCATATTGCTGCATTGTGATGAAATAATCCCTTCCCTAAACAAAGATAGCCAGTAATGTAAGTACTGACTATCGATGCCACAATTTTTATTCCCGAACCTTGTTGCAGTTTACCCTGCGCTTACGAGCCTTTTAGCCCCCAGATGGTATTTTACTCCCACCAGTTGGCTTCCGCGTTTTTAACGATGGCGCGGCTCATCCGAACTAAACGCTTGTCAGATAGGATTTTTAACGAGGCTCCGCCTCACGTCTGACACCTTTAGGATAAGCGCAATCTCTTACATAGACTGCTTCTTGGCAAGGCGCATCACTTTAGGCGGTTAGTGGTTCCGCCGAGAATTGCCGCCCCTACGCATCAGCTTTCATCGGGACAGGGCGAATTCAAAAACTGTGTCATTGACATAGCTCCTTCCATCGCCCAAGTAGGGCAGGGATTATTTTATCACAATGCGGCAATAATAGCAATGCTTATAAAACAGAGAGGAATTGAAGATGAACAAACTGAAAGAAATGCGAAAAAAAGCCAACTTAACACAAGTTGATGTTGCTGAAAGGCTCAATATCACACAAGGTGCAATATCACAATGGGAAGTAGGCGAGACTTTACCAAGCGTTGCAATTTTGCCTAATATTGCCGAGCTATACGGCTGTAGTATTGATGAATTGTTGAAATCACCGCAATGAAGAAAGCCGGCGATTACTCGCTCTCATCTGGCACATACTCCATGATATCTCCCGGTTGGCAATCGAGCAATTCGCATATTGCGTTTATAGTGCGTGTATCAATGTGACCACCCTCTTTAATCTTTTTAAAGGTAGCTTGCCCGATTATATTATCTTTCTTCATTGTGTACGAAGTAATCCCGCGCTCGTTCATTAAGACCAGTAGTTTGTCGTATTTTATAGGCATATAAACCACTCCTTTCAAATGAGGACATTGTATCACACAAACTATCTCTATGTATAGGGACAATATGCACAAATAATATCACTAATGTTTGTGACAAATGTCAATAGACATATCTCTAATAATAGTGATATAATGTAACTAGATTAAGAGACAACACAAACAGGAGGACACGACAATGACATACAACAGAAGAGTAGTAATGAAAGAAGCATGGTACATATTCAGAAAATATACACGTGGTTATTACTTTCACAATCCGATTACATTTAGTGAAGCGTTAAAGCAGGCATGGTCAGAAGCTAAAGCAGCGGTAGAGAGCGCAAGAGTGAGAGCAAACATGGAAGCCAAAGCCTACGCAACATTTGGCGCAGAGTTAGAGAAAATAGACAACGATATGTTTCTGCTTAATATGAAAGACCGTTGGAGCAATGGCGACCATGTAATATATCGTAACATGCAAGCCGAAAGAGAAAGATTGATTGCGCTCGCTGCATAGGAGGAAAACTATGACAATTCAAATGCTTAAAGATAAAGTCAAATCACTCGGACTGTATATGTTGTGGAGAGTAGTAGAGGGCGAAATCTTAATCTACGACCTCGATTTTAACGGAATCACTTTCAGTAGATGGTATTCAGACTCAATGCGAGTTAGCGAAATTTGGAAAGATGTGAAGTCCGCATATGCGGCACATGCAAAGAACCCGGCGTAGAGGTCAGCTGTCAGTAGCTATAAACTGACCGTCGCTCAGCATAAGCGTGAAGCTGAGAGAGTTTTGGAGGATTCTCTTCAAAAATCCTACCCCATCATAAAATTGAAAGCGAGGAATTGGAAATGAAAATGGATATGTACGAATTGACATTATTCCGCATGAGAGGTGGCGTACTGGCGCACTGCGAGGGTTGTGGGATTGAATATGAGCAGACTGTTTCGCAACATGACAATTATTGCGAAGATTGTGAGTTAGAAAACTAAAGAGGATGGATGAAATGACTGAATACAAAGGCTTCAAGATTGGCGATTCTGTTAATTTCAAGACAGATAGCGGCACTTGGAATGATAAGGTTTTCAAAATAACCGGATTTATCACAGAGAAAGAGTTGGAAACAGAGCTTAACAGCACATACAGCGTAGGGATTCTTGGAGAAAATAGACGAGAAGAACGCAAGTGTTACGAACACGAGGAGGATATCCGCACGGTGTACTTGGACTGGAATTGTCACTGGTTTCCAATTCAGGCAAAAAGACTGCGACTTGCCACATTATCAAAAAGCCGCGCCGGACGGTTTTCCGGCAGGAGCGTCACAAATTTAAACGGCTCTGTAGACGAGCGGTCGAAGTCGTCGCCCTTTCAAGGCGAAGGTCGCGGGTTCAAATCCCGCCAGAGTCACCATGTTGCGGGGTAGTGTAAAGGTAGCACACAGGTCTCATAAGCCTGAATATGCGGGTTCGATTCCCGTCCCCGCACCCAAAAAAATAAAAACAGAAAGGAGAAATGATGATGGCAATAACACTTGGTGAAAAATTAAGAGATTTGAGAACGCAATCAAAAAGTACCCTTCAAGACCAAGGCAAATTATTCGGAGTTTCAATGAACACAATTCACAGATGGGAACGCAATTTAGTTGTACCGAGAAAATCTAAGTTGGAAAAAATCGCGGATTATTATTCAGTGCCGATTGAATGGTTACTTTCAGACAGTGCTTCCGTGGCTCTCGTAAGCGAAACCGAACAGGAACTACTGAGCATGTTTAGGAGTTTATCAGATTGCAAGCAGTTTAAAATTTTGGGATACGTTGAGCGGATTTGTATTGAGCAACTTGACGCAGTAAAGAAAGGGTGATAGACGTGACTCAAACTCAATTGAGCAAACTCGAAGAAATAAAAAAATTGGACAAACTGTTTCTCACGCCTAATGAGGTTGCGTCTATTCTCGGTTGTAGTGGAAACGATATACGAGGGGCTGCCAGAGATAGACCGGATTTGCTCGGCTTCCCTGTCATGATATACGGTTCAAGAACTAAAATACCCCGGATTCCGTTCATAAAGTTCTGGACCGAGTTGCCACCGAAATGCAGCAAGGAATGTAGCGCAAAGGGCATTTTTGCACAAGGTATAGAAAGCGAGGATAAACAATGAGATTTAGAGTGCCATTTAAAAAGCAATCACCCGCACTGAGGACAAAGCTAACATGGATGGAAATTTTTGAAAGACAAATGGAATTGGAGTTGCGCAACAAACGCAGGAAACGTATTGGGATAGCATGGACTGTAGTTTTTTTAATAATGCTTATTACTCTTGTAGCAAGAGATTGGAGGTGAACGAATTGAAAATATGTAAAGACTGCGGCGCACGGCTTGATAGCTGCGAGGTATGTTTGTGCGCCAAAAGCAAAGAGACTGACCCACCGCTAAATGAAATCAGTCTCTAAGTCCAATATTTAAGAAAATATTATGTATTTATTTTAGCAAAATATAGCTGAGTTGTCAAGGAAAACTTGACGGCTGAAAGGAAAATTGAAGATGAATGAACTAATTACAATAAAGCAATTACCGGTTATCGAAGAGCGATTTAAGGAAATTAGTGCATCGGCACAAGCAAAGATTGCGGACGCATTGGCTCTCGAATGTACAGACGAAAATATCCAAACGGTGAAGAAGCTGCGCACAGATTTGCGCAATGACTTCAACGCCTATGAGGAAAGGCGAAAAGATGTTGACCGGGCAATCAGAGAGCAACTTCAGCCGTTCACAGACGCATACAAAATGTTTATTTCCGATGTGTACAAGCCTGCTGACACAGAATTAAAGTCTCGCATTGACGCTTTAGAAAACGAGAAAAAAGAAAAAATGCGCAATGAAGCGAAGGCGTATTTTGACGAATATGCTCAAAGCAAAGGCATTGATTTTGTGTCATTTGAAAGGTCGGAAATTTCAGTTACGCTTTCCGTTACCGTGACGAAGCTCAAGAAGCAGTCAAAAGCATTTATTGACAAAATTGTTGATGATTTGGCTCTCATTGACACGCAAGAGCATAAAGCTGAAATTCTTGTAGAGTACAAAAAGACACTGAATGTTTCGGCGGCGATTACATCTGTTTCCGAGCGCATGAAAGCAATCGAAGCGGAGCGCGTTAGGGTTGAAGAAAGAGAACGATTTGAGAAAGAACGTGCTGCCGCTGTTGCTAAAGTCAAAGAACAAATAGATGTTGATTTTTCCGAAGCGTTGACTGCGCCGATAGAAATGCCAACACAGGAACCACTAACAGCACCGGTTGTCGAATCTGAAAACGATATTCCGGTTGTGTACCCTACGCCGACGTTTACCGTAACATTCACAATTACAGACACAAAAGAAAGGTTGATTGCACTCAAGCAATACATAATGAAAGAGGGTTACAAGTATGAATAGCAAAAACATTGCTAAATCTCTCAAAAGAAAAATTGATGATTGGTGCGCGTCAATAGATGATGACGAAATAGTAAAGCAAATCAAAGAAAATGCAATAATCACAGGCGGCGCTTTGGTATCAATGCTGAACAATGAATATCCGAATGATTATGACATATACTTCAAAACTCATGAATCGTGCTTGGAAGTTGCGTCATATTACGCCAAACGATGGAACGAAATGCACCCCGAAAGCGCACATGTTAAAATTCAATCAGATAGTGATACAGACCGCATAACAGCGTTTATTTCATCAATTGGAATCGCAGATGAAGATGCTATTGATGATGAATCAGAGCCGGAATCTCAATATCTTGAAGAAAAGCAAACGGAAAATAAACAAAGATACAGACCACGTTATTTTTCTACAAATGCTATAGCTTTATCCGACAAAATCCAACTCGTAATTCGGTTTTACGGTTCTGTTGATGAAATTCACGAAAATTATGATTTTGTGCACTGTACATGTTCTTATGACTACAAAGAAAACAAAGTTAATCTTCCGGTAAAAGCTTTAGAAGCAATTATAAATAAAGAATTGTTTTATGTCGGAAGTAAATATCCCTTATGCAGCATAATCAGAACCCGGAAATTTATCAAGCGTGGGTGGAGCATTAACGCCGGGCAATATCTAAAAATGTGCCTGCAGCTTAATGAATTTAACTTGAAAGATATAGCAACACTTCGTGACCAGACAACCGGGGTTGATAGCATGTATTTTAATCAAGTTTTAGCAGAATTGCAAAAGAAGCAAGATGAAGACTCTAATTTCAAAATTGATAACAGCTATCTATTTGAAATTATAGACAGAATATTTTAGGAGGCTACAAATATGAGTAAAGAAATAGCAGTAACATTTCAAGTTGATGGGCAGGAAGTTAAACTTACACCTTCTATAGTCCAAAACTACCTAATAGGTCCGGACGCGAAAATTACACTTCCGGAATTTAAGTTTTTCACAGAATTATGTAAGGTCAGAGGGCTTAATCCATTTCTGAAAGAGGCACACCTTATCAAGTACGGAAAAGAGCCAGCCCAGATGGTTGTCGCCAAAGACGCAGTTCAGAAAAGGGCGGTGCGGCATCCTCAATATGATGGGATGGAAAGCGGGATTATTGTTCAGCTTGAAAATGGAGAAATCCAAGAACGCAAAGGACTGTTTTACCTACCTGCTGAGACTGTAGTCGGAGGATGGGCAGCCGTTTACCGTAAAGATTGGAGCAAGGCGACATATGTGTCCGTGAGCGTACAAGAATCTATTCAGCGCAAAAAAGATGGAACGCCAAACACAATGTGGCGAACAAAGGTGGCAACCATGATAGAGAAAGTTGCTAAAGTCCGGGCGTTGAGGGAGTCGTTTACTGAAGAGCTTGGCGGGATGTACGAGGCTGAAGAAATGGGCATTGACTTACCTGTCGAGCCGGAATCTCAAATTATAGAACCTGCTATAGAACATGCACCTGAAAGCTTTTATGATGACTCAAATATAATCACACTGGATGATTTGGAATGATTAAGTATAGCGTTTTATCGACCGGTTCAAAAGGAAACGCCGTAGTTATAAAGAATTTTATAATGATTGACTGCGGCGTACCTTTTAGGCAGGTAAAGGATTATGTAAGCTCTTTAAAGCTCGTACTGCTGACTCACGAACACGGCGACCATTTTAGAGCCACCACCATTAAAAGGTTAGCGACAGAGCGACCAACATTGCGTTTTGGTATTCCGGAATGGTTACTCGAAGATACTATTAAGTGTGGCGTTTCAAAGTCCAACATAGACGTTTACAAGATGGGCGTTCGGGTATCTTACGGCAAATTTAGCATTCAGCCTTTCGAGCTTGTCCATAATGTGCGCAATTGCTGTTACAAAATCTACTTTACAAACGAGAAGATGATATACGCAACTGACACAAACAGTTTAGACGGCATTGAGGCAAAAGATTTTGATTTATATCTAATTGAATCCAATTACGAAGAAGATGAAATCATGGAGCGAATCAAGGTAAAAAAAGAGACTGGCGAATATCCATACGAATTAGGCGTATTGCATAACCATCTGAGTAAAGAAAAAGCGGACTCTTGGCTAATGGAAAATATGGGAGCAAACAGCGAATACGTGTATTTGCACGAACATGAGGATTGATATATGAGCCACACTATAAAGTTTGATGTTGCGGAAATATCCCGAATATTCGACAAAACATATCTTATGTTGCAAGTTCCGGATTATAAGGAAGAGCAGAAACTCAGAAAGTTTGTTTCTCAAATGCCGGATAAGTCACATGTGGCGGAAATCAAACAATATAGAGAAAAGCGCAGCTTGGATGCGAACGCCCGTTTTTGGGTTTTGTGTGGAAAATTGTCCGACGTTTTAGGCATACCACCTGTAGAAATATATCGCGATTACGTTAGAAATATCGGAGGTAATTACGACATAGTACCTGTGGCTAACGACAGGGTTGATGTATGGATTAAAAACTGGGAGAGCAACGGTATAGGGTGGATTGCGGAATCGCTCGGAGAAAGCAAGCACGAGGGCTATACGAACGTTATCAACTATGCCGGAAGCTCTACCTACAACACAAAGCAGATGCACAACCTTTTAAATTTGGTGATATTCGATTGCAAAGAACAGGGCATAGAGACTCTTTCGCCGGACGAATTGGCGAGACTGGTTGATGAATGGGGTGAAAAGCATGAGCCGAAAAACTAGACGCGGAAAAGCTCTCGATATCACAAAATCCACAAAAGATAAGGTTTGGGAAAGAGACGGAGGTTGTTGTGTTGTATGCGGAAATCCAAACGCCTTTCCATCTGCACACTACCTGTCGAGAGCAAAGGGCGGACTCGGAAATGAATTTAATATTGTAACGCTCTGCTCAAACTTTACACCAACACGATGTCATTATCGTTATGATTTTGGAACATCGGAAGAACGACACGAAATAGGCGAAAGAATTAAAACCTATTTGCAATCAATATATCCAGACTGGACTGAAGAAAATTTGAGATATAAAAGAGAGGGTTTATAGAATGAATAGCGTAAATCTTATCGGCAACTTGGGAAAAGACTTAGAGTTACGAACCACGCCGGGCGGTAAAAGTGTTTGCACTTTTGACTTGGCAGTGAATGGATACAACAACACGACAACATGGATAACAATTGTTGCTTGGGGCAGAACGGCAGAACTAGTGTGTCAACATGCCGGGAAAGGTTCAAAACTTGGAGTAACTGGAAGATTGCAACTCCGCGATTTGGTAACGAAAGACGGAGAAAAACGCCGGAGCGCCGAAGTAGTGGCAGACAATGTTTATTTCACCGGAAGCAAGAAAGATAATCCGAATTATGAAGCACCGGCAAAGGTTGAGTTTGAGGAAATGGACGAGTTGGATAGCGGTGAGTTGCCTTTTAATTAAGACCGATTGCGTAGCGGTCAGTAAAATATACTACGCAAAATCTACACAAACAAAAGCGGGAGGACTAAATGAATCACAAAACAGGACTTGACTACTTTCCGCTGGATATTGATTTTTTTCAAGATGAAAAAATAGAATTTGTTTCCGCACGGTTTGGGATTAAAGGCGAGTTGATTGCTGTTCGATTGTTATGCAAAATCTATCGACAAGGATATTACTTACATTGGGACGATGATGCGGCACTACTATTTGCAAAAGGCGTGGGTGACGGAGTTCAGCATTCCTGCGTGAATGATGTAGTGTATGAATTGCTTAAACGTGGATTCTTTGACAAGAGCATTTTTAAGAGGTTCTCAATTCTAACCAGCAAGGGTATTCAGAAAAGATATTTTGAAGCATCGAAGCGAAGAAAAAACGTGCCTGCAATCCGTGAAATATTGCTTATAGATGGTCATTATTTGGAAAATGTAGACATTTTATTTCAAGATGTAAACATTTTGGGCGAAGATGCAGACATTTTGAAACAAAGTAAAGTAAAGGAAAGTAAAGTAAAGGAAAGTAAAGTAATAGAGGCAACCGATTGTGATGACATTTTCGCTGGTCGCTCATTTTCGGATACGGTGCAAGCGGCGGTTGTTGATTGGCTTGAGTACAAAAAAGAGCGCAAAGACACCTACAAACCTAAAGGGTTGAGTGCCCTGCTTTCCCAAATTGAAAACAGGTGCAAAGAATTGTCGGAAGAGCAAGTTGTTTATGCAATAAATGAAAGTATGGCTTGCAATTATCAAGGAATAATTTGGGATAAAGCTAAAAAAATTGGAAAAGGAACTTTGAAGCCAAACTTTGATGACATCGTAAAGGAAATGGAGCATGCAGGATGATAACACTTGAAGAAATTGGACAAGCATTTAAAGAAATCACAGCATTTTATCCAACGTTCTATAAAGACACAAAAGACGCGGAAGACTGGCAGGGGGTAATCAAAGCGTGGCATGAGATTTTTAAAAACTACGATGCAAAAAAGTTTAAACGAGCCATTTTTGACTACATCAAACAAGACAAGTTAGGCAGACCACCATGGCCGGGTATTTTACTACAGCTCATGTATAACGGCGAAATCCCTGAGAGACGCTTTGTGCAGACTGGAACAGATGAATTAGGCTTGCCTATTGGTCGCCATGAGGAGATTTAGTTATGTTTGATGAAAGCGGATTACTTGCTGAACAAAGCCTTTTATGCGTGATACTCGTACATGGCAAAGAAGCGCTTGATGAAATTCGTAGCAAGGTAGCAGTAGAAGACTTTACAAACAAAACACACGCCTTAATTTACAAAGCCGCTTGCGCTTTGGCTGATGATTTAGAGCCTGTTGACCCGGTGACGATAAAAGACAAAGCCGCAGAAATCGGTCACGCAATTGATCCGGGATATTTGAGAGACTTGATGTTAATTCCATCGGCATTATTGAGTCATGTGGAATATTATGTTCAAGGGATTATAAACAACACCTTGCGAATCAAGTTAAAATACGCCCTTGATGAAGCGACTATCGAAGCGACAAGCGGCGGTGATTTACGCAAAATCATGTCAGAGTTACGTGCCAAAATCGTAGAGCTAACAGAACGAAGTGCAAGCGGCGGCATAATGACAAGCATGGACGCAATGTTGAAATTCGGTGAGTACAGAGAGAACTTGGAAAGCGGAAAAGCACCGGCGGTAGTATCTTCCGGCTACAGTGACATTGATGAAATACTTGGCGGTGGATTTGTTTCGGAAGGCTTGTATATTTTGGCAGCCCGTCCGGGTGTTGGCAAGACAACGCTTGCATTAAACATTGCCGAAAGGATTGCCGAAAAAGGAAATCCAATTCTTTTCGTCAGTCTCGAAATGAGCCTTGAACAATTATCTGCAAAACGTGTGGCATTAGAGACAGGGATATCGTCAACGTGGTTACTCAACAGCAACGATAAGTCGCATGACCGTTGGGGCTCGATTCACGAAGCCTGCCGGAAATTGTCCGAAAGTTCCTTGTATTTCAACAAATTAAAACATGCAAGCGTGATGGACGTTGAAAAACTCGCAACTCAGATATCGGGGTTACGATTGTGCATTATTGACTATCTCGGATTATTAAGACACACAGAGGGTAAAACGCTGTATGAGAAAGTCACAGCGACTTCAGGGGCTTTAAAACGACTTGCCCGGACGCTTGGAATACCGATAATCTGCCTTGCACAACTCAACCGAGAAGTCGAGGGGCGTAGCGGAAGTTCAGAGCCACGAATATCAGATCTGAGAGATTCCGGGGCTATAGAGCAGGACGCAGACGGAATAATCTTACTACACCGACACAAAGACGAAGACAAGGAAAATATATCCGGCGCACCTATTACCCTAAAAACGATAATCGGCAAGAACCGGCACGGTCGGCAAGGCTCTGTAAATTTAGATTTTTACCTGAGAAACGGAAGAATACGACAGGAGATGTAGAGATGGAAAAAGAGAAGATTATACAGATACTCAAACTCGAAATAGCTAAACACATAGCATTAGCGTCAATTTGCAAAGAACAAAAAATCAAAGACGATCATCTCGATGTGTCTATTGCGCTGTCTTACGCTCTTGAGGGTATAGCATGAACACACTTCCCTGCCCTGTGGAAGATTCCGAGCAAATAGCCCTACTGGAATGGTGCAAGTGGCACGAAAGCAAATACCCTGCCTTGAAGTGGATTGCACACTGCCCGAACGGTGGTAAACGTAGCAAGTCGGAAGCGGCAAGGTTCAAAAAGATGGGCGTTCGCAAAGGCTTCCCAGACATCATGTTGCATTATCCGAATGGGAAGCACTACGGTCTATTTCTCGAAATGAAGCGCTTAAAAGGCGGCAAGGTTGAGTCAGAGCAACAGGACTGGATTGACTATCTCAACAGTCAAGGATACCTTGCGGTGGTCTGTAGAGGCTGGAAAGAAGCCTCGGAAGTAATAATAAAATATCTGGAAAGGGATTATCAGAAATGAATTATTTCTCAGGAAATTATGCCTCATTGGAAGATTTTAAAAAGCATGTTCTCTACAGAAAAATTGTAAAAATGAGCGCAGACAAACTTGTCCTTGACGATGGCTCGGTAATTACAATTGAGATGACAGAATCTGATTGTTGTGCATGGGCAGGTGGGAAATTTACGAATGTTGCACTCGATGCCGCTATTACTGACGTGACTGTATCAGACGTGATTGAAAGCTATAATTGGGGAGAAACGACAAATGCTGTAACCGTGACTGTTCTTCATAATCAAAACATAATTGCACAAGCAGAGTGTAAGGCGAATGATGGCAACGGCGGATATTATTACAGCGTTTGCGCTCTGAAAGTTAAAGATATTTATTTAAAAGTTGTGAGCGCATAGTTGAAAGGTGAAATCAATGAACAAATTTGAACGCATAGTCAACAAAATCTTTATCGCAAGCGGAATAATCACCATATCGGGGCTTGTGGTTCTGTATTTGGTGCTTGGGTTGATGATGTGAGGTAACAAAATGATTAAAAAACCAAAACTGCGCCCATGTATATCATGCGGCAAAGAGTCCATAGGACTTTACTGCGTCACCTGCACGCAGAAATTAGTCAAGGACGTGCAAACGCCACCAAACAGTTTCGAGCGATTTAGTTGTATGTAAATTTATAAAAAAAGAAAGGAAATCAAAAAAATGAACGCAACAGTAAACACTATTGAAATCAATGGAGTAGAGTATGTTAAAAAGTCAGAGGCGTTGACGAGCGTAGACACAGACCACATTATCGT
>JGI20163J15578_10000619_pt1 | contig 14682 bp, 12 predicted proteins | sample TergutCu122P1_FD_15578 | JGI IMG/M metagenome (IMG submission 15578)
AAGCACCGGCGGGCGCAGCAAAACGTTGTTTGGACGGATGTAAGGTCAAAGAAACTTGTCTTTTTGATGCCGAGAAAATCTACATGGATAATGACGAAACCGGAGTTAGAAAAGGTCGTACCGGCTGGCCGCTAAATGTGGTTGCGCTACAAGCCACAGAAGAAAGTGTTTTGGATGCTTTGAAAACAGGACCTTACGGAAGATGTGTATTTCATTGTGACAATAATGTAGTGGATCATCAGATTGTCAACATGCATATGACCGATGGTACCTTAATTAGCTTTACCATGTCAGGTTTTACCGCTGACATTAGCAGGTATTGCAAAATTATGGGGACGACCGGAGAAGTAATTGGTGAGATGGAAAAAAATCTAATCCATATTCGGGAATTCAATGGGAAGGAAGAAACGATTGACTTGAATACTTTTGAAAAGGATCTTTCCGGACATGGTGGCGGTGATGGTGGATTAATACAATCTTTCCTAGCTGTATTGCGTGGTGAGACAAAAGGGCAGGAACATATTACTTCGATAGAGGCCTCAGTAGAGAGCCATTACTGCGCATTGGCGGCAGAAGAGTCTCGCTTGGCCGGGGGGAAAGTTGTTTATTTGTCAACGTATAGAGACTTGGATGCCTAACGATAAGGTGGGTAGAAACCACAACCCCTTTAAAGCCCAAATCGATATTGGTTATAAATGCTGTACTAGGAGCAAAAATAGAACAAATGACAGATAAAAAGCAACTGGTGGTAGGCATTGTTGCCCATGTGGACGCCGGGAAAACCACCCTATCAGAAGGATTTCTCTATACCTGTGGAAGTATTCGTAAGCTGGGACGTGTGGATCATCAAAATGCGTTTTTAGATACTCATGAATTAGAGCGAGGACGAGGAATTACGATATTTTCAAAGCAGGCTATTTTTAAGTGGAAAGAGATGCAGGTTACTTTGGTGGATACACCGGGTCATGTGGATTTTTCGGCGGAAATGGAACGTACTTTACAAGTATTAGATTATGCTATTCTAGTGATTAGTGGAGTGGATGGCATCCAAGGGCATACCGAAACCCTTATGTATCTTCTTCGGGAGTATCAGGTGCCAACGTTCATATTTGTAAATAAAATGGATCAAGCGGGAACTGATCAATCCAAGATCCTGCACCGGTTGCAAATTCGATTGCAGGAGGGCTGCATCGATTTTACCGGCTTATTTCCTCTGGAAAACGGTTTTGTAGCAGGAACCAAAGAACAACTAGAACAAATTGCTATGAGTAGCGAAGAGCTCATGGAAACATATTTGGCGACGGGAAATATCCCGTCGCAATTGGTGGCGAGGGAAATTAGTCAGCGTAGAATATTCCCTTGCTATTTTGGTGCGGCGTTACATTTGGATGGCGTAGAAGCATTTTTAGATGGTTTATTGCATTTCTCGAAAGAAGAGAGTTACCCCCAGGAATTTGGTGCCAGAGTTTACAAAATCGCTCGTGATGAGCAGGGTAATCGTTTATCCTATCTAAAAGTAACGGGAGGTGGTTTGCGGACAAAAGATAGCCCCTTAGGAGGGGAGAAAGTGAATCAAATTCGTTTGTATTCCGGTGCGAAATATACCGCTGTACCGGAAGTTACAGCAGGGATGGTATGCGCCGTAACCGGCTTGGAATCCACTTACCCGGGACAGGGCTTGGGGATAGAGGCAGCACTGCCACAACGATTACTAGAGCCGATCTTAATTTATCAAATTCAGCTTCCTCCGGAAAGTGATGTTCACAAAGTATTACAAGACTTACGTAAGTTCGAGGAAGAAGAGCCGGAGCTTAAAATTACCTGGCAGGAACAACTGGAAGAAATCCATGCCTGCCTGATGGGTGAGGTGCAAACCGAGATACTAGCAGCGAGAGTAAAAGAGAGATTTGACATAGATATAACCTTTGGGGCGGGAAATATTATTTATCGTGAAACGATTCAAGAGCCGGTAGTGGGAGTGGGGCATTTTGAGCCGTTAAGGCACTATGCAGAGGTTCATCTTTTGTTAGAACCGGCAGCTCCGGGAAGCGGCCTAGAGTTTGCCACTGATTGCAGTGAGGATGTATTAGAGCGTTCTTGGCAATATGGAGTGTTACATCATCTGGCGGAGAAAGAACATAAGGGAGTGTTGACCGGTTCTCCGATAACCGATATGAAGATCACCTTACTTATAGGGCGGGCGCACAAAGAGCATACGTCAGGGGGAGATTTTCGAGAAGCAACCTACCGTGCACTGCGACAAGGCTTACAGAAAGCGAAAAGTATTTTATTAGAGCCGGTTTACGCCTTTCGGATGGAAATGCCAACCTCTTATATTGGACGAGCGATGGCGGACGTGCAGCGGATGCATGGTAGTTTCAAACCACCTGAAACAAAGGGAGATTTCTCGGTGTTAACCGGCAGTGCACCGGTTGCCACCATGCGAGACTATCAAGTTAAGTTGCTGGCATATACCGGTGGTCGCGGACGAATTTTTCAGAATTTACAAGGATATGAACCATGTCATAATGGGTCAGAAGTTATTGCAAAAATAGGTTATGACGCGGAAGCGGATTTGGCCAATCCTTCCTATTCGATTTTCTGTGCTCATGGAGCCGGTTTTGTGGTTTTATGGGATCAGGTGGAAGAATATATGCATTTGGAAAATGTTTTTTTAAAAAAGAGGAAAGCTATTGGTACGGAAGACCGACAAGAGGATCCGGTGAGAAATAGTTTGACCACGACAATAGAATTGACCCAAGAAGAATTGGATGCTATTTATATACCGACACCTATCCCTCAGAGAAATATGACGCCGATTCGGGTAAGTGCGGACGGTAATGAAGAGGTGGTAGGGCGAGAAAGAGAAAAGCGAAAGAAGGCAGCACAAAAAGAATATTTGTTAGTAGATGGGTATAATATTATTTTTGCGTGGGATGAATTACGTCAGTTGGGAGAAATCAGAATCGAAGCGGCACGCGATAAGCTAATGGATATTTTGTGCAATTATCAAGGATATAAAGGATGTACCGTGATTTTAGTATTTGATGCTTACAAGGTAGAGGGACATCAGCGTGAGGTGATTCAGCATCATAATATTTATGTAGTATATACCAAAGAGGCAGAGACAGCAGATCAATACATTGAAAAAACAGTTAGAGAGATTGGCCGAAAACATCAAGTTACGGTCGCTACTTCAGACGCTCTAGAACAGATGATTATTATGGGACAAGGGGCTTTGCGGATGTCAGCTAGGGGTTTACGAGAAGAAATAGAGGTGGCGCTAAAAGAGATGCGGGAGGAACATTTGGGGATAGAGATGGGCGAGAGAAACTATTTATTTGATTTTCTTGGTCAGGAATTGAGTGATGAGATGGAACGGATGCGATTAGGGGAGTGAACTGTAGCGGGGACGTCGCCAGACGTCGCGAGTATGGTGATAAAGGATTGCTTTTCTCTTTAGGTTCATCTATAATTGATATGAGAGCCAAAAATGCTCTTATTAATATGAAAAAATGTATCTTACAGGGAGATTGGCGAAGGATGGCTCCCATCCGGAAGGGGAAAGGATTAAAGCAGATGAGTAAAGTACATATTATGAACCACCCATTGATTGCGCATAAAATTTCGATTATGCGGAGTAAGGAGACGGGAACCAATGAGTTTCGGCAGTTGACCGAGGAAGTAGCTGTGATGATAGGTTATGAGGCTTTGCGTGACCTGCCGGTTCATCAGGTGGAGCTTGAAACGCCGTTGGAAAAAGGAGAGTTTACGATGATTGCCGGAAAAAAATTGGCAATCGTGCCAATCTTGCGCGCCGGTTTGGGGATGGTTAATGGATTGTTGACTTTGGTTCCTTCTGCAAAAGTGGGGCATATCGGAATCTACCGTGATCCGGATACTCACAATCCTCATGAGTACTATTGCAAACTACCGGATCCGATTTCTGAACGCACGATCTTAGCACTTGACCCAATGTTGGCAACCGGAGGGTCAGCGGTGGAGGCGATTAATTTCATTAAAAAACGAGGTGGAAAATACATCAAGTTTTTGTGTCTAATTGCCGCTCCGGAAGGGATTGCACGGTTGCAGCAAGCGCATCCGGATGTGGACATCTATATTGGACAAGAAGATCGCTGTCTAAATGCTCAAGCATACATTTGTCCGGGATTAGGAGATGCCGGAGATCGTATTTTTGGGACACGATGAGGGAGTGTAAGGGTGAATTACCGACTAAATCAAAAAAACGGGGACTCTTTATCCGGACTGGGATTTGGCTGTATGCGTTTCCCCCGAAACAGAAAAGAAACGGAAAAGTTGCTGCTCAAAGCCATCGCTGAAGGAGTGAACTTTTTTGATACAGCTTATATTTACGGCAATAGTGAGATTGTGTTAGGTAGCATTCTCAAGGAGCATAATAAGCGCAAGGAAGTGAAAATAGCCACCAAGATTTCTCCCGCATTGTTAAAGAAGCAGGCAGATTTTGACAAATATTTAGAAAAGCAATTGGCCAGATTGCAGACAGATTATATTGATTATTATTTTATTCACATGCTCACGGACCAAAAAGTGTGGCAACGTTTGGTTGGAATCGGGATAGTAGAATGGATTGAAAAACAAAAGATAAGCGGAAGAATTCGCAATATTGGATTCTCCTATCATGGTGGCAAAGAGGAGTTTATCAAGATTTGTGACGTTTATGATTGGGAATTTTGTATGATTCAGTATAATTATCTCGATGAGCATACCCAGGCCGGCAGAAGAGGTCTGCAATATGCAGCAGCAAAAGGGCTGCCGGTAATCATTATGGAACCCTTACGAGGAGGCATGTTAGCAAACAATCTTCCTAAAGCGGTGACTAAGATATTTGAGCAAGCAAATCAAGGATGGAGCCCGGCCGAGTGGTCTTTTCGCTGGCTCTTTGACCAACCGGAGGTGACTTGTGTGCTGTCCGGAATGAGTAATATATCTGTGTTACAGGAGAATCTTGGGGTTATTAAGACGGCGGGGATTGGTGGTTTTAGTAAAGAAAACCACGGAGTGATTGAAAGCGTGCGTAGGGCCTTTGAGGAGACGGTTAACGTACCTTGTACCGGTTGTGACTATTGTATGCCTTGCCCGCAAGGAGTGGACATTCCTTCTTGTCTTTCCTGTTATAATATGATTACCACCGAAGGAGTGCTTCGAGCAACGGCAAAATATGTGATGCAAACTTCTATCAAGGTGGCTCCACAAGTGGCTTCTCTGTGCAATCAATGTGGTGCATGTGAAAGTAAATGTCCGCAAAAAATCGCCATACGCAAAGAATTAAAGCGCACGGCGAAGGAATTTGAAAAGGTAATATATCGACCGGCATTATGGGTGGTAAGACGTTATTTCCAAGGCGGTTAATCGGCTTTAGTAGTGAGGCCTGAACCAATGGTTTCCTATTTGAATCGTACCAAATCCTAAAGAATTAAAGAATAGCATATCAGAATCTATTACCATCACGCCACTCAAAACGGCCAAGGCCGCCTCCAAGTTGTGATTGTACATACCATTTGCCAAAGTGGCATCGAAAGTTCCTTCTCTTACCGGACAGAATTGTCCGGGTTGTCTGATAACCGTTTCAATAGAATCAGGGAAATTGCTGTTGCGCACGCGGTTCATAATTACATTTCCTACGGCAATCTGTCCGATTAGTGGTTCGCCGCGAGCTTCCGTGTGAATAATCGCGGCCAATAGGCGCGCCTCAAAGGTGATTTCCATACTGTTAAAGTCAAAATTCAAAACCGGTGCAAAAATAGCATCACTGGCATCTAGCGCTCCGACATTGGCAGCGGCAATGGCCTGCAGTTTGCTTAAGAATACTTCCAAATCGGTGGCTGTAGCAGCAGCTCTTTCTTCTAATTCAGTTCGTCTTGCCACTTGGTCATTTAAAGTCGTTGATAAGGTGATTTCTTCTAACTCTAACCGGGCTTGTTGTTCTGCGATCAAATCATAAGTTTCTTGTAGTTCAATTAGCATCATCCGATCAGCAAAATTTACCGCTTGAATAAACTCAGCAGTATTTAAAAATTCAGACATACTGCCAGCCGAGAACAACACTTCTATCAATGAGTTATTTCCCACCTCATACATGAATCGAATACGAACATGCATGGCTTCTAACTGTTCTTCTTTACTTTCTCGCGCATTATATAGTTGTTCGGTGGTACGAGAAATGGCTTCATGGGTGAGGGCTACTCTTTGTTCTGCTAGGGCGATCTGTTCAGCGAGAGCGACCAATTCTTGATCTAATTCATGTAATTCGTACTGTAAAACCGCCGCTTGTTGCTCTGTAGATAAATCGTCATCCGCCAAAACGGTTAAGGACGGGAAAACGAATGTAAGGAGAACAGCGATACATAAAGCCGTCTGAATTCCTCGTCTTAGATGAATAGTCATTAATTTCTATCCTTTCCACAGCGTCTTCTTATAACTGAGGTAATTACCAACTTCTAAAGAAAAGATTTCCCCCGATATTTTGTCCCTCGCGACTGGTCGACCAAGCTGCCAGGAAGAAAAAGTATCCTTGCAAGGACTCAACTCTCGCCCCTCCCAGAGCGGCGCCGGCTGCTTCAAAAGCGACCGGATGTGGTCCCCGATTGATGATGGTATTCAGACGTCCGGTTCTGACCGGTTCAAATTGTCCCGGTTGATGGATTACATCACGAACAGTATTCGGGAATCTGGGGTCTGCTGCACGATTCATGATAATCGTCGCAACCGCCAGCATATAATGGTAATTAATAAATGCTTCCGCCTCTAAAATAGCCGCGAATAGGGTTAAATCACAAGCAGAGGCATCCACAGGCGGTGGAGGCGGCGGAGGCGGTGGCGGAGCTGTTTCATCAGGAGGTGTCTCCGGTGGCGAGCTATCATTACCTTGGGCACCATCACCTGATGCCGGAGGTGGATTGTAAGCTACATTCTCATTATTTGCCGGTGGAGTGGCTGCTGCCGCAGCTTCAGCCTCAGCAATCCGTTGTAATTCGGCTTGTCGAGCTGCTTCAGCAATACGGGCGGCCTCCGCTGCCCGAGCTTGTTCTAGTTGAGCCAGAAATACATCAAGGTCGGTGGCGGTAGCTTCTGCTTTTGCTGCTAACTCGACATGTTGAGCTTCTAAACTATTTTGTATATCGATATAGGCTTCGTATTGTAACTCCAATTCAAAATGAAGCTGGGCAATATCATTGTAGGTTTCTTGCAATTCCTGTAACATCCTGCGGTCATGCTCATTTACCGTTTGAATAAACTCGGCGGCATTTAAGAAATCAGCCATACTTTCCGCTGAGAACAATACTTCTAGCAGAGAAGCGTTGCCTACTTCGTACATAAAGCGAATTCGTGCATGCATCGACTCCATCTGGCTATCCTTTGCAATCTCGGCCTGGGTCAATTGATAAGTGGAGCGGTAAATCGCGCCACTGGTAAGATCAATCAAATGCTCAGTTTCTAAAATTTGATCAGCAATAGCGACTAGATCTTGATTTAATTCGAATAATTCATTTTGCAAAACGGTAGTTTGATTCTCCAAATCATCAATCTCGTTGGCTAAAATCAAAGAGGATGACAGGAAAAGCACGAGGGAACAAATCACGCTGGTGAGAACGTATATCCCACGTTTGATACGCACATTCATATGTAGTACCCTTTCTTAAAATGGATTGAATAATCTATAGCCCAATTATTATACTACAAATTACTCAATTTTGCAAATTTTAAGAGGAATAATTTCAAATATCACGTTCTATACAAACAGTCCTTCGCTTTTAATCATAACAGATTTTGATCATGATTCATAGGTTTTTGTGGATAGAAGTTACTTGATTTATTTTACGAACTTTGATAGAATGTACGAGTGTTGCGGCGGATAAAGCGATGTGAAATGCGCTCAAATAGAGTGTTCTCGGAAAATCAGCCACAAAGATGCGTGCAAGGGAGTTTCTGAGAGCACTCAAATAGGTAAAGGAGATTTGTGATATTATGTTAGATACATTCTTTGTGATTATTTTAGGGATTATCCAGGGAATAACCGAGTGGTTGCCGATTAGTAGCACCGGGCATCTGATTATCGTGGAAGAATTTATGTACTTTCAGGTTAGTGACGAGTTCATGGAGATGTTTCGGGTAGTCATTCAGTTAGGTTCAATTATTGCGGTAATCGTGTTGTTCTTTGAAAAGTTAAATCCTTTTTCCCGAAAAAAAGATACTGAGGGAAAAAAAACCACCATTGTTCTGTGGCTGAAGGTGGCAGTTGCTTCGATTCCGGCGGCGGTTATAGGGCTGTTATTGGATGATTGGATTGATGAGCATTTTTTTAACCCTTACACTGTGGCGGCGATGTTGATTTTCTACGGTGTCCTTTTTATTATCGTGGAAAACAAACGAAAAGGAATTAGACCACATATCACAAATTTATCCCAGATTACCTTTCAAATAGCTTTGATGATTGGATGTTTTCAAGTTTTGGCGTTGATACCGGGAACTTCCCGATCAGGGGCAACGATTATTGGGGCATTGATTATTGGGACGGCCAGAGGAGTAGCGGCGGAATTCTCTTTCTTTATGGCAATTCCGGTAATGTTCGGAGCGAGTTTATTGAAAATCATGAGTTTTGGGCTTAGTTTCACAGTGATGGAGGCGTTTCTGTTGATATTAGGCAGTGTGGTTGCTTTTATTGTCTCTTTGTTCGCAATTCGATTCCTAATGGCCTTTGTGAAACGTAATAGTTTTAAAGTGTTTGGGTATTATCGGATTGTGCTTGGAATTATCCTGTTACTTTTCTTTGGGATCCGCGCATTTGTTGCATAAAAATGCATAATTGTTTTGGGTGATGTCTCAAAAATGTTTTTCTTGAGTCACCACTACGTAGCCCACGAAGATATAACTACGCAGTAGTTCTACCGCATCCAAAGTCTCACGAATGGGATATGCCAGGCTGCAAGCGCTCTCTCGTGGTGCGAGCTGTAGCACGAATGCAGCTACAGTTCAGACCAGCGGAAGGCGCTTACAGTCTGCCATATCCCATTCTTAATTCCATCGGCTGGACACTCCTTGAAGCCACTTCAAAAACGCATTGCACTCAGCAAAGGCTTCGTGCAACGAGTGTCTCCAATCCGTAGCCCACGAAGGTAGAACTACGCAGTAGTTCTACCGTATCTAAAGTCATACGAGTGGGATATGGCAGACTGTAAGCGCCTTCCGCTGGTCTGAACTGTAACCGAATGAAATTCAAGGGAAAGATAAAAAACCATACACTTGCATAATTATAAAAAGTGTGGTAAAATGCATGAATAAACTTTAGGAGGAAAAGGAAGATGAAAAAAATATTGAGTTTATTGCTGGTAGCAGTAATGTGTGTGGTATTTTTAGTGGCTTGTGGCCCGGAAGCAGCGCCTGCAGCAGAAACTGTGGAAGATGCTGCAGATGCAGTAGAGGATGCGGTAGAGGATGCCATAGAGGATGTAGAAGAGGAAGTGGATGAAGTAGAAGAAGTAGAAGAAACTCCGGATGAAGCAGAGGAAGTTGTAGAGCCGGAAGAAGATGTTGATTTGCCGGTGTTAGTTATGGCGACAAATGCTGAGTTTCCTCCCTTCCAATTCTATGTGGGAGACCAAATAGTTGGAATCGATGTTGATTTTGCTCATGCCATCGGTGCTTATCTTGGTTTTGAGATTGTCATAGAGGATATGGCCTTTGATGCAATTATTCCGTCGGTAGTAAGTGGTCGTGCAGATTTTGGAATGGCCGGATTGTCAATCACTGAGGAGCGGATGTTGCAGGTGGATTTCTCAATTCCCTATTACAATGCGCGCCAAGTAGTAATTGTGCTTGAGGATAACGAAGATGTTAATGAGCCGGATGATTTAGAAGGCAAATCAATCGGAGTACAATTGGGAACCACCAGTGAAATGTTAGCATCTTGGACTTTTGGTGACGATAGCGTAGTTCGTTATAACCGTAGTTTTGAAGCGATTCAATCCCTGCTACAAGGAAGCATTGATGCGGTGATTTTGGATGATCAAGTGGCCTTGAACTTTATCGCCGAAACCGAAGGGTTACGTATCTTGGATACGGAATTTGAGATTGAAGAGTACGCCATTGCATTCCCCTTAGGCAGTGAGTTGACCGAAATGTTCAATGGGGCGATTCGTTCATTGATGGCAGATGGTACTTTTGATAGTATTGTAAATTATTATATTCCGGAGGAATAAAAAAAGGCATTGGCTTTTACCGGAGCTCTTCTGAGCCGTAACAAAACTTACAAGAATTCACCTCGCGAGTTTGTGCCGACTAAATTTAGAGGCGCAAACTCGTGAGTGATTGAGATGGTATATTATCGTCAAAACCTCTTGAGTTGATAAGAAGGTAAAATGAAGATAAGACGTTGGGAGAAAATATGACAAATTTAGTAGATAGATTTGTGCGAAATTTTATTTATGAAGATCGTTGGCGTCTAATTTCAAATGGCTTGCTGATGACTTTGCGAGTCGCTTTTTTTGCGGTGCTGATTGGAATTGCCATCGGATTTGTGGTTTCCATTATTCGGGCTACCTGTGATAAGACCGGAAAACTGAAAATCTTGGACTTTTTTTGTCGGGTGTATCTAGCGGTAATCCGGGGAACACCGGTGATGGTTCAGGTTTTGATTATCAATTTTATCATCTTTAGTGGTCCCGCTGTAAGTCGAATGTTTGTGGCAATTTTGGCTTTTGGTGTGAATTCGGGAGCTTATGTAGCCGAGATCTTTCGCTCGGGGATCATGTCGGTGGATAGTGGGCAGTTCGAAGCGGGAAGAAGTTTGGGGCTTTCGTATGTACAGACGATGATTTTTATCATTATGCCCCAGGCTTTTAAAAATGTCTTGCCGGCCCTTGGTAATGAGTTTATCGTACTGTTAAAGGAAACCTCGATAATGGGCTTTATTGGTCTGCAAGATTTAACCAGAGCAGGCGACATTATTCGCAGCCGTACCTTTGATGCTTTTATGCCATTGATAGGGGTGGCCTTGATTTATCTCATCTTAGTTTTAGGGCTGACTCAGCTATTAGGTATGCTGGAAAGGAGATTGCGGACCAGTGAACGATAATGTGTTGATTCGGGTAGAGAATCTAAGTAAAGTATTTGACAAAAGACTATATGCCTTAAATGATATTACGGAGGTAGTCTATCGCGGCGAAGTATTGGTGATTGTTGGGCCATCGGGGTCGGGTAAGTCTACTTTTTTGCGCTCCTTAAATCTTTTGGAAATGCCAACCGGTGGTAAGGTGTTTTTTGAAGGAGAGGATATTACCCGTAAAAAGGTGGATTTGGAGAAGCATCGACAAAAAATGGGGATGGTATTTCAACATTTTAATTTATTTCCTCACAAAACCATCATGCAAAATATTACCCTTGCGCCAATTAAGCTTTTAAAGATGTCAAAAGGAGAGGCAGAGGCGCGGGGGATGGAGTTGTTAAGGTTGGTCGGACTTACCGATAAGGCTGATGTATACCCGTCTAAATTATCGGGCGGGCAAAAGCAAAGAGTTGCGATTGTGCGAGCCTTAGCAATGGATCCGGAGGTAATGCTCTTTGACGAGCCGACTTCGGCCTTGGATCCGGAGATGGTAGGAGAAGTCTTAGATCTTATGAAGAGACTCGCCCACGATGGAATGACTATGGTGGTGGTGACCCACGAGATGGGGTTTGCCAAAGAAGTTGGCACGCGTGTTATATTCATGGATGAAGGAAAGATTTGCGAACAAAATACGCCGGAGCAGTTTTTTAACAATCCACAAAATCCAAGATTACAAGAATTTTTGTCGAAAGTATTGTAAATTATGGCAACTTATGAGAGAATTAGAGAAGGAATTTTTATTGAACGTCCCAATCGATTCATCGCCCACGCTCTTGTGGAAGGCAATCTAGAAGTGATTCATGTGAAGAACACAGGTAGATGTAAGGAATTGTTAATTCCGCAGGCAACGATTTATCTGCAACATAATGCTGACCCAAAACGAAAGACGAGTTGGGATTTAATCGCCGTCAAAAAAGGGGAACGACTAATCAATATGGATGCTCAGATTCCCAATAAAGTAGTTGGCGAATGGTTGGAAAAAGAAATCCTTTTTAAACAGATCAATCTCATCAGACCGGAAACCAAGTATAAAAGTTCCCGGTTTGATTTTTATGTTGAGGCAGACGAGCGAAAGATTCTGTTAGAAGTAAAAGGCGTAACCCTAGAGCATAATGGGATTGCCATGTTTCCTGATGCTCCTACTCTACGTGGAGCACGACATCTTGAAGAATTGATTACGGCTACGAAAGATGGATATGGAGCATACGTCATTTTTGTAATCCAGATGAAGGGGGTGCGGTATTTTACGCCCAATAAAGATATGGATCCGGCGTTTGCCAAGGCACTGCTAAGGGCGAAAGCGGCCGGGGTACATATATTAGCTTTGGATTGTCAGGTGACACCAAATTCTATCGTAGCGGATGAGGAAGTAGGGATGATAATAGAAGAATCGATAGGGTGAGCAATAAATCGATGCGAAATAAGACGATTGAATATCGATTAAACGAGGAGAACAGTTTTATGAGTCAAAGTATGGAAGAACTCTCAAAGCAACAACTAAAATCTTTGAATACAAAGCGAAAAATTTTCCAGGCGGCCAAGGAAATTATGCGAAAGAGTGGCTATCAGGAGCTTTCGATTAAGAATATTTGTGAGGAAGCCAACGTATCAAATGGCAGTTTTTACCATCACTTTCAGTCGAAGGACGATTTGCTTTCTTACTATATTGAGGAGCAACCTCGAATCGATCCGGGCTTATTGGAGTTGCCAAAAGATGCCGAGATGGCGAAGGAGACGATTCTCCAGGTATATCAAAACTATGTGAATTATTGTTTAGAGTTGGGTGTAGAGTTTATGACCGGTTATTACGATCCGAAGAATCAAGCTCTAAACCCGATTAGCAGAAGTGAACGCCCCTATCCGATTGTAACGGTGCAACAATACGTTGAGAAAGCCATCGCGGCCAACCGAATTCGCATCAATGTTAAGATCGTCGAATTTACTACAGACATTCGGATGATTGTGATCGGGAATGTTTTTGAGTGGTGTTTGCGTAGTGGGTCGGCGGATTTCTCCGGCAATATGGCGCGATCATTACGGAAGTATTTGGATAGCACGCTATATTAAGGTTGCGATAATATTAGTGTTTTGAAAGGCTTTTGGCAAGTAGTTTTCGCAGATCTACTTTAGTCAATTTTTGCCGAGATGCTCTTGGTGTTTAAAGTAGAAAGTAGTGAAAGATGGGTGCAGCGGATGTATTATTTTATAGTAAATGTGAGGGCTAGCTCGGGGAAGGGTAAAAAAGTATGGCAGCAGGTGGAGCCTGAACTACGGAAACGGCAGGTGGCATACGAATCAATTCTTACCACTCACAAAGGTCATGCCAGACAAGTGACTAAGGAACTTACGAGTAAAGGTGAGGAATGCAAGATTGTGGTGCTCGGAGGCGATGGTACACTCAATGAAGTTGTCAATGGAATTGTTGATTTTACTTGTGTTACCTTAGGATATATTCCTGCCGGTTCGGGGAACGACTTTGCTCGGGGGATGAAAATCCCACAAAATCCAATTGAGGCGTTGGAACGGGTATTGCGCCCTTCCAAAGTGGTGGAGATGGACGTGGCTGTACTCACTCGAAATTATAAGAAGTGGCGTTTTGCAGTGAGTTGCGGGAAAGGTTTTGATGCGGCAGTTTGTCATCAGACAATGGTTTCCCGCTGGAAACCTTTTTTGAACAAAATAAAGCTGGGAAAATTGACCTATGTATTGGTTGCTCTGCAAAGGTTATACGCTGATCGCCCAAAACGAGTGACGATGATACGAGACGGTGGTGAGCCGGAGATATTTGATTATACTTATTTTGTGGCAGTTATGAATGTGCCATTTGAAGGGGGTGGGTTTGAATTTTGCCCGAAAGCTGATTGTACCGATGGGTTGTTGGATATCATTGTAGCTTCCGGAATACCAAAATGGCAAGTGTTACTATTGTTGCCGCTGGCAATGAAAGGAAAGCATGTAGGCAAGCGAGGCGTGAACATCTATCAGTGTGAAAAGGTAGAGTTTTTATCCGAAAACCCAATGCCCTTACATACAGATGGCGAACCATTGTTTATGAGAAAACATATTAGTATGGAGATCCATAAAGAGCGAGTGAGGGTTATGTTGTGACAAGCAAAGATGTTCTCGCTTGAAGTAGGTTGGTCATAGGCTATGGGTACGTTATTAATAAATTGTGATTGACAGAGAAAATAAATAATCCAGGGAGGAAATTAAAAATGGGAAAGATTGTACTAACAGGAGATCGGCCGACCGGGCGCTTGCACGTGGGACACTATGTGGGAGCATTAAAGCGGCGGATAGAGCTACAAAATAGTGGAGAATATGATGCAATTTTCATAATGATAGCTGATGGCCAGGCGCTGACCGATAATGCTGAAAATCCGGAAAAAGTACGAGAAAGTGTTCTAGAAGTGGTGCTGGATTATATGGCGATTGGGTTAGACCCGGATAAAATCACTATGTTTATCCAATCACAAGTGCCACAACTGACGGAGTTGTCGTTTTATTATATGAACTTAGTCACGGTTTCTCGCTTACAG
>JGI20163J15578_10000620_pt1 | contig 14676 bp, 13 predicted proteins | sample TergutCu122P1_FD_15578 | JGI IMG/M metagenome (IMG submission 15578)
TAAGAAAAAAAGGCTGGAACGTCTGCAAAAAGAAATAGTTGTTAAACTCCGGCTATTAAAAAAGAGTTTTCAGGAAACGGACAATGGAACAGGCGAGCCGGAAAATCATGGGTTTGATGTGCACGAACTGCTCGCTGAAAAGATGCAAATTGATAACGAATTACACCTATTGATGCAAGGAAGATAAATATGAAGAAACGCAATAACAATAAACGGAAGTCAATGCCCGTAAACGATGAAAAAGCGAAAGATCAGAATCCGGCAGCAGAAGGCGAGGAGCCGGCAATTGACCCCGCAGTTGTAAAGCTTATTGAATATGCAAAAGAAAAGAAAACGATTTTGTTTGAGGAACTTGCGGATTTTCTTCCTGAACATATAGCAAATACCGATAAAATCGAACAGGTACTGGTACTTCTTGCTGAAAATAATATCCAGGTTGTAGAAGAAGAACTGGGCGAAGAGGACGAAATTGTACCGGAAACCCGAAAGGTTGAAACAGAAAAAAAACGCCTGGTTTACAATGAAAAAGAGTCTTCCGTAGACGACCCCATAAGGCTTTATCTCAGGGAAATTGGCAGGGAAAATCTGCTTTCAGCGGAACAGGAAATTCACCTTTCAAAACAAATGGAAGACGGAGAAAATATCATCAAAGGGGTGGTAAAAAAATCCGGGATGATAATCCCTGAGTTTTATCATATTGCCCAAAAAGCTTTTTCTAAAAGGGATCTGCGTGAATTAAACCTTTCAAAAAAAGAGATCACCGAGCACATGACAGAGCGCCGCCGGCTTAATCAATTTTACAAAGAAACCCTGCGGCTTATACTTCCGGATCTTAAAAGCTATATTGATGCCAAACGCAAGCTCATTGGCCGGGGAATAAATTTCCTTGAGGATTCTGAATTGAATGTAATCAGGGGCCGGATAATGGAGATCATTCAGGACGCGGAGATCCACCCCGATGAAATCGGCGGGTTTTCTGAAAAATTCATCCAGGCATCCAAGAGGATCAAAAGATACAAAAAGGATCAGGAACGTATTGAAAAACACCTGCATGTCAATTCCCATAAAGAACTTCGTTCTCTGGGCCGCGCGCTTACAGTAAAAGAAGAAAGGGAAAAGCTCGAAGAATCCCTGGGTTTGAGTTCTGACGAAATTAAAGAAAAAATCCGGCTGATTCAGGTAAACGATAAAAAACTGCATCAAATGGAAGCGGAATTTGAGGAATCAATCGAAAGCATTAACCAAATGGCCAAGGAAATCAACCGCGGCCGGGTGATGATGAAAAACGCCAAGGACAGGCTTATCAAAGCCAACCTGCGCCTTGTGGTTTCAATCGCAAAAAAATATACCAACCGCGGGCTTCATTTTTTCGATCTTGTGCAGGAGGGGAATATCGGTCTGATTAAGGCGGTGGAAAAATTTGAATATCAGAAGGGATTTAAGTTTTCCACTTACGCAACATGGTGGATACGTCAGGCTATAACCAGGTCCATCTCGGATCAGGCCCGTACCATCCGTGTGCCGGTTCACATGATTGAACAAATAAACAAAGTGATCAGAGAGTCCCGCCAGCTTATGCAAGTTTTGGGCCGGGAGCCGACGGACGAAGAAATCGCCGAACGCCTTGGCTGGACAGCCCTGCGTGTAAAATCAGTCAAAAATGTCGCCCGCGAACCAATAAGCCTGGAAACCCCAATCGGAGAAGAAGAAGATTCCCTTCTTGGGGATTTTATTGAAGATAAAGACGTAGAAAACCCCTCGAACCAGACTCAGTTTAAGATGCTTCAGGAAGAAATAATCGGCATACTGAAAACTCTGCCTCCAAGAGAACAGGACGTGCTTAAAATGCGCTTCGGCCTTGATGACGGTTATTCCCTTACCCTGGAAGAAGTTGGGCTTTATTTTAATGTCACCCGTGAGCGTATCAGACAAATTGAAGCAAAAGCCCTGCGCCGTCTCCGTCATCCCAAACGCAGCCGCCGTTTAAAAGATTATCTGGATCAATAGGCTGTCAATAGATTTTGACAATCGAATTTTCTTGCATTGCATTAATACCGCTGGTAAAATATTAAGATACCGGTAAAACATCAAATACCGGTAAAATGAAATCGGAGGGAATTTAATGAAAGTAGGAACAGTTAAAGAGATCAAACCAAAGGAATTCCGGGTAGGTATGACGCCTAATGCCGCAGGAGCATACAAAAACGCAGGGCATTCGGTCTTCGTGGAAACAGGAGCTGGAGAAGGTTCCGGTTATACCGATGAACAATATGTTGCCGCAGGCGCAAAAATTCTTCCGAAGGCCCAGGATGTATGGGCGGAAGTTGACATGATGGTAAAAGTCAAAGAGCCGCTTGAGCCTGAATACGGCTTAATACGGGAAGGCCAGATTTTATACACCTTTTTGCACCTTGCTCCGGACAGACCCCAGACCGAAGCTGTAGTAAAATCGAAATGTATCGCAATTGCATACGAGACTATCACCGACCGGGACAGGCAGCTTCCCTGCCTCAAACCGATGAGTCAGATCGCCGGCCGATTATCGGTACAGGAAGGGGCAAAATTCCTTGAAAAACCAATGGGCGGAAGGGGCGTACTGCTTTCCGGCGTACCCGGAGTTCCACATGCGGAAATCCTCGTATTGGGCGCCGGCGTTGTGGGTTCAAGCGCGGTTAAAATAGCTGTTGGCATGGGCGCCCATGTAACTGTTGTTGACATAAACCTGGATGCCCTCAACTACCTTGAAGACATTTATGGCAGCAGGATTTCAACACTCTATTCAACGCCGGAAAACATTGCTGAAGTGCTTCCCAAAATGGACCTTGTAATTGGCGGAGTTCTTATTCCCGGCGCCGCGGCACCGAAGCTTATCCGCAATGATCACCTGCCTTTAATGAAAAAAGGCGCTGTTATTGTCGACGTTGCCATTGATCAGGGCGGCTGCACCGAAGCAAGCCGGATAACCTATCACCATGAACCGGTCTTCGAAAAAGATGGGGTAGTATTTTACTGCGTAGCCAATATGCCCGGCGCGGTACCCTTTACCTCAACAAACGCTTTGGGTAATGCCACCTTGCCATTTGGTCTTGCTATTGCAAATAAGGGTGCGGAAGCGGCAATGAGGCAGGATCCTCACCTGTTGGAAGGTTTGAACGCATATAAAGGACATATTACCTATAAGGCCGTAGCCGATGCTCAAGGCCTTGCCTGCAAGCCGGCAGCCGAGGCGATTGGCTAAGAAATATGATATGTAGTGTTTAGCATTAAGAATTTTCTCCACAGAGGAGTCCGCAGATTTCGCTGATTTACACGGACCATCTAAACACTACTTACTATTGAGAAATACTACCATATTCTCAAAATGGGCATTACAATAGACTATAATGAGTAACTTTGAATGCGAGAATACAAATCTTTTATTGCGTTCCATGCCGGCAATGAATGAACTGCTTGATATGCCCGGTATCGTTGAATTTTCCGCATGTATGGGAAGAGAGCAGGTAAAAAAGATAATTAGTGAAGCCTGTGATGAGTTAAGGTCTGAGCTGCAAAATGGCATGCAGCCCAAAGCCCCTATTGGCGAACTAACCCTGGGCCGTGTTATGGCTTTATTAAATCGAAGAGCTTCAAGTTCGATGAAACCTGCCGTTAATGCAACAGGCGTTGTTATTCATACAAACCTTGGACGTGCACCCCTTGCACCTGAAGCGCTTCAGGCGGTTATTGCTACTGCCGGAAGATATAACACCCTGGAATATTCCCCCGAAAAAGGCGGGCGCGAAGAGCGTAATACACACATCGAATGGCTCATCTCCCAAATAAGCGGCGCAGAAGCGGCGTTGGTGGTCAACAACAATGCCGCCGCTGTTCTTTTGGCCCTTTCCTCCTGCGCCGCAGGGCGGGAGGTCATTGTATCCAGCGGAGAGCTTGTTGAAATAGGAAACTCCTTCAGAATTCCGGAAATACTCTCCTTTTCCGGCGCATCAATGATTGCAGTCGGTTGTACGAATTCAACACGTTTAAGCGACTACCGTAATGCAATCACAGAAAACACAGCGTTGTTATTAAAAGTGCACCCCTCAAATTACCGGATAGAGGGCTTTACAACATCCACAAGCCGCGAAGAACTTGCGGAACTCGCATCGTCCCGGGGGCTTGTATTCATGGAAGATCTGGGCTCAGGGCTTTTGTACCCGCTTGCTCTACCGTTTGCGCACAGGGAACATTCGGTACGGGAATGCCTTAAAGCAGGAGTTAGCATAGTAACTTTTTCCGGTGATAAATTGCTTGGGGGCCCCCAGCTTGGCGTAATCGCCGGTTCGAAACAGCTCATAGATAAAATGAAGTCACATCAGTTGTACCGGGCTTTGCGGGTTGATAAAATGACTCTTGCCGCCTTCGAGGCAACTTTGCGGATTTATTCAACCGGCAGACAACAAGAAATACCGGTGATCAATATGATTGAAGCGGATGTTGATTCGCTCCAAAAAAAAGCCCAAAGACTCTGCCGGTTGTTGAAAAACACAGCCAAAAGCGCGGCTTTAGAAAACCCCGGCTTGGGAGCTCTGGACATTTCAGTTGTTGAGGCAAGCGGAGCCATAGGGGGAGGGGCTTTCCCTACAGATCAGCTTCCCGGTTTTGCTGTGGGGATAAGTATAACTTCCATCAGTGCTGAAAAACTTGCTTCATTTTTTAGAACGGCCACTATCCCGGTAATTACGGGCATTCGTGACGGGCAGGTCATTTTACACGTTCGCACCCTATTGCCAGGCGACGAACGTATAATCGCCTCTACATTCGCTGAAATTCTCAAGCGGGAGATTTTGTAAAAATGGAATACCCGTTTATCGTTGGAACTGCCGGGCATATCGATCACGGTAAAACATCGCTGGTAAAGGCAATTACCGGCATAGATTGCGACCGTCTTGATGAAGAAAAGCGCCGGGGCATAACCATTGAACTCGGGTTTGCCCCCTTGCATTTGGCGAACGGCAAAACGGTCAGCATCATTGATGTTCCGGGGCATGAGCGCTTTATCAGGCAGATGGCCGCAGGGGCCTCCGGAATGGATGCGGCTCTATTGGTTATAGCGGCAAGTGAAGGAGTGATGCCCCAGACACGGGAGCACCTCGATATTCTTAACTTGCTGGGTGTCAGATGCGGGCTTGTTGCGCTTACCAAAAAAGATTTGGTAGATGAGGAAACACTTGAAATAGCGAAAGCGGAAACAGCCGAATTAATCGAGGGAAGCTGCCTTTCCGGCGCTGCCATCATTCCGGTTTCATCATTAAGCGGCGAAGGGCTTTCGGATGTTTTGGCTGAAATAGAAAAAATACTGGAAAAAACGGCTCCAAGGAAAGGTTTCGGCGCTTTTTTCCTTCCGATAGACCGGGTATTCAGCAAAAAAGGCTTCGGAAGTGTGATAACCGGAACCGTACAACAGGGGGCCATAAAAGAGGGAGATGATATCGAAATTATGCCCTCAGGTCTTACCGGAAGGGTACGCTTTCTGCAGGCGCATGGAACGAATGTCAGTTCCGTTACGGCCGGACAGCGGACGGCCATCAACCTTTCAGCAATCTCCCAGGACAAAATAGAACGCGGGGATGCAGTCTGTGCAAAAGGCGCTTTTATCCCTACCGAATGTATAAGCGCCTGGGTCCAGATGCTGCCGTCTGCGCGGGAAGGACTGGCTCACTGGCAGAGGGTGCGACTTCATGCGGGGACTGTGGACGTGGCTGCCAGAATCTCACTTTTGAGATTAGGCGCCGAAGAAAAAAATAAAGGTTATCTTCCCGGCAATGGGGGCCCCATCCAGATTTTAACTGAATCCAAAATAACGGCTGTGGCAGGACAACACTTTGTAATACGTTTTTACAGCCCACTTGTTACGATTGGAGGAGGGCGAATTGTTCTGCCAAACGCTTCCCTTGCGCGAAACAAAACCGATCGAAAAGCTAAAGCCGATATTGTTTCCCGGCTCAACGCGGAATTCACCCCCGTCTCCTTTCTTGCAGCATTAATTCATGATCGGGGCATTTTGAGCAGTTCCGGCTTGTTTGAACTGTCCCAAATGGACAAAAACAGCTTTACCGGGTACCAGAGTGAGCTGTCCGGAGAACCGGAAAAAAATGAGGTTTTGGAATTCGGAAAATCCCGGAATTTCATCTCAAAAACAGCGTTTGATATGGTAGCGCATACAGTGCAGAAAATACTGCAAAAATTCCATGTTGAACACCCCGAACTGGCGGGATTGGATGCTGAAAAACTATTCTCGTCCCTGGATGCCGTCAGCGGCAGCGACAAAATTAATGTTGGGGATTTCAAGGAACTCATCGGCATTATAGCGGCAAAAAACTATATAAGCCCGGTTGCAGTTCAGAATAAAATCTGTTACCGTGCCGTAGATTTCTCCCAGTCCCTTGACGACAAACTTACATCTTTAGTAGAGCGCGCCAGAACAACACTTGCCGCAGCGGGATTTAACCTTTTAACAGAAGCTGAACTCGAAGAAAAAACAGGACTTGGTTCATCGGAAATCAAACGTGTGGTGGCGTATTTGCGCGAAAAAGATGATTTAAGGCTGATAAAAGACGGTTTTTTGTTTTCCCGCCAGATGAGGGACAAACTTCTCGCTGTTTTGTCATCCATGAATGAGGATATAACTGTTGCCACGTTACGCGATTCCCTTGGAGTCAGCAGAAAATACACCCTTCCAATGCTCGAATTTCTGGATTCACAAAGACTCACACAAAGAACCGGGGATAAGCGGGTTCTCACTTTACCGCCAAAGTAAAACGAAATATTAATTTTAAGGGTAAAATTATCACAGACTAATCACAAAAGCTTTTTTTTGTGGACAACCGGCCGGATGCATAGTAAAATATAGTGATTGTATGAGTATTGTCGTAACCAACAACCCTGTAGTGCGCGATAAACTTTCAGGGCAGGAGGCTGGGTTTCACCCGGTTGAGTTTTATGACACAGACTATCTGGGTGTACTTAAGACCGTCAGAGACAAGATTCATCTTGGCCACGAGCTTTTAACGCATCCGTTGTCTGGCAGTGTAAAACCGGGAGAAACGCCGTACAAAACAGTTATTGTTGGCGCAAAAAAGAGCAGCCTTGATGAGGAGTCGCTTTCAATAATTGAAGACAGTATTCAAACCTGTCTGAAATTTACAAGATCGAGCGCCGGCTGCGGAATGAAAAAAAACTGGGATGCGAAAATTCTCGCTGATTTTCAGCTTGTTGATTACAATCTTGTTTTTTCGGAGGGAATTAAAAAATGTACGATATAGCGATTATTGGCGCCGGCCCGGCCGGTCTTGCTGCAGGGCTTTATGCTGCGCGTGCAAAGCTAAACGTTGTGATTTTTGAAAAACTTGGAGAAGGCGGCCAGCTTGCCATAACCAGCGATATTGAAAACTATCCCGGAGCGCCGGAAGGGGTATCAGGGGCGGGGCTTGCCAAACGCATGGCGGAGCAGGCCGCGCATTTTGGTGCAAAGACAATAAAAGACACCATAAGCCAGGTTGATCTTGGCGGAAAAGTAAAAAAAATCACCGGAGCAAACGGAACATACGAGGCCAAAACCCTTGTTTTGGCCAATGGCGGCAAAGCAAGACCCATAGGCTGCCCCGGCGAAGCGGAGCTTACAGGCAAGGGCGTTTCATACTGCGCAACCTGCGATGCGAGTTTTTTCAGCGATTTGGAAGTATTTGTCATCGGCGGCGGGGATTCTGCCCTTGATGAAGCCATGTATTTGACGAAATTTGCCAGAAAAGTTTACGTTGTCCACCGGCGGAACGAATTTCGGGCGGCAAAGTCTATCCAGGACAAAGTCTTTAAAAATCCAAAAATTGAAGTTATCTGGGACTCTGTTGTTGAGGAAATCAAAGGCGATGGCATTGTTGAATCCATGGTTTTAAAAAACGTGAAAAGCGGCGAATTAAAGGAACACTTTGCCGACGAAGAAGACGGTACTTTTGGAATTTTCCCGTTTATCGGTTTTGATCCTGTAAGCGCCCTTTACAAAGGCCTTGTTAACATGGACGACGCCGGATACATCATCACAGATGCCGACATGAAAACCAGCGTTCCGGGCGTATTTGCTGCGGGCGACATCAGGGTTAAATCTTTAAGGCAGGTAGTTACAGCCGCTGCCGACGGCGCAATCGCTGCAATTCAGGCTGAAAAATACATTGAAAATGAGTTTTAAGGCTAAGTTTGGGATATTTTTTATAATTTTTTAATTTGATAAGGAGGATTTTGGTGTTACAGGTTGATAAAGATAACTTCCAGGCTGAAGTTCTGGATGCCCAAGGACTTGTATTGGTTGATTTTTTTGGCGATGGATGCGTACCCTGCGAAGCCCTTATGCCCGATATCGTGGCGCTTTCAGAGCAGTACGGCAAGGATGTCAAGTTCGTCAAACTCAATACGTCCGGTGCAAGAAGACTTGCAATAGCGCAAAAAGTTTTGGGATTGCCTACAGTAACCTTGTATAAAGACGGCCAAAAAGTGGCTGAAGTAACCAAGGAAGAAGCTGTCAAGGCCAAAATCGAAGCTATGATAAAGGACGCGTTAGCCTAATAAGATAAGAATAGTAAGAATTTAAAGAGGTGTGCTGATGAAACTGGAACTTGGTAGAATCAACATTAAAAGTGTAAAACTGGGGGACAAAACGGAAGTCAAAGACGGCGTTTTGACTGTCTGTGAAGAGGCCGTCGGGAAGCTTGTACTGGAGGACGATCGCCTCAAAACCGTAAAGGTGGAAGTCGCCCTTCCCGGCGAAAAAACACGCATTACGCCCGTAAAGGATGTTATCGAGCCGCGCGTAAAAGTTTCCGGCCCCGGCGGCATGTTTCCCGGAATGCGGAGCAAGGTTGACACTGTTGGCACCGGCCGTACACATGTATTGTCCGGGGCGGCGGTAGTAACTTGCGGAAAAATTGTGGGCTTTCAGGAGGGCATCATAGATATGTCCGGCCTTGGCGCCGAGTACACTCCCTTCTCCAAAACCAATAACATTTGTCTCGTTATCGAGCCGAATGACGGACTTGCCCCGCACGTCTACGAAGAAGCCGTGCGAATGGCCGGTTACAAGGTTGCCGAGTATATCGGCGAAGCGGGCAAGGACATCAACCCCGATTCTGTGGAAAGCTATGAAACAAAGCCGCTTCTTGAAGCAGCGGCCGAATATCCCAATCTGCCAAAGGTGGGTTACGTTTACATGCTTCAGACGCAGGGACTTCTCCACGACACTTATGTTTACGGAGTGGACGCAAAAAAAATTGTGCCCACAATGATGTATCCCACGGAAGTTATGGACGGAGCCATCGTAAGCGGTAACTGTGTTTCGGCTTGTGATAAAAACACCACATACCACCACCAGAACAATCCCATAATCCATGACCTTTATGAGCGTCACGGCAAAGAGCTCAATTTTATGGGCATTATCATAACCAACGAAAACGTCTTCCTTGCGGACAAGGAGCGCTCTTCCAACTGGACGGCAAAACTCTGCCGTTACTTTGGTTTTGACGCCGTAATTGTCTCCCAGGAAGGTTTCGGCAATCCCGACACCGACCTCATCATGAACAGCAAAAAAATTGAGGCACAGGGTATTAAGGCCGTAATCGTTACGGATGAATTTGCCGGACGTGACGGGAAATCCCAGTCCCTGGCCGACGCCGACGCGGCAGCAAATGCGGTCGTAACAGGCGGAAATGCAAACGAGCTCATTTTATTGCCGCCAATGGACAAAATTATTGGCATGCTGGATTATACCGACACGATTGCCGGAGGTTTTGAAGGCTCGCTGCGTCCTGACGGATCTATCGAAGCCGAGATTCAGATTATCACCGGCGCGACAAACGAACTCGGTTTTAACCGGATGACCGCCAGGGAGTTTTAACAAAGAAAAAAGAACAAAGAGAAAAGAATAAAGGACATAAACAAATTTTTTACAGGAGGTTTACATGGGTTTGTTTGATGGCAAGAAAGTAATTGTCATTGGCGACAGGGATGGAGTGCCGGGACCCGCGATTGAGGAATGCCTTAAAAGCGCCGGCTGTGAAGTTGTCTTCTCCGCTACCGAATGCTTTGTCTGAACGGCAGCAGGAGCTATGGATCTGGAGAATCAGAAGAGGGTAAAGACAGCGGTTGANAATTACGGTGCGGAAAACGTAGTCGTAATAATCGGCGCTGCCGAGGGCGAAGCCGCAGGGCTCGCCGCGGAAACCGTTACAAACGGCGATCCCACTTTTGCAGGTCCATTGGCGGGAGTCCCGTTGGGACTTCGTGTATATCATTGCGTAGAAGAAGAATTCAAAAGTCAGGTTGACGCCAAGGTTTACGAGGAACAGGTCAGCATGATGGAAATGGTTCTCAATGTGGATGAAATCGTGACTGAGATGAAATCCATTAGGGATCAGTTCTGCAAGTTTAAGGACTGATTGTCCGCGCCTCCGGCAAAATTTTGCCGGGGCATTTATTATTAGAGGAGGCTGAAAATGGGTAAGTTGCGTGTTGTACACTATATTAACCAGTTCTTCGGTCAAATTGGCGGCGAGGAAAAAGCGGACATCAAACCTGAGCTTCGCGAAGGTTTCGTTGGGCCGGGACAGGCGCTTAAAATGCAGTTTGGCGATGCGGCTGAAATAGTGGCTACCGTGATTTGCGGCGACGGGTATTTTAACGAGAATGTGGACGAGGCAATTGCTGCCATCATCCCCATGATCGAAAAGCAAAAACCTGATGTGGTTGTAGCCGGCCCGGCTTTTAATGCGGGGCGTTATGGCATGGCTTGCGGTACTATTTGCAAAGCAGTTACTGAAAAACTGGGTATACCAAGCGTTACCGCCATGTACGGTGAAAACCCCGGTGTAGATTCCTTCAAAAGCCATACATACATTTTAAAAACGGGTGATAACGCCAGAGACATGCCAAAGGCCGCTCATGCGCTTTCCGCATTTGCGCTGAGGCTTGCCAAAAAAGAAAAAATCGGCAGCGCTTCAGATGAGGGTTATTTCCCCCGCGGTATCCGCAAAAACGTGTTCGTGGAAGAACGAGGCTCAAAACGCGCCGTTGATATGCTTTTGAAAAAGATCAAAGGCGAGAAGTTTGAGACAGAGTATGCCATGCCGATTTTTGACAATGTCGCGCCAAATCCGGCAATCAAGGACATGAAGACGGCAAAAATTGCCCTTGTAACAAGCGGAGGCATAGTACCAAAGAAGAACCCCGACAAAATCGAGTCTTCAAGCGCATCCAAGTTCGGTAAATACGATATCGAAGGATGTTTCGACATGACCGATGCCGGTTATGAAACGGCTCATGGCGGCTATGACCCCGTGTACGCCAATCAGGATGCGGACAGGGTTCTGCCTGTAGACGTTTTGCGCGATCTCGAAAAAGAGGGCGCAATTGGCGGCCTTTACAGGTATTTTTACACTACCGTCGGTAACGGAACTTCCGTTGCCAATGCAAAAGCTTTCGCACTGCAAATAGCGGGGGAGCTTAAAAACGACGGTATACAGGCGGTGATTCTAACAAGCACGTGAGGGACTTGTACTCGTTGCGGTGCAACGATGGTGAAAGAAATTGAGCGTGTTGGAATAACGGTTGTGCATGTATGCACGGTGGTTCCAATATCGCTTACCGTTGGAGCAAACAGAATAGTTCCGGCGGTTGCAATACCCTATCCCCTGGGTAACCCTGCACTTGAAAAAGCTGATGAGAAAAAACTTCGCCGAAAACTCGTTGAAAAGGCCATTAAGGCCCTTGAGACGGAGGTAGACAAACAGACTGTTTTTGAGAACTAGAAGAAAAATTAAGAAAGAGAAAAGAGGAATTAGGAATCAGAAAAGCTAAAACTTTCTTTTTTCTTTTTTCTCTCTTCTCTTTTCTTTTTTAAGGGAGACGACATGACTAGACCAGTATTAAAATGCGCAGCTTATGTACTTATTCACACGCCGGACATGCTAATGCACCACGGAACCACACAGACTACCGAACGTTTTGTTAATCCGGAATCGGAATATTTGAAAAAACTCAAGGAGCATCTTCGCCTTTTTGATAAAGTTGTTGAATACCCGCCGAATCAGGCCTATATTGGGCAAATTACGCCCGCAGACCTCAAAGCTTATGAGTTCCCCTGGTATGACAAAGCCGTAAAAAACATAAACCGTTTTGGCCGTTTTGGCGAAATTATGCCGCAGGATGAGTTTATTGCCCTCATAAAGATAGTGGACTCCTTCGACCTGGTTCTGCTGGACAAGGAGTTCGCTTCTGCTGTTACGCCTAAAATTGCAGCCCATCCGGCTCTCAAAGGGCTTGAAACCAGAATTGGCGCAGGTACGGAGCTATCCGAAATCGAAGCCCAACTGGCGGAAAATCATGCCGAGGCCCTGTATAATAACGGGAAGCTTATAGGCTGTGTAAAGCGCGCTCACGATATTGATGTTAACCTTAACGCGCACGTTATTTTTGAAAACCTTGTTTCCAAGGCCTCAGGAGTGCTTGCGTTTAATAATCTGACACTTAAAAATAACCTCGATTTGAGCGTAGTTGATTATGTCATTGAGTGTTCAGAAGAAGCCTGCGGAGACATGAACCAGCGGGGCGGCGGAAACTTTGCCAAAGCCATTGCCGAGATTTCAGGGGCGGTGAATGCCACCGGTTCGGACACAAGGAGCTTCTGCGCTGCTCCGGCACATGCTTTAATTGAAGCAGCATCCCTCGTTAAGGCGGGAACATTCAAAAATGTAGTCGTCGTAGCCGGCGGCGCAACGGCCAAGCTTGGCATGAACGGCAAAGACCACGTGAAAAAAGGACTGCCCATACTTGAAGACGTAGTTGGCGGTTTTGCCGTCCTCGTTAGCGAAGATGACGGCAAATCCCCGGTGTTTAATACGGATCTCGTAGGCAGGCACAATGTCGGAACAGGCTCGTCACCGCAGGCCGTCATGACCGCGCTTGTCGCGGCTCCCCTTGAAAAGAGCGGGCTAAAGCTCACCGATGTTGACAAATATTCCGTTGAAATGCAGAACCCGGACATAACAAAACCCGCAGGAGCCGGCGATGTGCCGGAAGCCAATTATAAAATGATTGCCGCGCTGGCAGTTATGAAGCAGCAAATTGAGCGCGCCGATATACAAAAGTTTATTGACACACATGGAATGGCCGGCTGGGCGCCGACACAGGGACATATTCCATCAGGCGTGCCATATCTCGGCTTTGCCATTGATGATTTGACAAAAGGTACACTTAACAGAGTCATGATTGTCGGCAAAGGCAGTCTTTTCCTCGGCCGCATGACCAATCTTTTTGACGGTGTGTCCATCGTTCTTGAACGAAACAAGGGCGATACAGGGACTGGGGACTCGGGACAGGGGACTGGGGAGAAGAAACCTCAAAATCGGGTGAAAGTGGCTGTTACCACACTTGGCAGCGAGCATGGTGTTGAAAACATTGTACGCGGCGCAGAAACAGCAGCCAGAGCCGGAAACTTTGACGTTGTATTAATCGGGCCAAAAACAGACACTCATCTTGAACTGATTGAAGCCGCTGACGAGAAGCAGGCGCACGCCAAAATGGAAGAGCTTTTGAACTCAGGTTATATCAATGGCTGCGTCACCATGCACTATAACTTCCCCATTGGCGTTTCTACGGTTGGTTGTGTAACAACGCCGGCCTTTGGGCGCGATCTTTTCCTGGCCACTACAACGGGTACTTCCGACACCGACCGTGTCGCCGCCATGGTGAAAAACGCCATTAACGGCATAGCCGCCGCCAAGGCTATGGGTATAAAAGAACCCAGTGTCGGCATTCTTAATCTTGACGGAGCAAGAGCCGTAGAGCGCGCCTTAAATGAGCTTGCCAAAAAAGGCTATCAGGTCAAGCTTTCTCAATCGGTGCGGGCAGACGGCGGCTCCATTATGCGCGGAAACGACCTCTTAAACCCCGGCTTTGATGTAATGGTGACTGACACCCTTACAGGCAACATCCTAATGAAGATGTTCTCGGCTTATTCAACCGGAGGCAACTATGAAGCAAGCGGCTACGGTTACGGCCCCGGCTTAGGCGACGGATACAAACGCCTGGTGCTTATATTGTCACGCGCCTCCGGTGCGCCGGTTGTTGCTAACGCCCTTATTTACGCTGCGAAACTTGCGGAAGGCAATGTCCTTGCCATCGCTCAGCAGGAGTATGACAAGGCAAAAAACGCCGGTCTGCAAAATGTTCTTGCCGCTCAGACCCAGGACAAACCGGCCGCTCCAGCCGCTTCCGGTGTAAAAGAGCCGGACAAAGAGGTTGTAACCGAAGAAATTGCCGGAATCGAAATATTCGACCTGGAAAATGCCGTGGCTCTATTAAAAGGCAAAGGGATATACGCCGAAAGCGGTATGGGCTGTACCGGCCCTGTTGTCCTTATTAACGAAAAAAGGCAAAAGGACGCTTTGGAGATTCTCAGACAAGGCGGTTTTATAGGAGAGTAAGAATACACGGCTAAAAAACCCTTGGGGCATTTGCTGCAGGGGTTTTTAGTCATGCAAAGGGATATCCCTTATATACTTAAGAACATCAACGACATACATTTGCTGCCCGTTTATGGTAGCCCCCATCATGTATCTCCACTGAAATTCCTTGACATCCTCTTTTTCAGGCAGG
>JGI20163J15578_10000622_pt1 | contig 14660 bp, 11 predicted proteins | sample TergutCu122P1_FD_15578 | JGI IMG/M metagenome (IMG submission 15578)
GTCCAGTTTTCATAGACATCCACTCCTAAAGCCAAAGCCACCAAGGAACCTGTAATGTCAGAGCCGCCTCTACTAAAAGTCCTAATCTCTCCTTGTTTATCACTGCCGTAAAAGCCAGGGATAACCGCGTTCTCTAGGGAGCCCACCATCTTCTTAAGAAGGGCATTGGTTCCCTTATGGTTTAAGGTTCCATCGGTGTTGAATCGAACCACTGTTGCAGCATCAACAAATTCAAAGCCTAAGTAATGAGCCAGAATCAACCCATTCAAATATTCTCCCCTTGAGGCGGCATATTCTTCGCCAGTCTTCTTCTGGAAGTTCTCACGGATAAGTTCAAATTCCTTGTCTAAGGACAGTTCTAATTCTAAGCCCTCTATAATGTCTGTGAACCTGTCTTGGATGTTTAACAATTGATCGGCAAAATCCAATCCCTGCTGGGCTCTTTCGTAACAAGAGTAAAGCATGTCCGTAACTTTGGTATCCTCACCAAAACGTCTTCCTGGTGCGGATGGTATCACGTACCGCCTACTGGAATCTTCTTTAATAATATTGAACACCTTTTCAAATTGCTCAGCACTTGCTAGAGATGAACCCCCAAATTTTGCTACTTTTAACATGACTTCTCACTTTCCTTTTTTACTGTCTTTGTTTACTGTCCTTTTCAAGCCATGTGGCAGGACTTTTACATGGCTTATTCATCTTGTTAAGCCCTGCAAACTCGAAAAGTCTTCGCCTTTTCTCGTTTGGGCAGACCGCCCTATATCCGTAATACTCAGAATCTCTGCCTACAAGCAAGCTTGTGCAGACATTCTGAATATCACGGATGCATGGCTTAACTGGTAACAATCTTACACCTTTTTATTGGCTAAAGTCAAGGTTTCAGACAAAGGTTTACGTATTTTCTTTCGGGTAAGCTCCATTAGCTGCAATTTTGTCACCCCTACCAAAGTAGTTGGCACCGCATCCCTTGATAGATACCCCTTGAACTCTTTTACCAAAGCCAAGATATCTTCCTCATCCTCCATATTGATGAAATCCACAATAATAATCCCTGAGATATTTCTTAGTCGCAGTTGTTTGGCAATCTCACAAGCCGCCACTAAGTTAATCTTCAGTGCTGCTTCTTTTTCGGACTCTTTCTTCTCATACTTCCCAGAATTCACATCAATTACAGTCAACGCCTCTGTAGGTTGTATAATCAGATACGCTCCATTTTTCAACCACACCTTCTCAAGCAGTGCTCGCTCTAATACTTTTCTGGTGTTAAATATAGAGGCTAAGCTTGTGCTCGTCTCTTCTTCCAATTGAATGAGGGGCAGGTGTTCTCTATCAAAAGATTCATAGAAATCACAGATTTCATCATAGATCTCTTGATCATTCACAAGAATCTTTGACAATCCTCTTCTCCCAACATTACGAAGTTGAGTAATGTAGCCAGGAGGATTCTTTCTCAAAACAGAAAAGCAAGTTCTCATGGCAGCTTTGGACTTCATATGTTCAAATGCTTGTACATGAGCCTCTATCTCTTCTTCAATCAGCTGCAAGGATGCTTCTTCCCCATTGGTGCGAAGAATCAATCCATACTCTTGATGTTCATATTGGTCTAAGAATGCCTTTAACTCTTCTCTCTTCTTCTTTGATATCTTAGTGGATACACCAATTCTTGTATTTCCCGTAGTAAGAACCGAATAATAACCCGTAAAACTAATATTGCTGGTTACTGTTGGTGCTTTAGTTTTCGTTCCCTCTTTACTCAGCTGAACAATAAGCTCGTCAGCAACACACAGGGGCTTCTTCCCTACTTTTGTTGTGAACATGGCTGTTTCTGCTTGGCTCAAATCATAATAACACTCCAAACCTGGCTCAATTTCCACAAAAGCAGCACCAATGTTGTTAAGGATTTTCTTAACTTTTCCGATGTAGACATTTCCTACTTGATGGGAAGGCTCACCTTTTGAAGTTTTGTTTTTTGAAGACTTGCTTTTTGAAGACTCATCAACATGAATCTCCACAATTTCATTATTTTCTAAAATATAAGTCCATATTCCTTGTTCCTCTTTCAGAACAAGTATCTTCTTTTCCATGTTATCTCCTTCATTCCATCCGTGATAGGAGCCAGATTTAGATAATATCCTTAAATGTCTATGAATCGCCAATCTCCTCCCCCAGAGATTCCAGAGAAACCAATCTTAACCCTTCACCATCCTCAATATTAGCATACATTTCCAGTCGATGATATTGATAGGCAAATTCTTCATAATCCTTTTCTAGAAAAGAACAAAAGGCTTTCATAACTAAATTCGGCTTTAAATTCTCCTTACTTCCTGCTGCCAAAGTCATCTCTATAGCGAAGCTTGAATGCTCTTCACACTCAACAACCTGCCCTCCAACATCGAAACTTTCTCTCACCTTTATTTCATAGATTAGTGGTTTAATATCAACCATTGCCACACTACGTTTGGTTTCTTTTAAAATATTAATCTCTGGTTGTGCCATAAAGGAATCTAATGCTTCTATTAAATTTTCTTTAAAAGAAGCCAATGTTATGTTCGAATCCTCTCCTGTAACCAAAGCTTCAGACTCCAAGCGGGCAAAACAAGAACTAGGACAAGTCACTAGGTAGCTAGCTCCAGCCAATATGGTCATTCCAGAATGTTTCTTTTCCGAAGGAATCTGCCGAAAACTAAGGACCTCTATTCCTTGGGCACTGGTGGCATTCATTCTGGCTACTGCTTCTTTACTGGATAGAAGTTCGGTAAGTTCTATATCAAAATACTCCCCTTCACTGGTTACTCCTAAGCCCAGAGGACTGGCAAAGGACATGATCATGTGAGGACTAAAACCACTAGAAAAGGCAATGGGAATCTCTGCTCTGCGGATGACCTTTTGAAAATACCGCATCACATCCAGATGGCCAATATAACACATGGCATCTTTTTTGGTAAACTTCACTCTAACTTTCAAGGCAAACCCCTCCTCCCACTTGATTGGCTCCACATCCAGAACATTTCTGGCGACAATTGGGGGTGACTTCCTCTGCCACTGCTTGTTCCCATTCCTTCATTAAAAAGTCCTTACTGACGCCAATATCAATAAAGTCCCAAGGCAGGACTTCCTGAGAATCTCTCTCTCTTGTGGTGTAGAAATTCAAATCTATGCCCGTTTCTTCAAATGCTTGCAACCAAAGCTGGTAGTTAAACCAGTCTGACCAAGAATCATACAAACATCCTAGCTGATAAGCTCGTTCAATGACTGCACTTAACCGCCGATCCCCCCTAGCCAAGGCCCCTTCTATAATGGTTACATCTGCTTCATGCCAATTGAACTTCATGCTTTTTCGATTCAATTGATTCATCAGCTCATCTCTAAGTACATAAGCTCGTCGAATGTATTCTTCAGGTTGCTTCATGGCAACCCACTGGAAAGGAGTAAAGGGCTTAGGTATGAAAAATGAGGTGCTAATGTTAATCTGGCACTTTCCAGTTCGTTCTTCCTTGGGGATTTCATAATAGCGTTTGGCGATTTCCTCGCAAAGCCTTGGGATGGCCTGGATGTCCTCATCGGTTTCCCCAGGCAACCCTAGCATAAAGTAGAGCTTCACCTTCGTCCAGCCACTTTCAAAGGCCAACCCTGCTCCTGAAAGAATCATCTCTTCTGTAAGCCCTTTGTTGATTACGTCTCGTAACCTTTGGCTACCTGCTTCTGGGGCAAAGGTCAAACTGCTTTTTTTAACATCTTGAACCTTGTTCATTACCTCTAGAGAAAAGCTGTCAATTCTAAGGGAGGGCAAGGAGATGTTTACCCTTCTTTTTTTGCACTCCTGGATTAAGTAATTCACCAACTCTTCTAAATCCAGATAGTCGCTGGAACTTAGAGAACTTAAAGAAATCTCCTGGTATCCTGTATTTTTAAGCATCTGGGTGGCGATTTCCTTTAGCCCTTCAACATCTCGCCCTCGGCAAGGTCGATAAACCATTCCTCCTTGGCAGAAACGACAGCCACGAATGCATCCTCTTTGTATCTCTAACACCACTCTATCTTGGGTTACTTGAATAAAAGGAACCACTGGTTTTACAGGATAAGAAGCTTTCTCTAATTCTCGTACTACCTGTTTCTTAATGATTGGAGAAGCAGTTGGGTTGTTTCTTCTAAACTCTTGAATGGTTCCGTCATCTTCATAAGAAACATCATAAAAAGAGGGCACGTAAATCCCCTCCATTTGTGCTGCTCTTTCTAAAAATACCTTTTTGCTTAACCCTTGTTTTTTCGCAGCTTGATAGGCTTTCACCAATTCTGGTAAAACTTCTTCCCCTTCACCAAGGTATATCAGGTCAAAGAAGTCTGCCATGGGCTCTGGATTATAGATGCTAGGGCCTCCGCCAATAACAATGGGATCCTCTTCTCCTCTATCTTTGCTCCTTAGAGGAATCTGACCAAGGTCCAATACCTGTAGAATATTGGTGGCGCACATTTCATATTGGACAGTAAATCCTATGAAATCAAAGTTCTTGATAGGGTCTTGTGATTCTAATGCAAACAGAGGAATCTTCCTCTTTCTCATGATTTTGTCTAAATCTACCCAAGGGGAGTATACCCTTTCACACCACATCCCTGAGAGTTGATTTAACATATCATATATAATCTGAACTCCTAAATGGGACATCCCGATTTCATATACATCTGGGAAGCAGATTCCGAACCGAACATCCACCTGCTCTAAGTCTTTAACTACAGAATTCACTTCATTTCCAATATATCTGGCAGGTTTTTCCACTGCCATTAAAACCTCTTTCGACAAGGCTAGCTTTCTCATATATATTATTTTCCTTTTATCTTTTTTCATTTCAATTTCAAGTTGCTAAGCCCAAGCTAACAGAAAGCGAACCTGTACAGCTTCAACGCTCCGCCTTGTAATTAAGCATTATCGCTACTTTAAACTCGACCACCCTTCTATGCCTATATTATCGATCGGCCAACTCACTTAAAATATCCTCCCATGTAATTCCTCGTTCCACCATCATTACCATGGCATGATACAAGAAATCCGCCACTTCGTATTTAATCTCCTCAGGATTGGGGTTCTTGGCAGCAATGATAATCTCTGTTGCTTCTTCACCAATCTTCTTCAGTATTTTATCCATTCCTTTATCCAAGAGATAGTTGGTGTAGGATCCTTCTTTAGGGTTCTTCTTGCGCTCAGTAATGGTGTCGTACACCATCTGTAGCACTTGATTGGGAGTCTTCTCCTCCATAACACTATCCACAATTGCGCTGCTAAAGCAAGAATCTGTTCCCGTGTGACAGGCAGGTCCTACTTGCTCTACCTTAGCCAACAATGCGTCATGATCACAATCTACCATCAGCTTTTTCAGATATTGAAAATGCCCAGAAGTCTCCCCTTTCACCCAACGCTCCTTGCGACTGCGACTGTAATAGGTCATTCGTCCTGTCCGAAGGGTATGTTTATAGGCATCTTCATTCATATAAGCCATCATCAACACTTGATTGGTGGAAAAATCTTGAACTACCACTGGCAATAATCCATTACTGTCTACCACCAACTGGTCAAACTCCATAGCACCTTCAAAGGTACTCATCTGGATTCCCTGCTCTGCACAAAGGTTTTTTAGAGCCACATATCCCATTTCCTTTTGGCTAATATACCTTCCTGAAATTCCATTAACAGCAGGGCTGGCAAGAATTCTAAAGATTTCTTCTTGTTCCATTACATCGGTTACCACAACAGAAGGAATCTCTGTTACATATCCGATAGAATCCAAATCTAATCGATGCATGAAGATAATCTCTGAACTGTATTCTTCTATAATGCTTTGACGTTTGAAAAGTTCATCAAAATCACGAAGAGAAACGGATATTTTATCTTTTCCGAACCGCTCTGACACCTGTCCGATTAATTCTATCGAGTCAGGCTTAGAAAAGTTTAAAACCGCTCTTTTAGCTCCTGCGTATAAAATCTTCTTCACATCTTCAAAAGTCCGAATATTCCCTCCTACAATAGTAGGTATGCCAATCACACGATTTAATTTACGAATCAAATCAAGAGCAATCTCTTGCTCTGATTCTTTGTCAGACAAATCGAAAATAATCAATTCATCTGCTCCCATATTGTCGTAGTGTTTTGCCAAAGCAACCACATCTTCAGAAAAAACTTCTAGCTCATCAAACCATTTTACGGCCTTACCTTTATGGATAAGGATACATGGCTTTAAGGTTTTGTAACTCATGTTTATCTCCATTCTCTTCAAACCACTTGGCATGAACGAGAACATGCTCCGTGGGTATCATTTTCTTGAATCGCAAGTTTTCAGCTTAAAGCCTTCACAAGCTCCCCTTAGTTGACCACACCTGATCTATTCTGGGGTTCATGGCAACGGCTTCTGACAGTGCTCTGGCAAACCCTTTAAACAACGCTTCTGCAATATGATGATTATTAGAACCATGCAGCACCTTCAGATGAAGGGTCATTCCTGCGTGACATGACAGGGCATAGAAAAATTCTTTAATCATCTCTGTTTGCATCTCTCCAACCCATTCCGCAGTAAATTCACAATCGTAAACCAAATAAGGTCTTCCTGACAAATCAATGGCGGCAAGTACTAAGGTTTCATCCATAGGCAACATAAAATTACCAAAACGATGAATCCCTTTTTTATTCCCCAAAGCTTTGGTGATGGCTTGTCCCAAAACAATCCCTGTATCTTCTATGGTGTGGTGACAATCCACTTCCAAATCCCCCTTCACTTCAAGGTTCAAGTCAAACAATCCATGGCTGGCAAAAGCCGCTAACATATGATCAAAAAAACCCACTCCAGTAGAAATGTTGCTTTTCCCACTGCCATCTAAGTTAATGCTCACTTCAATGGTGGTTTCTGCTGTTTGTCGGTAAACCTCTCCCATTCTCATTTCCATTTCTAGATTCTCTCTCATGTACCTTCCCTTTCCAACTTACAAATCATGGCTTCTTTGCATCTGCTACTCTTCAGTATTTTATTGTTCAAGTGTTTTTTTATCTATACTTTTATCTATACTTTTATCTATCCTTTTGTATCTCTTTTACTCCAGTTTCACGCCAGCTTTATTCAAATCTCACCTTGATAGAGTTTACATGAGCCGTCAATTGTTCCGCCTGTGCAAACCGCTCTACATCCTCACGGGCCTCACTTAAAGCTTCTTTGGAATAAGCAATGATGCTGGTTTTCTTGATAAAATCATCCACTGACAGTGGGGAGAAGAACTTAGCGGTTCCATTGGTTGGCAACACATGGTTGGGACCTGCAAAGTAATCCCCCAAAGGTTCACTGCTATATTCTCCCAAAAATATGGCACCAGCATTCTTTATTTTGGTCATCACCTCAAAAGGATTCTCGGTCATAATCTCAAGGTGTTCAGAAGCAATCTCATTGGCCGCTTCTATGGCTTGTTCCATATCCTGGGCAATCAAGATATAACCATAATTGTCCAAAGAGGCCTTCATAATCTCACTGCGAGGTAATTTCTTCAAAAATCCTTCTACCTCCTTGTCAACGGCATCCGCTACATCTTCACAAGTGGTAATCAAGATAGAGGAGGCCAATTCATCATGTTCCGCTTGAGAAAGCAAGTCCGCCGCCACATATCTAGGGTTTGCCCCTTCATCTGCCAGAATAAGAATTTCACTGGGACCTGCAATAGAATCAATGCTTACATGACCAAACACTGCCCTCTTGGCCAATGCTACGTAGATGTTCCCTGGCCCTACAATCTTATCCACCTTGGGTATGGACTCTGTCCCATAAGCAAGAGCCCCGATCCCTTGAGCGCCGCCTACTTTGTATATCTTGTTTACCCCAGCCTCTTTGGCCGCTACTAAAGTTAAAGCATCAACCTTGCCTTCTTTATTTGGTGGAGTAACCATCATCACCTCTGATACCCCAGCAATCTTAGCAGGCACCACATTCATCAGTACCGAGGAAGGATAAGAAGCCTTACCCCCTGGCACATACACTCCTACTCGCTGAAGAGGAGTTACTCTTTGCCCTACAATCGCCCCATTTTCCTTGGTGTCAAACCAGCTGTTTTGCTTTTGTTTCTGATGGAAATCTCTGATATTCACTAACGCTCGTCGAATAATCATCAACAATTCTTTGCTGACCTCTTCATAAGCCTTAAAAACTTCATCTTCTGTCACTAAGATATTGTCGGCGTTTAACTTTACCTTGTCAAATTGTTCCGTATAAGAAAAAACCGCCTCATCACCTTCCTGGCGAACATTCTCCAAAATCTCCATCACCTTCTGCTCGTATTGCTGATATTGGCTAGGATTACGCTTCAAAAGCTGTTCTTGTAGGTTTTTCATGGTATCTGGGTTCAATCTCTGGATTCTCATGAGTACTGCACCTTCTTCCTTTCATTTGCGAACAAATCCGCCCCATTGTCCCTATGCATCCAAGCGATAAAGCGGTTGAGCAAGAGTGCGAAGAATAAGCTTAACAGAATTATATACAGATTTACATCATTTATGATGACGGCTTACAACACCTCTCTTAGCTGAGTAACTAATCGTTGTATTCGCTCTGTTTCCATTCGCATGGTGGCGGTATTTACAATCATTCGAGCAGACAATGGCATCATCTCCTCTAACACCACCAGTCCATTCTCCTTCAACGTAGAACCTGTTTCTACAATGTCCACAATCACCTGAGACAACCCCACAATTGGAGCAAGCTCAATAGAACCATTCATCTTAATGATTTCTGCCGTTTGATGCTTTTTGTTATAAAAATAATCTTTGGCAATATTTGGATATTTGGTGGCTACTCGAATGGGTTCTCTTCCATCCAGAAGACCTTTGGCGCTAGGAAAGCCACAAACACACATTTTACAGGCTCCAAACTTTAAGTCCAAGACTTCGTTGGCCTTTCTCCCCTCCTCAAGAATGGTGTCTTTTCCCACCACTCCAATATCGGCAGCACCATACTCCACATAAGTGGGTACGTCTGCTCCTTTTGCTAAGAAGAATCTAAGTCCTAATTCTTCATTTACAAAAATCAGTTTTCTTGATTTGGGATCTTGCATTTCCTCACATGTAATACCAATTTCCCCCAACAAGTCCATGGTTTGATTGGCTAGTCGCCCCTTGGTTAAAGCAAAAGTCAACTCTCTCATTGTTTGTCTCCTTAAAGCAAGAAGAATAGGCAGGAACTGAGTCTGCTAAGTCTGTCTCCTTCGGACCCTATGATTATTCTTCTGCGTCTTCTGTATCTTCTTTATCTTCTGTACCGTAGGCAATCTCTCGCTCTACCCCTGTAACTAAGTCAATTATTCTTGCTCGATCGGGTTTGAAATATAAAAACAAATTATTGGCGTCTTTTCTTATTCCATATTCTACCAGCTCTTCTTCTGTTTTAGAGTCTTGACGAATCAATTCAATATATTTCCCTTTTGCTCGCAGATCCATAGCCATTGGCAAAGCTTTTTTTAGTGTGTCCTTTGTATACACAATCACATTGGTTTCTCTTGTTTTCACATCAATGCCATGACGCAACAGGGCGCTCAACAAATAATCAACAATGATTGCAAAGCCTACTGAAGGGCAATCTTTACCAAAAATACTTAACAAATGATCATAGCGACCCCCTCGCACAATGGCTTCTCCTGTACCAGGAGTATAGGCCCTAAATACCACGCCACTGTAATATCCATACTTGCCACTTATGCTCAAATCAAAGTTAACGTATTTTTCCACCCTGTATTCTGCCAATAAAGAATATAATTTTAGAAGCCTGACAATGGCTTTTTTGCTTCTCTTGGTGGTGGCTATTTCTGCCGCCCTTGTGAGAATATCTTGACCACCATTTAATTCAGGTAAGGCTTTGAACACAGAAACCATATCCTTTTTCACCTTGTTTTGAATCAAAATGTCTTCTACTGCAAAATAATTCCGATTGGCCAACAAATGCCTTATTTCATCTACAGTATCATCCTCTAGTTTTGTGGCCACCAATAAACTATCAATAAAATCAACGTGACCAATGTTCACTTGAAAATCCGTTAGTCCAGTTCTCTTAAGCCCTGCCACTACCATGGCAATCATCTCTGCATCCGCTTCTACAGAATCATCACCAATCAACTCCGCTCCCAGTTGGGTACTTTCTTTTAAGCGCCCCTGATAGCTACTGTGATTGATAAATGTATTCCCTACATAACATAAGCGTGCAGGCAAATCTTCATCATCAAATAAGGTAGCAACTGCTCGCGCCACCGAAGGAGTAATGTCTGGACGCATGGCCAGAATTTCCCCTTCATGATCAAAGAACTTGTATAAATCTTTAATGGGATCTACCCCTATCTCTTTTCTGAAAACATCTAAATACTCAAAGGTAGGAGTTTGGATGTCTTGATAACCGAAAAGATATAAGGTATTGAGTAACTTTTCTTGTAGTGCTAACTTTTTTTTACATTCTACATTGTAAATGTCACGAACGCCTTCGGGGGTATGCAGTTTGTTTTCCATTGGGATTCCACCTTTCTTCGGGTTTGTCATCTACTTTCATTCTATCCGTTTATTTTCTCAAATCTTCGGGTTTGTCATCTACTTTCGTCCTATTAGTTCATTTTATCAAATAATTCGTTATGCTAATATGCAGGAATCTTTATTTCCCTCTTGATTATACTCTACAATATCATATGGCACAAGTTTTGACTATAATCTTTTAACTATAATCTTTTTTCTTGGTTTGCTCGGCTAGCGCCTGATGGCGTCAACATACTCCCGGTTGCCTTTATATTTCTTCTCTCATATCCATATCCAACTGAATAAAATCCAGTATGGGAATGAAATAACCATTCTTCAAAGTCATGAAAAAAGCCGTATCTAATTCATCAAGCTTAAAGCTTTTCCGCCCTCCATCAGCTGCCCTTTTCCAAAACTTCTTCAACTCTCGGAAGGTCATGTAGTAAAATAGATTCTTATGACTGAAGTAAAGGACAATAAAAGAAATCCCCTCTTGTTTTTCGAACTTCTCCATAAACTCCACCTGATGTTCATGGATATTTTGCAAGGGATAGGTATCCACATTGCATTCCTTGGCATCAAAACAGATGGGTATCCCTTGAACACTCCCTATGTAATCTACTGTACTAATCTTCTCAAAGTAAGCCAAGGTAATATGTCGGCTCTCCTTGTCAATCTGTACAGGAGTAATGGGAGTGGGTATCTTCTGAATCAAAGCCAAGCCTTGCTGGTCATACCCTGCGATGGTTTGGTTGATGAGCTCTTCTAAGGTTGAGCCTCGAAGGCCTCTGGTGTTCCATGTTGCCATTTAAAATCTCCTTTTTGATGTTAAGATAGAACTCTAACTCTTGTGAATTCATCCAGTTAATCCTCTCCACCTACAATAAGAGTCCAAGTCACTTCCAAGCCTCCTCTCCAATATCGATCAACGAGGATTTCCTCTGAACGCTCACTTCTTCTAACATATAAACGTTCTTCAGTTCTTCTAAGCGTTACTGGCTGATTGTCTTTTACGAACCTTACCTCTTCCACTGTTATACCTGGAATCAAAAAACGGGATTCTCTCCACACTCCTTCTTCTAGTTGCAATTCCATATCATATTCAACAACCTCTACTTGAACCCCGTAGTTTCTAGACAACCATCCAGCTATTAGATTGGCACTAATCAAATAACGCTCTCCCGAAAGTCGAGTAACGTCCTCAAGGATAATTCCCCACTCAGTAAAAGTTATCCTGGAAAACCCTACAGCATTTCGAACACGAGAGTTCACTTCATAGGCCCTGTCGTTATCCGTAGGGTTTAGACCCCTTCTATCAATAATTCGCTCTCCTTCATCTACATTCACAAAGGCAACTGCCGAAGACAAGTTGCTGTAAGTTCTCAAGTTCTCTATACTCAATACTCTATCTCGAATGGTGATTCCTGTGAGCAGAATCAGAGGAACCCCTATGGCTATACTTATTATTAATCGCCTTCTACTCCTTGCTTTTCTTCTCTTTTGTACCTCTATCTCATATACCTGTTTGTTGAGCCTTCTCCTTTCCCGATTACGGTTTTTCTCTTCTAGTTCTTTCTTTTTTTGGAGACTTTTCTCTATTATAGCATTATTGAAACCCTTTAGCTTAATCTTCAGTTCATCATCTCCAAACTCCATCGCTTTCTGATAGTTTTCATTTGTGAACAGTGGCTCCTCATTTAATAAAAGTTGATGCACTTTTGAACGTTTGGTGTCCACCAGCAACAACCCCAAGTAGGCATTTGCATTCTTATCGTCCGCTTCCAACGCTTTGTTTAACACATATCTTGCCTTACTCCACACTTGAAATTCCGCGAGAATAAAGCCCCTCTTAATTAATGCAGACGCTCTCTCGTCGCTACTCAAATCAAGACGACTCACTCCGTGAATATTCGTGGCAGAATCACAATACTCACAGACTACAACAGCATTGATTGCTTTTTTCACGTTTAAGGTTGCACCACACATTTCGCAATTTGAAATCACCTTGCGTCTCCTTTTACTGCCATCTCATTATAATGTCCCCATGTATTCCCTACAACTACTGTCCACTGAGTAACGCCCACCCAGAAGTCTTCTACTTCCGAAACCCTAGTTCGCACTCCCAAGCCCGTCTCTTCCCAAGAACTTGTGTCAGGAACATAACTTCTTATCATCTTTAATATTACAGGAACGCCATTTTTTTCGAATCGAATCTCTATTCTCGTAGGACAAGGTTCCCCTATATCTCTTAGTCTAGACAAAACCACAGACGCCGTTACAGAATTCATCCCACCAAGGATTATTTCTAGTTGCTCCTCTTTCGTTATTTCTATAGGTCGCGTAAAGACTTCTACTTCGACACCATATCTTTCATATAATTCTAAACTCACTTGATGAGCAGTTTGACTTAAATCGATTCCTGATAATCGAGTTACTTGGTCAAGCTCTATCCAATCATCCGCGAAGGATACTCTGGCAAAATCCGCTTGGTAAAACAAGTCTGGTGCAACAACATAATTCTCTACCCTAATAGATCTTGTTAGAAAAGTCCCCTCATAAGCAAGTCCTCTGGTGTCAAGAGTACGTTGTCTTAGATTCTGACTCACCAATTCCGTTAGAAAAGTCAGATCCGTTAGACGCTCTAAATTTTCAATGGCTAGCCTTTCTTCTTCCAGTCTGTCCCTTTCTGCCAAAGCGATATAGCTAGCTACAATAAACAATAAGGAGGCAGTGATGATGATCCCTCTTTTTATTCGCTTTCTTTTCTCCATTTTCTTTTGTTTAAGCCTTCTTACCTCTTGTTTTTCTCTGGCTTCTTCTATTTCCCTTTGCTGTTTTTCCTTTACTTTCAGCTCTTTGAGGTGGGTTTCTCTGGTTTTGATATTGTAATCTTGTAGTCTTCTTTTTTGCTCTTCATCTCCAAATTCTATCGCTTTTTGATAGCTTTCATAAGTGGATAATTCTATGTTATGCAAGGACAAGTACTCCTCTCTTGTCCGTTTGGTCTCGACCATTAATAACCCTAGATACAATCTGGGGTTCGTTGGATCATATTCAACTGCTTTCTTAAAAACAACCTCCGCTCGATGCCACACCTGAAACTCAATGAGCACAAATCCCCTCTTCATTAAAGCATTTGCTTTTTCATCACTGCTCATATTTAGGTGAATGCGTCCACTAATATGCGTGTTTGTATCACAATACTCGCAAGTCACCTGATCATCAACAGCCTTGTTTGCATTTAGAGAAGAACCACACATTTCACACTTAATAACCATAATTCAACTCCCTTAGTAAAAGCCACCTATATGCTTTTTATAGCTTTCCATAATGACGATTCACTGGATCGTTAGAACAATCCTTCCCCTTCTAAAATCTCCTTGAACAGCCTAGGAGGTTCTGCTATGAACTCTCTGCCTGACAGTGGAGACAATGTACCTGCGGTTTCAGGGAAAACGAGAGAATAGGAATGCAGCAGTTGACTTTCTAATCCATACTTCTTTTTAAACCTATCGTTGATTGCTTTGTTGCCGTATTTATAATCCCCTAGAAGTGGGTAGCCTAGTGAAGCAAGATGAGCTCGAATCTGATGGCTTTTCCCAGTGATTAGCTTTACCTTCAATAGGGTTAGACCATTGTTCCTTTTTAGAGGGATGTATTCCGTTTCAATGTAGTTGAGAGGATTGTTTCCCTCTACAGTTGTACTCTTTTCATCTGTATTTTTTTTGGACCTAGCCGAATAATCTCCTTTAACTACAACTTTATTATTCTTTTCATCCTTATGTAAATACCCTCTTACTACTGCCCTCTCTGCCACCTCTCCTCTGACCATACACAGATAATATTTATCGATGGTTCGTTTATGAAACATCTTGTTTAGTTCTTGAAGTCCAACCATGGTCTTGCCAGCGGTAATTAAGCCACTGGTATTTCGATCCAAACGATTACAGATGGAAGGCTTGAAGGTTTGTAACAACTCTCGAGTAATAGCACCTGTCTTCAACAGATAGGAGATGATAACTTCTACCATGGAAACATCTGACTCTTTGGCTTTTTGAGACAGAATTCCTACTGGCTTGTTCACTAACAAAATATCTTGATTCTCAAAGATAATCTCTAATCCACTTTTGGAACTTGAAGAACTTTT
>JGI20163J15578_10000623_pt1 | contig 14621 bp, 18 predicted proteins | sample TergutCu122P1_FD_15578 | JGI IMG/M metagenome (IMG submission 15578)
ATGCGGCATAAGTTATCCACATCTTCAACGGATTCTCTTATTGCCTTGCTTTTCTATGCACATTTTTCGGCTCACCTGTGGATAACTTCTTCTTTTTCTGCCATATCTTTGGAATTTGGAATCAAGTTATCCCTAGTGTACAATAATCTTTGTGTTATAAAATGACACTTTTATAAGAAAATCAAAATCTACAACTTTTCCAAAAATTCATCTATAGATAACCCGGCTTGTTCTAAAATATTCCGCAGTGTCCCCTTGGCTACCTCGTCATGCATAGGTACGATAACAATCCTAGTTGGCATACCTTGAATTGATCTAACGTATTTTGCATGGCTGCCCTTTTGAGACTTAAATACAAAACCGAACCCTTTAAGTGCTTTAATAATTTCCGAAGGTTTTAGAACCGGATATTTAGACCCCATCAAACAGCAATCTCCATGGTTGTTATGAAGGTTTGCTTTATAGTAGGTGTATCGTCGTTATCTTCAAAGTATAATTCTAATGCTTCCCTCAAATTATCCAATGCATCTTCAATGGTTTTGCCTTGGGAGGCAACAGAATTTTCCAGACAACTTGCTACATACCAGTTGTCATCTTTAACAACGGCTACGGTAAAATTAAGGCGCATATAAACCTCTTTTTGTAGCTTTAAATTTCGATAACACAATTAAACCAAGCAAATGTACTTGATTATTGTCACATCGATGAAGCTACTTATGGAGATGAGGGGAGTCGAACCCCTGTCCGAAGACCTCTAGATAAGAACTTCTACCATCATAGTTAGTTATCTTGCCCTAAGGCGTTTCCCTTGGCCTATGCTAACTAACACGCATATGGCCTTGGTAGCTTTTAAATCTTTTTACGCTGCAAAGCTACTGGCGCAAAAGTTCCCTGTATAATCGACACCGGGTACCCCGGTCTACAGGAAAACCGGGCCCGATGGCGGCTTTAATTAAGCCGCAAATGCTAATTTATTATTGTCGTTTCTTTTTTAAGGTTCGGTTTTGATAACGCAGGCACCGTCTACGGATGGCTATCCAAATTTTCAAAATCCCCGTCGAAACCATTACATCCCCGGGTAAGTGTAAATTAATACATGTATATTATACGTCAATTTTGACATTTTCACAAGAAAAATTCTTTACAAATAGCGACAAGTCTGGTAGAATCCCAGGGTTGTGCGAAATTTTTCACAATCAAACCTTGCACATTGCAATAGACAGTGTGCCATAGACCAGGAGGTGCAAAGGAAATGGAACAAAACAAGTATGAATTGGGCGTTATTGTAAGGGCAGATTTGGACGATGAAGCTCTGCAGGCCGAAATGGACCGCGTAAGGGGCTTATTAGACCGCTTTGGCGCAACCATCGAAAAGGAAGACAAATGGGGTCGCCGTAAGCTTGCCTATCCAATAGCCAAGCAACCGGAGGGTGTTTACACATTTATCACCTACTCTGCCCCAAGCAGCACACCACGCGAGGTGGAAAGCCGTCTTAGACTTATGGAGAACGTGCTTAGGTTTTTAACAATCAACCTAAACGAGGCTGAAGCAAAGAAAACTAAAGCCAAAACATCCGGGCCGGAAGTGGTGGAAGCCGTTGTAGTGGAAAAAGACATTATTGAAGATGCTGTTGCTACAGTGGAAGAAACTGTCGTAAATGACGAAAACACTGTAGTCGAAGATGTTACTGTAACCGTAGAAGAACCGGCAGAAGAAACTGCCGAGTAATGGGGGCGCACGTATGAATAAAGTCATTTTACTAGGCCGGTTAACTAAGGATCCGGAAATACGCTACTCTCAAAGTGCCGAGCCTGTGTGCGTATCACGTTTTACCGTTGCGGTAGACAGGCGCTTCAAAAAGGAAGGCGAACCCGACGCAGACTTTATTAACTGTGTGGCATTCCGCCGCACGGCAGAATTTATGGAGCGGTATATTAAAAAAGGCATGATGGTATCTGTATGCGGAAGCTTGACTGTACGTTCCTACGACGATAACACAGGCCAACGCCGCTGGATAACCGAAGTAACCGTAGATGAAGTAAATTTTGCAGAAAGCCGTGCCGCTTACGAGGCCCGCATGGCAAAAGGCGGTGGTGGATACGATACTTCCGCCGCGCCGCCAACATTTGACAGCCCCGGTGTAAGTTCTGCACCGGAAGGTTTTTCAGCTATAACCCAAAGCATAGACGAAGACGACGACTTGCCGTTCTAATCTGCTTAATATGGAGGTAAATATATATGATGCAAAAAAGACGTGGGCGTCGTAAAAAACGCGTATGCCTGTTTTGCGCAGACAAAGTAGCCTATATCGATTATAAAGATGTAGCAAGACTGCGCAAATATGTAACAGAGCGCGGGAAAATTGTCCCCCGCCGTGCAAGTGGTAACTGTGCAAAGCATCAGCGCACAATGACTCAAAACGTAAAGCGTGCCAGACATATGGCACTAATGCCTTACACCGCAGATTAATTGTTTAGATAAAATAGGCTGTCTTGGAAGCCCGAAAACGAGACAGCCTTTTTTTATAGAAAAATAACCTACAACGATATAGCCCGGGAAATAATTAGCCCCAGGATAAACAAACTGATTATGGCTTCCGCGCCCACCATCATTTTTGCCATAGGGGTGTAGGGCGTAGGCACCGAAGGGGAGAAGGACATTGCTGTGGTAATGGATAAATATAAATAATCCATAAACCCCGGAGCCCAACTACTTGGCGAAAGCTGCGGATCGCTTGGAGTTTGTTGGGCAAACACAAAGTCCGGGTAACTCTTGTTTTCAAGTAATGCGGCAAGCCCCTGTGTACGGCTTTCCGGGCCGTTTGTGTCAAGTTCCCAATAAGCCAGGGAAAATACACCGATATTTACAACCCATAAAGCAAAGCCTGTCAGTAGTAACTCATGGGAAACAGTTACAGTTTCCGGGTTAAGCATGTCGTAAACAAACCAGCCTATGCAAATCAGGTTAATTAATGTAAGCAAGACAACAACGGCAATGGACAAAACACGCGCCAAGTTTAGATGCAGCGTATGATCAATAGTACTGGCAAGTATAGATAAAAGCAGCATTGTCCCCGAGACTACCGGCAGTGCCCAAACAAACGCAATGTTTATCGTATACGCAATCCAAGTTTGCCCGGCCATGACTACTAACGTCATAATTATGGGGGCAATACGGATACGAAAATAAGAGGATACTTTTGACTTTGAGTTGGCAGGTTGCACGCTGACACACCCCTTACATACAATTTTGCCTGTCGAAATTCCTGGCACACATGCCGGTGGTTTTATACATTCCAAGTTTAGCGTAGTAGCCTTGCATGTCTTCGTCGCACAGTAAGTCTACCATGTACAAACCCTTTAACGATTCCAACATGCGGGAAACAAGTTCTTTGCCAATGCCCTGCTTTTGGTATTCCGGTAAAACTTCCAGCAGTGGAATGTAGGCAGACAAAACCCCGTCGGAAACGGCGTTGATAAAACCAACGACTTTACTTGTCGTGGTATCGACGGCCACCCAGGCAACATACGCGCCGTGTAATATGCGTAAATGCGCCGCCGCCGACGGAGGGTTTGGCCAGCCTGCAAAAAAGCCGCCTTGCAACATTTCTTCGGTTATAAGGTTAATGTCTGATGTGTACTGTATCATTGTATCACAAATTCCTTCCAACAAACAGCAGATGATTACTTCTGCCCAGCATTTCCGGCTTTTCGCAGCAATAAAAATGGTAGCGCAAGTACTGGGTGTAACTTTCGTCATCCATTTCGTTAATTTTGTCCGCAAGCAGTTCGCTTACACCGTCAACGGCAACTTCATGCAAAAGTTCCACCCCGGCGTTTACAAGTTCGTCCCGGGCTTCCGTTACGGTATGAAACACGAATGGGAAATCGACCAAGTCAAAAGTTTCGTGGTTATACAGGCCGGATTTTAGGTAGTTTGTGTCGTAGTAAAAAGTTTGGGTAAGAATAACCATGTCATTTGAAATGTACGCGAAAAATATGACTCCGCCGGGTTTGCAAACACGGCGGGCTTCGTCCAGGCATTTCTGCCTGTCTGTCGAGTTTGAGATGTGGTACAGCGGGCCAAACAGAAGAACAACATCAAAGGAATCATTTGCGAAGGCGGATAAATCGCAGGCGTTACCCTGCCGCAAGTCTATGTCTAAGCCCGGGGTGATTTTTGCTTTAAAGGCGGCTATGTTGCCCTCCGCAAGTTCTACAGCCGTTACGTGGTGGCCCTGCTTTGCAAAATACAGGCTGTACACCCCTGTGCCTGCCCCAATGTCAATTATTTTGCTGCCGGGCGAAAGGTACTTTTCTACATATTTTACCGTGGTAATAAACTCGACCCTTCTGGCTTTTGTAGCGGTTAATCTCTCGTCCTCTTCGGACATATTGTAAAAAGCGGCTGTCCGTTCCGTTTCGTTTTCGATTGTTAATAATATGTCAAAATCCATGTACTACCTCCCGGTAATTTGCATAACAGTAAAGTGGCGATGGTACGGTACTTGGCCAATAAATGACAAATACTCGCGAAAAACATCAGCTGCTTCCTCTTTGTTCTTTGCGGCATTATTTGCGTCGTCCATAGATTTCCAAAATATTAAGTCTGCCCAAAGGCTCCCGTTGGTAAGCAGCTTGCTGGCAATACATCCGTTGTGGGTGGACGGAAGTACCTGGCCAACTTTTTCCTTAACAAGTAAAAAGTCCGGTACGGACGCGCCTTTTCTAAGCTTAAATGACACGAACGTAACCGCCTGCGGTACCTGTGTGCTAAGCTGATAATCCTTTTCTACAGACATTACGCGGCTTATACAACTGCTGAAATTAAGAAATGAGTAAAATTTTTCTGCATATTCGTTTGTGCCGGTTGGGTTTTCAAAATTTTTAGCGTCTTCCATTGTTTCAAAAATACCAAGGTCTGCCCAGGTGTCGCCGTCATTAAGCAGCATAAATGAGATGAAACCTTTTTGTTTACACATGTATCCGTTTACTAAATTTTCTACCGCATGTAGAAAATCCGGTACGGATGAACCTTTTTTTAGCTTGTAGGAATTGAAAAAAATCGCGTTTGGCATGGTATGTCTCCTCGTCTATCCATTTTTGCCCTATCGTAACATATGTAATATGACAACGCACGTCATATTAAGAAATATTTATGAATATTATTTCGCTTTCTGCAAACCATAACGGTAATTTCAAAAACAGGAGGCAATTTAATGCAACCAATAAAAATAGGAATCATCGGCTTGGGTAAGGCGTGGGAACAGCTTCATGCTCCGGCATTTGCTAAGCTTACAGATAAATTCAAAATAATGGCCGTGTGCGATACAAACCATGAAAAGGCGAAAACAGTGGCAAAATCGTTAGATTTGCCACAAGATGCCGCCTACAACGACTACAACAAAATGTTGGCGGAAGCAGATATAGAAGCAGTAGACACAATTGTTCCCATACCCGAAAATTACGAGTGTGCAAAAGCGGTTATACAACATGGCAAGCACATTATCGCGGAAAAACCCCTTGCGGCTGACCTTCAATCTGCGGCAGAGCTTATCATCCTAAGAGAAAAGGCAGGCATTACTATGCTTGTGGCGGAAAACAGCCGCTATGACGAGGAAAATGTAATAATCAAAAATTTGCTGGAAGAGCGCGTTATCGGCAACCCGGTTTATTTTATTGATAATAATGTAACAGAATTTCAAAAGGATATGCTGGACGAAACGACTTTTGCGTCTACTCCATGGCGTATGGACGCAGACTTTAAGGGTGGGATTTTCTTAGATTCCGGTGTGCATCATGTGGCCCGGCACAGGTTTTTATTTGGCGGCGTGCGTACACTTTACGCAATCGGCCGCCCTTCGGAAGTGGATTTTGCACCGTATTCCGCACTTAACGCTCTGCTTACCTTCGATAATAACGTGGCGGGGCACTACAGCTTTTTTGTTATAGGGAAAGAAACCCAGCACCCGGCAGTGGGTTTTCGTATCTTTGGTACCCATGGGGAAATTTATTTGGAAAACAAAGCCAGTGGCATAATTCACTTAACAACAAAAGATGGCAGTAACGAAAAAATATCGTACACCCCCAACATCGGTTATCTGCGGGAGTTGAAAAATTTTTATGATGCAATCCGCAATAAAAAGGAAATCACCTCTACGCCGGAAAAAGCCTTGGGCGATATGGAAGTGATTTTTGGTATGCTGCAATCTGTTGAGGACGATAAACGGATTAGGTTAACCTAGCTGTGGCTCTGCATTATCTTGTGGGCCTTTTCCTTTATAATGTCCCGTATGTGCTGCGGCTCCAGCACTTCCGCGTATTCGCCATAAGAAAGAATAAAACCGTACAGCCAGTTATCTTCGGGCCAGGTTGTGGTTACAATGTGGCTGCCGTCGGGCTGTAGTTCGCCCGGCGGGAAATCGTCGTACAGGCGGTATGTCATCTCCGGAGAAATTTTAATTTTTAGCGTAACCATTGGCCGTTGGCGGCTTGGCTGGCTTTCGTTTTGGGGAACGGTGCATAAATCCCGCAGAGGGTAATGCCGGGTTGTAACTGTCAAATCCCGTACACGGGACAGTTTAAACAGGCGCATACCTTGCCGCATAAGACAGTAGCCATGTACGTACCATGTCCTGGACTGGAATTGCAATTGGACAGGCTCTATTTCACGGCTGGTTTTGTCGCCGTAGGCACCGTAATAGTCGAAGCTGACAATTTTCTTTTCCAAAATGGCGTGTTTAAAGCCGTTGAAAATTTCTTCACCAAAATGGCTCCAGCCCGTAAAATCCACATCCAGCCACGGGGTTATGTTTTTGTTAAAAATCGAGGACAGCTTTTGTAAAACCTTGTCTGTTTCAATGGCTTTTACGGCCTGCAGCCCTTGCAGTGCGGACAAAATTTCGTTTTGTTCCTGCTCGTTTAATATGGATTTGTTCAGCACAAAATCAGGCAGAAGGCTAATGCCGCCGCCCTTGCCTTTTTCCGTGTACACAGGGATACCCGCCAGGCTTAAAGTATCTATGTCCCGGTAAATTGTACGGGTAGAAACGCCAAACCGCGCCGCAAGTTCCCTGGCGGGTACAGTTTTTTTGTCCAGTAAGGTGTAGATTATTTCAAACAGTCTGTTGGTTTGCATTTAGTAACCGTTCCTTTCACAGCCTTACGGCTGCTCGCAAAGCAGCTTCTACTTACTCATATTCATCTCCGCCAGCTTTACAAACCTATCCACCACATCACTAATCGCAAGTTCTTCATGCCCAACCAAGTACGTACGTACTTTATTATTAAACGCCTTGGTCCAGTGGAGGGCAATGCCTTCTTCGCCTACAATTGCCCCAATAATACTGCCAACGGTGGCACCGGTGCAGTCGTTATCAAGGCCCATGGCAATAACATTTGCGATAGTTTCCGTAAAGTCGCCACTGCCAAGGAACAGGCCGAAAATTGTAAGGCAGGCATTATTGTTTGTGTGTACCCAGCTCATTCCCGCAAAACGCTCATCTACCGCCTGGCGGGCTTCCCGGAAATTTTTTAAAGTTGGGCCAACTTCCAACGCCCATTCAACGTCTTTGTACAATGCGCAAGTGGCCGGTATTTCTTTTAGCGCGACGCGAATCGGCTCGATGGGGTCGTTTGTTGTAAACGCCGCCGCAATTGCAGCCGCAAAGAACATTTCGCCGTAAATCCCGTTCCTGCGGTGGCTTAGGTACGCGTCTACATAGCCCATTTGGGCGGCTTTTTCCGGGTTACCGGCGGCAGCGTAACCAAAGCCGTCCGCGCGGATATCCGCGCCTATCCATTGCAGGTACGGGTTGTCAACTACACCTGCTTCTTTAGCGGGTATGCCTTTTTGCAGGTTTTTTAAGGCTACATCTTCCGCGGTGCAGGCATATGGCAAAATTTCTTTCCAAATTTCGCCCACTTGCTCTACGGTAAAATCGAAACCGTACCGCTCGATAATCAGCAGCCCCAATATTGTGTAGGTTATGTCGTCATCAACAGGGACGCCGTTCATGCCGTCCCGGCTGTACTTGCTGTTGGCGTCAACCCCGTAGCGTAAATCCCAGGGGCGGCCAACAACAGGCCAGTAGTCTGTAGGTGGGAAGTCTATCCCGCCGTATTTTGCGGCGGCTTCCATGTCGTTGATACTCCACATTTCTACCGGCGCGCCAAGGGTACACCCGGCAAAGCGGCCAAGCACCGCACCTGCCATTCTTTCCCGTAAATTTGGGATGTTTTTAACGGGTACATTACCGCCGGGGCATAGTTTGCGGATTGCCGCGTAATCTGACGGTTCGCCAGGGGTTTCATGTTCACCGGCCAGTTTTTCGATGGCAGCGAGTGCGTGTTTTAACGCGGCTTCAAGTTTTTCCGTTTCAAGTTTTACTTCCGCTGTTTTGCCGTACTCTGCGGCCAGTGCGCCATAGTCTGCAATTTTAGATAATGTGCTGCGTAGGTTGTTCATGTCCGGGTAAATCATTTTGCGACCTCCTATACTGTGGATGAATTTCAACTGGTAGGATTCTCTTACCAGTTGGATTTCAGTTGGCCTGAAAATTGGACCAACTGAAATTAGTGGCACCTGTGTTTACTTAAAAAACACCGGCAAATACTCCTTATGCGCTTCCAGTAAATCTTCAAAGGCCGCTTTGGCAGTTGTTAAATCCTGTATCAATGGGTTGGCCATTAGCGCACGTATGGCATCCAGCCTGCAGCCTGTCAGGGCGGCTTTTACGGTGTATCGTTCATAAGTTTTAACGCTTTGGATAAGGTTTTGTACAAGTTCGTTGCCCGGCTCGGTTACTTTTGTTGGTGTCGCACCGTTTTTGCCTACATAGGCGCAAACCTCGACTGCGTCATTATCTGCTAAATATGGCAGTGCGCCGTTGTTAAGGGTGTTTACAACGTGTACTTTGCCGTCATCTGTGTAAATAGATTCAGCCAGGGAAACTGCCGCTTCCGAATACATTGCCCCGCCCCGTTTGGAAAGCTCTTCCGGCTTGTGGCACAAGTTTTCGTCTTGGAACATTGCAAGCAGTTCCTCTTCAATTTTCATGCAGTCTTCGCCCCGGGTTGGCTTGTCGCTGTCACCGCCAAGCCATGCACCTCTTGGGAACAGAAAATGGTTCAAATATCCGTTTGGGATACCTTCCAGCAAGCGGATAATTTCTTTACGGGAGTTGTCTCCCCAGCTTAGTTTGTCCAATAATTCATCGTTGCCTGTTACGGCTTCGCGCAGGTAATCCCTGCCGCCGTGGCGTATGCCGGTTACAACGCTCATGTGGTTTAGGCCCACGTAGTCAACCTGCGCCCCTTCTATACCAAAAGCTTTTTGCGGGTAAGAAACCATGCCAAGCGGTGCGTTGCATAAGCCAAGCATTTTTGTTTTTGTATGGTTTAGCAGTGCCTGGGCGTTAATGCCCGATGGGTTAGAAAAATTTATCATAAAAGCATCGGGGCAGTATTTTTCCATTGCGGCGGAAATGTTCATCATTACGGGAATGGTGCGCAACGCCTTAAAAAAGCCGCCTATACCTGTTGTTTCCTGGCCCAAAAGGCCGTGTTTTCTTGGGATCTTCTCGTCTAAAACCCTGGCGGGAAGCATCCCCACACGTATTTGTGCAAATACAAATGCGGCACCGTCAAGAGCTTCTTCAAGGTTTTCCGTAAAAAATACATTAGCATCCATTTTACCGGCTTTCACCATGCGGCAGGCCAGGTTGCCCACGATGTCCAATTTTCTCCTGTCAATGTCCATCAACGCTATTTCTTTTACGGGGAAGTTGTCTTTACGGTTTACAAGACCTTCGATAAGCTCGGGCGTGTATGTGCTGCCGGAACCAATAATTGCAATTTTCATGATTTTCCGCTCCTCAAAATTTATGTTATTGCGTGGATTATACTTATATTTCCAAAAATGCGCAATGTAATTTGTGTATGTTCATAATTTCCTAATAAATAGTGACACTGACAAATTCGCCTGTTATAATAGCATTATCATAAAGTAGGCGACACTGCCTAACGATGGAGGAGATTTTATGCGTTTTGTGTTTACAGGAAAAAACATGACTGTAACTGAAGGCATCAAAGAGCGAGTATCTAAAAAACTTGGCCGCTTGGAAAAACTACTGCCGGACAATACGGATGTTTATGTAACATTTAGCGAAAATAAGCATCTTACAACAATGGAAGTATCCATACCTGTGCATAAGCGTATGCTGCGTGCAGAAATTGTAGACGAAGATGTCATTAACTGTATGGACCAAGCGGTGGATGTTTTAGAGCGGCAAATTGTAAAATATAAATCCCGTTTGCGTGACCGCCGCCGCCGTAGTGTAGCCACAAACGACGAGTTAAGCTTCCTAGATTTAGGGACAGATAGTAATGAAACCGTAACACCGGAAATTGTTATTACCCGTACCAAGCGTTTCGCGCTTAAGCCAATGGATGCACAGGAAGCTGTTATGGAAATGGAATTGTTAAACCACAATTTCTATGTGTTCCGCAATAGTTGGACAGACGAAATTAATGTAGTGTACAAGCGTAATGACGGCGAGTATGGACTTATTGAGCCACAATGATATATCTTTTTGCCACAAACAACCCCGGCAAAGTAAAAGAGATACAAGCTGTATTTAACGCCGCCGGGCTTAAAATGGTTACCCTTGGGGAGTTGGGTCTTTTTTTCGAACCTACAGAAACCGGCTCAACTTTTGAAGAAAATGCCATTCAAAAAGCTGTAAAAACATCGGAATTTCTCGGCAAGAACGGTCACGAAAACGTGGTCGTTCTTGCGGATGATTCCGGCTTGTGCATAGACGCAATGGGCGGTGCCCCCGGTGTAGACTCTGCCAATTTTATGGGACGGGAAACACCGTACGAAGTGCGCAATGCGCATATCATAAAGGAATTGCAAAATTCCGGAAATAGGGTGGCTAAGTTTGTATGTGTAATTGCCTGCGCCTTCCCAAACGGGCAAATAATTACTACGGAAGCCGCCATACACGGTGAAATAGCACATGCCCCGTCGGGCGAAGGCGGTTTTGGTTTTGACCCTATCTTTTATATACCGGAATACGGCAAAACTTCCGCAGAATTAACTATGGAAGAAAAAAATAAAATAAGCCATCGCGGCAAAGCACTGGCACTTATGATTAGGAAGTTGACTTCATGAAGATTTTACTGATTAGCGACACACACGGAATGGTAACACCACTAAAAAATGATGTATTGCCCAAATATGCAAGTGAAGTACAGCTGGTGGTACACCTTGGCGACTATGTTAGAGATTTAATGGGTTTGCGAAGCAGTTATCCTAATCTAGAAATGGTTGGGGTGGGCGGTTCATTCGAGTCCCAGGAAAAAGCAGAGCACATATTGACCTTGGGCGACGATGCGGGTAATCGTCGTCTGCTGTTTATGCACGGTCACTCGGTTGACGTAAAAACCGGCCTTGACCGGATTATGTATTATGCCCAACAAAAAGGCGTAGACGCTTGCTTTTTTGGCCATACACACGAGTCAGTAACTTTTGTAAACAACGGCATATTTTTTATGAACCCCGGCAGCGTAGCTCATCCGCGTGGAGGATTAAAAGGGACAATCGGCCTTGTTTCAATTTCACCGGATGGCGAAATTACCGGGGAAGTGGTATACGCATGAAATCTGCGTTGGACGCCCGCTGGGTAATGCGTAAAACAGATGCAAATTTGTCTCTTATGTCAGAGATTCTTAATATTAGCGAAGTTATGGCGCGGGTTATGGCAAACCGGGATATTCGCAGTAAAAATACTGCGTTGTCGTTTCTTAAGCCATCCATTGAAAACCTGCGTCCGTTTTCGCAGATGAAGGACGCCCAAAAGGCGTTAATTCGTATTGGCAAAGCATTATCCGCACGGGAGCAAATTACAGTTTATGGCGACTACGATGCCGACGGCATAACAAGCACGGTTATTTTGTACAAAGTGCTTAAGCGATTGGGTGCCAGAGTTTCCTATTACATACCGCACAGGGTGAAAGAAGGCTATGGGCTGAACAAGAACGCCGTTACCAGCCTGGCATACACCGGCACCAACCTTATTATTACTGTAGACAGCGGCATTTCCGCAACAGAAGAGGTTGCTCTTGCCGCGTCTTTTGGCATAGACACAGTAATTATCGACCATCACGAACAAGGGGATACGCTGCCCCAAGCCATAGCCGTAGTTGACCCGAAACAGCACGATTGCCCGTATCCGTTCAAAGGAATGTGTTCTGGCGGGCTTACTTACAAATTGGCCGTCGCGCTTTGTGAATACATGAAAGTACCGTTTGTAGAACAGCAAGAATGTTTGGTACTGGCGGCAATTGCCACAATATGTGACATTGTACCGTTAAGGGATGAAAACCGTATTTTAGTAAATTGCGGCATGATACTTTTAAACGCGAACAAGCTGATAAACCCCGGACTTGGCAGTTTGTTGACTGTTCGCGGGTTTTTAGAGAAACCTATTGACACATTTACCGTAGGTTTTGTAATAGGCCCATGCATAAACGCGTCCGGCAGGTTGGATCATGCCGCTAAAGCGGTAGACCTTTTTCTTGCGGGGGAAGAAAATGTAATGGAGCGTATTCAGTTAACCCACGAACTTATAGAACTTAACGACCGCAGAAAGCAGTTAACGACTGATTGCGTAGACCGGATTCTTTCCGAGCTTCCGGATGAGTTAGACAAGATTCTTGTGATACGGGATGATGAAATCCATGAAAGTATAGCCGGAATAGTGGCCGGGCGTATAAAAGAAAGCACCGGCCGCCCCACAATTTTGCTTACCCGTGGTGACGAAGCGATAAAAGGGTCCGGGCGTTCGTCGGGCTGCTACAATATTTTTGAAGCTTTGCTTGCCCATAGCCATTTGTTTGTGCGCTTTGGCGGCCACGCAATGGCGGCGGGGCTGACAATAACAGAAGAAAACATTCCTCTTTTGCGCGAAGCCCTTAACCGGGACTGTGCGCTTACAGAAGAAGACTTCCGCCCGCAGATTGATATTGATTGCGAGCTTCCTCTTGAACATGTAACCATTCACTTAGCGGACGAGCTTTCCCGCCTTGCACCCTTTGGAAGCGGCAACCACGAGCCGTTGTTTGCAAGCCGTGGCGTTTATGTAGAAAATATGCGGGCCATAGACGATAAAAATACGTTAATATTTACATTCAAAATTGCCGGTGGGTATCGGGTCAAAGGTATTGCCTTTGGGCTGAACGATGTTTTTAACCACGCCATTGAAGAAGCCGGTGTAAATAAATACGGCGGATTTTGCATGGATGTTGTATACGGTTTAGAGACGAATGTGTTTAACGGAAATATTTCTGTGCAGATGCGCGTGAGGGATTTTGCGGTTTTAAGTGAAAATAATTAAACGGGGTGTCGCAAACATGAAAAAAGAAACTTGGTCGCCAATAAAGGAAGTGCTGTTTACCTACCTTGCTGTCAGTAAAATTTGGTACTGGTTTGCTGTCGCTGTAGGGGTTGAAGGCAATAACTGGGCAGAGATGGGGCGTATCTTACTTAATCGCCTTTTGGGGCGAGATTTAACAATAATTGTGTGCGTAATAATCTTTTTTTACATGGAAAAACGCATTCGTCTCAAAAAAACTAAATACAGTACAATTGCCGAGAACATCATATTTTATACCGCCGGATATGTAATTTTTGCCCTTGCAATAACTGTCAATATTGTGTTGATAAGTATATTCACGAATGCCACAGTTGGTTCAGTTCCGGAACTTGTTGTATACGCCACGGCGGGTTATATTTTGACTTTTGCGGTGTTGTATATCAAGGAGAGGTTAAAAGGTGAAGAAGCTCCCCTTGCGTCGGAAACTCATCGGAAGCATTTATCTATGCTCAAGACCTTGCGGGACGAAGGTTACTTGACCCAGGAAGAATTTAACCGAAAAAAAGGTATATTGGCTTAAGCAGCATTGTAGTGAAATATGAACATAGAATATTCCCCAGGGAGATGATCTTTTTGATGATTTTAACCAACATCGGTGAACTTATGCAAATTATAGAGGGAAATCACGCGGACCCTCATCATATTTTGGGGATGCACGGCGTCCAACTAAACGGTGAAGATTATACGGTTGTACGGGTGTTTAACCCGGATGCCGCAGAAGTGGAAGTCTTTAACCCGGCTACTCCAAACGTGCGTCATAAGCTAGAGATGGAACACAAAGCCGGTTTCTTTTCGGCGGTTCTGCCAAAAAGGGAACACTTCCATTATAAACTGGCCTTCACCGGGCACAGCGGGCAAACATGGGAATCTTTTGACCCATACAGTTTTGGGCCCATTATTTCGGAACTGGATTTGCATCTTTTTGGCCAAGGTACCCATTATGAAATTTACAATAAATTGGGTGCGACGCCAATGACGGTAGACGGCATAAGCGGTGTACTTTTTGCGGTGTGGGCACCAAACGCCAAACGGGTTAGTGTAATTGGGGATTTTAATGGCTGGAGTGGCTTGCGTAACCCAATGAGAATGTTTGGCAGCTCCGGTTTATGGGAATTGTTTGTCCCCGGCCTTGTTGATTATGATAAGTACAAATTTGAAATAGCGTCACACACGGGAGAGCTT
>JGI20163J15578_10000625_pt1 | contig 14591 bp, 9 predicted proteins | sample TergutCu122P1_FD_15578 | JGI IMG/M metagenome (IMG submission 15578)
TGGGTTGAATCTAAAGTTGTGCCAGTAGCCTGATTCAATCGCCCGGATGGTTTCTTCCATCGATTTTGCCATCCCGCCCGGAATACCATGAGCGATACAAGGAGAGTATGCGATGATCACCGATGGTCCGGGATAGGCTTCGGCTTCCACAATCGCTTTGATGGTTTGGTTGTAGTCTGCTCCCATCCCGATTTGCGCCACGTACACATAGCCATAACTCATACAAATACTGGCTAGGTCTTTTTTCTTCACATCTTTCCCGGCTGCCGCGAACTGTGCGGTCGAACCAAGCGGGGTCGCTTTGGACGCTTGTCCGCCGGTGTTAGAGTACACTTCCGTATCCATTACCAAGAGGTTAACATCCAAACCGGTCGAGATGACATGGTCAAGACCGCCAAATCCGATATCATAAGCCCAACCATCGCCACCAAAGGCCCAGATTGACTTTTTAGATAGGAAGTCTTTGTTTGCTAATAATTCTTTCTTTTCAAATTTATCGCAATCGCAAGCTTCTAATGCCGCCAGTAAATCATCGGTTGCTTTACCACTGGTGGTGCCATCTAAGAAGCTATCTAAGTAAGCTTTGCCGGCCGCGGTAACTTCATCACTACAGCCTGCTTCAATTAACGCTTCGACATGACCTTTCATCCGCGCCCGGATGATTTCGTGGCCTAATAACATCCCATAACTAAACTCGGCGGTATCTTCAAATAAAGAGTTACACCAAGCCGGACCTTGTCCTCTGTCATTTACCGTGTAAGGAGTAGATGGTGAGGAGTTACCCCAGATTGAAGAGCATCCGGTGGCATTACCGATGTACATTCTCTCGCCAAACAATTGGGTAATCAGTTTTACATAAGGGGTTTCGCCACAACCGGCACAGGCCCCCGAGAACTCTAACAATGGTTTCTTAAATTGGCTACCCTTTACGGTGGTTTCTTTGAACTTGGCCAATACTTCCGGTTTAGTCGGAATAGTGATTCCATAATCGAAGTATTCTTGGTCGCCTAAGCGCTCTTCCAAACCGGCTAAGGTCAATGCTTGCTTGTCGTTCTTTTGGTTTTTATTGACCGGACAAATGTCCACACACACACCACAACCACTACAATCCAAGGCCGATAAGGTCAAGCTGTATTTGAGGTCCGGCATCCCATTCATCGCTTGCAGCACCATCCCTTCCGGTGCCTTAGCCGCTTCCTCGTCGTCTAATACCACCGGACGGATTGCCGCATGCGGACATACGTAAGAGCATTGGTTACATTGGATACAATCGTCGGCTTGCCAGACCGGAACATTCACGGCGATACCGCGTTTTTCGTAGGCGGAAGTTCCTGAAGGCGTAGATCCATCGACATAATCCATAAATTTAGATACCGGAAGCTCATTCCCTCGTTGGGTATTTACCATCGTTTGGACGTTCTCAACAAAGCTTACTACTTTCTTGCAGTCGCCACAGCCGATTTTCGGTTGGTCAAGACCTTCATCCGGTGCATCTTTCCAACTTTCGGGCACTTCTACTTGATGAACTTGCATTGCCCCGGCATCAATCGCGGCATAGTTCATCTGTACCACATCTTCCCCTCTTCGACCATAGGTTTCTTTTGCGGTTTCTTTCATGTAAGCAATGGCCTCTTCACTGGGGATAATATCGGCCAGCTTAAAGAAAGCCGATTGTAATACCGTATTAACCCGGTTGCCTAAGCCAATCTCGTGACCGATTGTGGTTGCGTCAATGGTGTAGAATTTGATATTATTATTGGCGATGTAGCTTTTTACTTGCCCCGGTAAATGGGTTTCCAATCCTGCCATATCCCACGGACAGTTTAATAGGAAGGTTCCCCCTTCTACCACTTCTTGCACCATGTTGTACTTGGTCACATAAGATGGTTTGTGACAAGCAACAAAGTCGGCACGACGGATTAGGTAAGTAGATTTAATCCGAGATTTTCCAAAACGCAGATGGGAAATGGTTACCCCACTGGATTTCTTCGAGTCAAACTCAAAGTAACCTTGGGCGTACATATCGGTGTTGTCCCCGATAATCCGAATTGAGTTTTGATTGGCACCTACTGTTCCGTCGCCACCAAGTCCCCAGAATTTACAGTTTCTGGTGCCTTCCGGGGTAGTCACAAGATGCTCCCCTACCTCGAGAGATAGATTAGTTACGTCGTCAACGATACCAACGGTAAATTTTTCCTTCTCAGTGTTTTTAAATACCGCGATCATTTGCGCTGAGTTGGTTTCTTTGGAACCTAAACCATAGCGTCCGGAAAGAATCGGAATGTCGTGGAATTTAGAGCCTTTCAAGGCGGCTACCACGTCCAAGTATAAAGGTTCGCCCAAAGCGCCCGGCTCTTTGGTACGATCCAAAACAGTAATCGTTTTCACGCTGTCGGGAATCTCATCAATCAACGCTTGGGCGACAAATGGCCGATACAGACGNACNTTTACCACGCCTACCTTTTCTCCGGCGGCTAATAAATAGTCTACNGTTTCATCAATCGTTTCACATACCGAACCCATAGCAATAATGATACGCTCCGCATCCGGTGCNCCGTGATAGTTAAAGAATCTATAGTCCGTCCCGATCTTCGCATTNACTTTATCCATGTACTCTTTCACAATCGCCGGTAAGGCATCGTAAGTAGAGTTGCTCGCTTCTCTTGCTTGGAAGAAGGTGTCCGGATTTTGGGCCGAGCCCATATGACGTGGATGGTTGGGATTTAATGCATTGCCCCGAAATGCGGCAACCGCATCTTTATCCATCAACTCATCTAAATCTTCGTAATCCCATACTTCAATCTTTTGCATCTCATGGGATGTTCTAAAGCCGTCAAAGAAACTGATAAATGGCACTTTCCCTTTCATTGCGGCACAATGTGCTACCGGCCCTAAGTCCATTACTTCTTGAACACTGGACTCGCAAAGCATGGCTACTCCGGTCTGACGACAGGCATATACATCGGAGTGATCGCCAAAGATAGAAAGAGCATGACTGGCTACTGCCCGCGCCGAAATATGAAATACACCCGGTAATTGCTCCCCTGCCACTTTGTAAAGGGTCGGAATCATCAACAACAATCCTTGAGATGCGGAATAAGTAGTTGTTAATGCCCCTGCTGCCAGTGAACCGTGAACTGCCGCCGCGGCTCCTGCCTCTGATTGTAACTCTGTAACAAGTACAGATTGGCCGAAGATATTCTTTCTGCCTTCCGCCGCCCATTCATCCACATACTCAGGCATGTTTGAAGATGGCGTGATGGGGTAAATCGTAGCTACCTCTGTATACGCATACGAAACGTGTGCAGCCGCTTGATTCCCCTCCATGGTTATCATTTTTCTTGCCATTTTGTTCCTCCTTGTAAGGTACATTTATTCGTGTGATTGTTACATATTTTGTAACCGTTCAGGAGAGCATATAGTTCACAAAAATAGATGTATGAGCTTGCTCATAAACAGCTATTTTTTGTGAAATATGTATTCGCCGCTCGGCGAAACCGAGAAAAGCAATGCTTTTCGAGGTACTCTCCTGAATATTTACATATTTTTTACATTCATGATAATTATATAACAAACCCCTCCAAAAGTCTATAGCTCCTGAAGGGGTTTTAGTATTTACATTGTATTTCTATTGATACATTTATGTTTCCGCCGCCAACACAAAATCAACGCCCCCGTCACCAACACTGTCGCTCCTGCAAGCATTTGCGACACACGTAGCTGAGCAAAAGGCAAGAACAAAGGATCTGTACGCAAACCCTCAATCCAAAAACGCCCTAATCCATAACCGAAGATGTACAGCAAAAAGACCTCGCCGTCAAATTTCTTGCGCTTTCGGTAAAACAATAACCCGACCAGCAAGGCTGCACACCATAACGATTCATACAAAAAAGTCGGGTGCACTTGGATGAAGGCAATTCCCTCAATCACTTCCACATGTTCTATCATCAAAGGGGTTACATGTCTGCTGCTGACCTGCTCGAGGGGTAGTCGCATGGCCAACAGGTTGTTAGTGTATTCCCCAAAGGCTTCTCGATTAAAGAAGTTCCCCCAACGACCAATCATCTGCCCATTCAGTAAACACAAAGCAATGGTATCATAAATTTGTCGGGCATTGTACTTTTTCCAGCGAGAATAAAGTACAATCGTAAGGGCAGCTCCGATAATACCACCATAAACCGCCAATCCACCTTCACGTAGATTAAAAATAGACAGTAAATTGTGACGATAATTCTCCCATGAGAAAATGACATAGTACAAGCGGGTGCAGATAATACTCACAATCACCCCGACAATCCCCATATTCATGTAGATATCCGGATCCTGTCCCATTTGCCTGGCATCCCAAGGCGCAATCACAAACCCCATCAGGATGGCTATCCCTACCAGCAAGCCGTAAAAGGCAATGTGGAAGCCAAATATGGAAAACCCTCGACTGACATTTTCAAAAACAATTCCCAGATTGGGAAAACCGATTGAATTCATAATTTGATACCATCTCCTTCTCTATCAAACCCTTTTGAGTGCTCACATTCATTCTTTTTGCCTAAGCTGACGGGAGTCGAACCCTAGCTTTCCCGACTATACATTAAAACGAAATAAGATAATATCCCCATCCTGCACTTCATACTCCTTGCCTTCCAAGCGAATCAAACCCTTTTCTCTGGCCCCATGATAGGAACCACAAGCCATCAAATCCTCATATCTGACGGTTTCCGCCCGGATAAATCCACGGGCAAAATCGGTGTGTATTTTCCCTGCTGCCTCCAAAGCCTTGGTTCCCTTGCGGATGGTCCAAGCATGAGCGGCTACCTCCCCTACCGTTAGATAGCTAATCAATCCCAAAAGATTGTAACCGGCTCGAATCAGTTTCTCCAGCCCCCACTCCTGTAATCCTAGTTCCTCTAAAAACATCCTCTTTTCTTCCGCATCTAACTCAGCAATCTCTTGCTCAATCTGCGCGCAAATCACGAACACTTCATCGCCTTCCTGCTCCGCATATTTTCTTATCTTAAGTACCCCGAGATTGCTCGCACCGTCATCTAGCAAATCCTCCTCGGCCACATTGGCCGCAAAAATCACCGGCTTGGCAGTAAGAAGATTATAATCGGCAAACCACTTTTCCTCTTCTTCATCTTCTGTGACAAAGCATTTTATCGGTTTATCATCCTCCAAATGGGCTTTTATTCGTTCTAATAAAACCAATTCCTTTGCCGCCTGCTTGTCATTACGAATCAGCCTGCTTGTTTTTTCAATCCGACGCTCCAAAATCTCCAAATCCGAAAACAACAATTCCATATGGACAATTTCAATATCCCTCAGCGGATTCACACTACCGTCTACATGGATGATATTTTCATCCTCAAAACAGCGCACCACATGAACAATCGCATCCACACCCCGAATACTCGCTAAAAATTGATTTCCCAATCCTTCTCCCTTTGACGCCCCCTTAACAAGCCCGGCTATATCCACAAACTCAATCGCCGCCGGTACCACCTTTTTCGACTGATACATCTCTTGCAGTACATATAATCGCTCGTCGGGTATGGTTACAATTCCCACATTGGGATCAATCGTGCAAAATGGATAATTTGCCGACTCCGCTTTCGCCTTGGTTAACGAGTTAAATAAAGTGCTCTTTCCGACATTTGGTAATCCGATAATTCCTAGCTTCATAATCTATGTAACTTCTCTCTTTCTTTTCTTTTCTTTTCTTTTCTTTTCTTTTCTTTTCTTTTCTTTTCTTTTCTTTTTTTCACTATCACTTCTAACCCTAGACGCTAAGGTCTCTTTTGTCTGTGCCGCAAGGAATTACGCTCCGGATTAAAAGCAAGTACCTTTGCACGCACTTTTGTTCCTGAGAGTAATTCTCTGTAGTACAAAACTGCCTCAGTGTCCCCCGCTAATCCCTTGACTCCACAAAAACAACCATCCCCCACAGCAGCAACACTTCAATCTCCTCCGCCGCAAACTCATTGCTCACACATAAACTGTTATCTGCCGTTAAAATATGACTCGTTAAGGGATATTTTGCTCCCTTAATGGTAATCGGAATCTTATCATCCCCCAAAGGAAAGACCGAAAAAAAAGAACCAAAGGCTTCTTCTTTTCTTAACTTCCAGGATTTGTTCAGCAGTCGAATACGATTGTTAGAATCGAGAATCTGCGCATCCACGCCCTTCTCAACCGCAATCTGTAAGCACTGAATATTACCGAGCACATGATCCAATCTACTCCCGGTTCCGCCCAAAATCCGAATATTATCCTTCCCGTGATCCACACAAAAGCGAATCGCCAGCTCGGTATCTGTACAATCCTTCTCGGCTTTATGTTGGTAAATAGGAACCTTAAACTTACGATAATAAGAAAGGATTTCCGGAGAAATGCTGTCAAAATCCCCGACAATATAATCCGGCTTAATCCGATGGCGATAAAGAAAGAAAAGCCCTTTATCTACCCCAATCACGCATGTTGTTTCTTTACTCTTTAGAATCGTAAGGGCAAACCCGGCTTCAAGCGTTCCGCCGCTTACAATAACCGTTTGTTCTTTCATAAATTTTCAAATATCTCCTTAAACTTCTCCGTATTGCCCCTAATATCCCCGTAAAATACCGCCGAACCGGCGACAATCACATTTGCTCCGGCGGCAATTACTTCTCCTACATTATCATGGGTTATTCCCCCATCCACCTGAATGTCTTTTGCTAAGCCTCTGGCTTCCAATAAACCACGCAGTTCACTGATTCGCCCAAGCGAGTCCGGTAAGAATGCTTGCCCGCCAAATCCCGGTTCCACACTCATAATCAGAAACCGTTCCACTTTATCCAAAAATGGTATCAGTTCGCTCACCTTTGTGCCCGGTTTAATAGAAATCCCGGCCGTCATATCATACTGACGAATGCGTTCTATGGTCCCTTGCACATCGCTACATGCCTCTAAATGTATCGTGATATGATCCGCTCCAGCTTGTTTAAAAGCTTCTATAAAACGAATCGGCTCATGCACCATCATATGCACATCCATCACTTGCTTGGTAATACCACATATCGAGGATAGTATCGGCGGACCAAAGGATATATTGGGCACAAAATATCCATCCATCACATCAAAATGCAGGTAAGCGGCCCCACCCACTTCAGTTTGTTTAATCTGCTCTCCTAATGTCTTAAAATCTGCCGCCAAGATAGAAGGCGCTAATATAAGTTCCATGAAAATCTCCTTTTGACGCTCAAATCATTACTTTTTTAGATGAGAGTTTTTTTTATCCGCGTTATAGATTGCCACATAACTCTCATAGCGCGCCGGATGAATCCGTCCGGCCGTCACTTCCGCTTTGACCTCACATCCCGGCTCATGGATATGGTAGCAACCTTGAAAATGACATTTTTCCGCCGGCGCAACAAACTCTATAAAATAATCTTTAATCTCGCTTTTTTCAAATTCTGTTGTAAACAAGGAACTAAATCCCGGTGTGTCAACAATATAAGTCTCCTCATTGATGGCAATCAATTGAGAATGTCTGGTGGTATGCTTGCCCCGTCCTATTTTCTCGCTCAATTCACCTATTTCCATCTGTACATCTGTTTGTAGCAAATTAATCAGTGAGGATTTTCCCACCCCGGAAGGGCCCGCAATCACTGTCGTCTTCCCTTCTAATAGAGTGGCTATTTGAGAGATATTTTGATGAGTAGTGGCGCTGGTAAACACGACCGGATAATTGGTCGGCCGATAAACGTCTTGCAGCCATTTTGCATTGTCACCTTCACTCCTTCTTAATTTCGATTCAAAGAAAAGCAAATCTACTTTATTAAAGCAAAGAACAATAGGTATATCTTGCGCCTCCATAACCATCAAAAAACGATCCAACAAGTTCAGATGAGGCTTAGGATCCGCTAAAGCAAATACCACCATCGCTTGATCGATATTGGCTACGGCCGGACGAATGAGGGTATTTTTCCGCGGTAAAATATGAATCACGTTGCCCTCTTTGTCTTTTTCATCCAGTATTTCAATCTGTACGTCATCTCCCACCAAAGGTTTAATATTTTCTTTTCGAAAGATGCCTTTAGCCTTGCACTCATAAATGCCGGATCCTATTACATGTACGTAATAGAACCCAGCAATCCCTTTTACTATCTTTCCATTCATCCAATCACTCATTCTAAATCGATCCCGTGTAGCCTCCTAATTTCTTTTCGTTAGCTGACTGTATTTCCACCTGTCGTCGTTGTCGTAGGTACCACTACGTCTCATTCCTGTGCCTCGCAGTTTAAAACAAACTCGTAACAGTTCAGGAGAGCACCTCAAAAAGCGCTACCGTTATCTATCATCAGGGGGGCGGTGGCGGTCCTTGACTTACGACAAAAGATACCGCTGAACCACGAGCTGCCTGAGCCCCGGCTCCGGGAGTTTGGCTAATTACATGTCCGGCCGCTACCGTATCATGGTGTTGCTCTGTTACCGCACCCACGGTAAGTCCGGCTCCCGTGATGGCTGTTCTGGCTGCTTCGCTTGCTTGCCCGACTATATTTGGTACCGCCACCATCTCCGGTCCGGTGCTTAAGACAAATCCTACCGTCGAACCACGCGCCGCACTGCCGCCCGCCGCCGGGGTTTGCCTGATTACATGCCCGGCCGCCACGGTAGCACTCGGTTCCGTAGACACATCTCCTACGGCCAGCCCGGCGCCCGTAATCGCCGACCTCGCTTGTTGTTCGTTCAAACCGGCCAAGGATGGTACGGTAGTCGCTTCCGCTCCTCTACTTATCACCAATGTAATCGTTGCGTCTCTGGCCACCTCAGTGCCGGCCGCCGGGTTCTGAGAAATCACCTCACCGGCCGGACGATCACTATATTCTTGCTCTACGTTAATCGTTCCGGTTAGATTAGCACCGCCGATAGCATTACGGGCGGCTGATTCATTCATCCCCGTCACGGTCGGCATCGTCGGTCGTTCTTCACCGCTGCTTAGAACAAAGTTTACTCGGGTATTTGGCGCGACCGATGTCCGGGCGGGCGGATTACTGGAAATAACCTGTCCTTCCGGAATATCATCATGTGGTGCCCGGGTAACAGTCCCGACAATCAAATCGGCTTCCTCAATCAGCCGGCGAGCATTTTCCTCGGTTTGCCTCACAATATCCGGTACCAGCGTTTCTTCCGGACCCAGACTAATATATAAATGAACCACTGTGCCAACCGCTACTTCTGCATTAGCCCGTGGATTCGTTCGAATCACTTCGCCCTCTTCCACATCATCGCTAAATTCGCGCCGTGCCACCGCTGCCACTTCCAGATCGGCGGCTTGCAGAACTTGCCGTGCCGCAGCCTCCTCCATGCCTTCTACATCCGGCACAATAACTGACTCCGCAATCAAACCGGCACTTATCACCACTCGGATGATGGTATTAATCGGCACCTCTTCACCTACTTCATAGCTTTGTCGAATAATCTGACCTTCACCATAGGTCTCCGATTCTTCTCGTTGCCCGTGCTCTTCCACCCCAAGTCTTAAATTTTGCTCCCGTAACATCTGTCGGGCTTGCGCCAAAGTCAAGCCAACCAAATCCGGAACTTCTACCGTTTCTTCTTCATCATTATCATCTTCAATACTGCTGTCGAAGAAACCTGATGGGTCACAATTTCCTGCGTGCTCTACTAAAAACCAAAGAATACCAATAGCGATAACTATCCCTGCCACTAGGAGCAAGACTTTCATAATCTTCTTGGTACTGCTATCTAATTTATCATCATCGTCATAGTCATAATATCCATCAAGCCGCCCACCACTATCTTTTTTGGTACGACTATCTTTTTCTTCGCGTTCCTCACGGCTTCTTCGACTCTCTCCGTTAGCTCGATTAGCGCGATTTTCACGCGCTTCACGCCTTTCCCTGGCAGCCCGCTCTTCCGGGCTTAGCCGTCCTTCCCGATTGGGCGGCCGACCCTCTCGGTTGTTTCGCTGGGGACGTCGCTCATTTGCCCCGGGACGGCCCTCATCTCCTTCACCGGCACTAGCTTGTACCCGCTGCAATTCGGTATCCGACATGAGCACTGTTTGGTCGGTTGGGTTAGCGGCCTTAGCCGCCGTTGCCGCACTGGCTACCCCATATGGCAATACCACAAAATCTCCCTCCGGTTCTACCAGGGAGCGTTTCAAATCCTGAATCAATTCGGCACAATCGGCGTACCGATCTTCCGGTTCTTTTTGGGTACATTTTAGGATAATGCACTCCAAACTGTAGGGAATATCCGGCACAAATTCTACCGGCGGAACCACATCTTCTTGGAGATGCTTTAGCGCCACCGTAACTGTCGATTCCCCGTCGAAAGGCACATGGCCGGTAACCATCTCATACATGGTAATCCCCGCCGAATAAATATCACTTCGCTCATTTACCACCGCCCCACGAGCGTGCTCCGGCGAAGTATAATGAACCGAGCCCATCACACTGGTGCTCACCGTATGAGTAGCAGTAGACGCTCGGGCAATCCCAAAGTCGGTCACCTTCACCTTTCCTTCTTTGGAAATGATGATGTTTTGTGGTTTAATATCTCGGTGAATAATGTGTTTATCGTGGGCCGCTTGAATCCCTTGCACCATCTGAATCGAGATGCTAATGGTTTCTTTGGGCGATAATTTTCCTTTTTTATGAATATAGTCCTTTAAGGTAATCCCCTCGACTAACTCCATGACCATGAAATATAAGCCACGATCCTGACCTACATCATAGACATTTACTACATTGGGGTGCATCAATCCGGCAGCGGCTTGCGCTTCACTTAAAAACTTCTGGATGAATACCTCATCGTTGCGGAAATCACTTTTTAGCACCTTAACTGCCACAAACCGATTCAGCTTGTGGTCTTTCCCCTTGTATACATCTGCCATCCCTCCTGAACCGATGCGATTCAAGATTTCGTAACGTTTCCCCAGAAATACTCCCTCTTTTATCATACTCCCACCTCATCTGCAAAGGGATCGATTAACACAATCCCGATATTGTCTATTCCCCCATTTTCATTTGCCCTATCCACCAATAGCTTAGCCGATTCGACAATGTCTCTTCCCCCTTGAACCAGATGAAATAATTCTTCATCCTCCACCATGTCGTATAACCCGTCAGTACACATTAGGATAATATCACCCCGTTTTAAACGATGCTCGTAAAAATCAACTTCAATATTCTTTTTCGCCCCAATAGCTCTGGTTACGATGTTCTTGTCCGGATGGTTTTTAGCTTCTTCCGGTTTTATCCCACCTAAGCGAACCATTTCTTCTACTAAAGAATGGTCTTTGGTCAACTGCACAATTCCTTGGTTAATCAAATATAAACGACTGTCTCCTACATTGGCAAAATAAATCATCCGACTGGTTATCGTGGCGGCAACAATGGTTGTTCCCATCCCTTTTAAGGTACTATCTACCGTTGCCTTATCAATGATTTCATTGTTTGCCGTAGTAATTGCTTTCACCAAGGCTAGCTCGATATCTGTTTCGCCCTGTTTGGTAAGCTCTCTTTTAACCGTCTCGACCGTATACTGGGAAGCAATATCGCCGGCCTGATGTCCGCCCATTCCATCTGCCACAATAAACAAATTGGGAAGTGGCCCAACGGACTTATCGCTAGCGAATATGTAATCCTCATTCACTTGTCTAGTCATTCCAACGTCTGCAATGGAATATGATTTCATAAAAACTTAGCTCTCCCTCTATGTTATGCCGGTATAATTCTTTAACATTTAATAGCCAAGATAGTTCCTTTCCCTAGGCTCGGAAAGACCTCGTAGGGTAGGTAGTTCTTTGCTCTAACGCTCGATAATATCTCGCTAAGAACCAAGGAACGACTTCCGTGAGCGCTCGAAATAACCTCGCTTAACTCCCGGTCTCAGTCTTAGCTGTCCGCACGCCCCATCTATATCTGTTCCCATCTCTCTTCTTATAGTAACATTTATTCCACATTTTTCAAGGTTTTTTTTGAATTTCAAAGCAGTTTCTGGATTTGACGGCGCGAATTTTCGTTCATTAATCGGATTTATCGGGATTAGATTCACATGGCAACTTTTCCCACGCAATAATTCTGTCAATTCGCGTAATTCTTCTTCCCCGTCATTGACGCCGGCAACGAGACTATATTCGTAAGTCACTCTTCGGCCGGTTACCGTAAAATATTCCTCACAAGCCTCCAAGACATCTTCCAATGGGTAGGTATTTGTAATCGGCATCAGCGTTCGCCGCTTTTCATTGGTGGTAGCATGAAGCGACAAGGCCAGCGTAATCTGCAAATGTTCCTTCGCAAGCTTTCTTATTTGAGGAGCCAACCCACAAGTAGAAACGGTGATATTTCGCTGGCTAATCTGTAACCCCTGAGGATGAGAAATCTGACGAACAAAGGACACAAAAGTAGAATAGTTATCAAGCGGCTCCCCCATCCCCATAACTACGACATGGCTCACTCGCTGTCCGATTATCCCTTGGATGCGATACACTTGCCCCAACATCTCTCCGACGGTAAGATTTCTCGTCAATCCGGTTATCCCGGAAGCGCAGAAACGACATCCAAAAGCACATCCTACCTGGGAAGAAATGCACACCGAATTGCCGTGTTCATAAGGCAACCAAACGCTCTCAATGAAATGATTATCCGATAATTGAAATAAAAATTTATTGGTTCCATCGCGGGTTGATTGTTGTCGTTTTGCTAACGCTAAGGAAGGGATTTCATATTCCTTGGTCAGCTCTTCTTGTATTGCTCGGGGAAGATTAGTCATCTCGTAAAATGAGATTGCTCCTTTTTGGTGCAACCACTGATATATCTGTTGCCCCCGATATTTCGGGTATCCTTTTAGTACCGGTTCCTGCGCCAATTCCTCAGGAGGATAAGCTAGAATATCTTTTTTCTCTTTCATAAAATTCCCTCATCCTCGTTCAAAGCGACTGATAAAGAATCCATCGCCATGATGAATTCCCGGTAATAACTGCAACGTCTTACCCGCATTAGCCTCCCGCAAGGAAGACGGCAGCAAGGGAGATAAATCCACCAGCTGAAACTGCGGAAATTGCTCGAGAAACCACGCAACATTCTCTTCATTTTCCATCCGATTCATCGTACAGGTACTATAAACCAAAGTTCCTTTCGGTTTCACATAAGCCTGCACGGTGGCCAGTATCTCTCGTTGTAAAGCGACCAAAGAAGGGAGGTTTTCCGGTTTTGCTTTGTACCGTAAATCTGCTTTTTTCCCTAACACGCCCAGCCCGGAACAGGGTAAATCCGCTAACACTAAATCTGCTTTATCCACCCACGACTCATCTCGCACTCGCGCATCCCATTTTCTTGCAGAAATGTTGGTAAGCCCACTGCGGGCGATATTTTCGGTCAATAATTGCACCTTATGGTCACTTACATCTCTGGCTTCCACCTTACCGAATCCGTGGAGCAATTCCTCAGATCTTGTTTCTATCGCTCCTGCCTCTAATGCTTCCATCTTACCGGAACCGTGTAACAACTCCTCAGCTCTTGTTTCTATCACTCCTGCCTCAAATGCTTCCACCTTACCGGAACCGTGTAACAATTCGTAACCATGCAACAATTCGGCGAGATGTAACGCCTTGCCCCCGGGGGCGGCGCAGACATCCAAACAAATGTCTCCCCTCCTTACACCGGCCAGCTCGCCAACTAGCATCGAGCTGATATCTTGAACATAAAACTCACCGGCTTGAAAAGCCGGCAACTTCTCCAGATAATCAAATCCTTGTATCGTAAAGGCATAAGGTAAAATCGAGTGCTTTACCACCGTTAACCCTGATGATTGCAAACTTTCTTGCAACTGCTTGGGGGTTGTCTTGCTTAGATTGGTGCGAATGGTAAGACCCCTTTCTTCTTCCTGAAAGGAAGCCGCCATTTTCTCTATGATTGCCAGATCATAAGATTCCTGCCACAACTCCAAAATCCATCTTGGAATCGAATATTGAATCTCGATGCGACTAAGGGGTTCTGTCGGGTAAGAAATCTCCGGTAGCTTTCGTACCATATTTCGTAAGACTCCGTTGATAAATCCCCGTAGATTTTGAAAACCGCGTTTCACCGCCAGATTCACTGCCTCATTGCAAACCGCTCGGGAAGGCACCGAATCCATATATTTCAACTGATAAACCGCACTTCGCAAGATGCCCCGGATCACCGGTTTCATCTTGTTAACTTTGACATTGGAGACCTGATTCAAAAGGTAATCCAACTCAATCATGTGCTGCAAAGTCCCTTCGCACACCCGGCTGATAAACGCCCTTTGGCGTTTATCTAGCTGTTGATATCTTGCTAACCACTTCTGCAGGCTCAAATGGCTGTATACGCCATCTTCCGTAATCTCAAGTAAGATAATTAGGATAATCTCTCGCTCTTTTATCGGTGCCCCAGTCATCTTCTACGATTCCGTAACAGCACCAAACGAAGCAACTGCAGAATCATCGCCGCCGCACTTGCCACATAAGTTAGAGCGGCTGCTTGGAGCACCTTTTTCGAGGCCTGTAACTCTTCTCCTTCGAGAAATCTGCCTTGATCTAATAGATGAATCGCCCGCGAGGAAGCATT
>JGI20163J15578_10000626_pt1 | contig 14586 bp, 9 predicted proteins | sample TergutCu122P1_FD_15578 | JGI IMG/M metagenome (IMG submission 15578)
AAATACGATAATCTTTCCCGTTAAGCGCCATTGATACCGTCGAAACTGAAACATTCGCATACTCAGCTACATCTTTTATTGTGACTGCCATACTAATCCCCTATCTAAAGTCTATAATTATGCTAAAACGTTTTGCTAAAACGCTTTAGCATAATTATAGACGATTATTTTTCTCATGTCAACGCAATATTTCTTTTTCACTTAGCTTAATCGACCCGGGATTTCGCGCCACAACCCGTCTCGTGTAGATGTGTTCACACATTTATAGCCAAACAAAAAAACAGAGAGCTGCCCTTAAAACTTAAATTGCAACAGCCCTATGTTATTTCTTCAAACGATGTAGTTACATCATAATCTTTTTAGGATCTTGTTTCAGAACATATATCAAAATCTAGTTTCTGTAGGAGTGCCTTGCCTTGCATATGGTACTAAAGATGAACTGTAAAATGGCATATTTGAAAAAAAATCATAATCCCTAACATAAGGAAGAGCCTCAATCCTTCTGATTTGATCCGGCGTCAAAGTCATATCCGGCCATGTCCCTGTGTCGCTAAGTATAGCATTCACTTTTTCCATATCCTCCCGAACGGTTGCCGTTGGAGGCAATAGATTGAGTAAATTTTCCTCTGTATTGGCAACGGCTTGGTTAACAAAAATTGTTGCTCCGATTACAGTACATAATAGAATGACAAGTAAGAAAAATATAATTGTTTTTTTGAGATTACGACAAATACTTACAAATGCTCTTCTGGTATAATTCATGTGTGAATACCTCGTTTAATATTTGAATTGCTCAATATTATACTTCCTTCCCTTTGCAGTATAAAGTGGTAATTTAATCATGCAATCTCCATTATCTAACAAAATATCTACCTCATAAACATCAAAATTTCCTTCGATTTAATATGAAATGCATATATTAGAGGTATCAAAGTCGCTATCAATATGGTTACTATTGATACAATAAAGAATAGAAGTGCCACTCCTATTGTTAATGTATTGTCATAATTAGCCAAGAGAGCGTTTACCGTCATTTGTCCTCCACCTAGTCCAGCTCTATAAAACAAATCAAAACTCATCCATTTTCTACCAATTTCTTCAACGACCAGTAAATCATTCATTAGCATATCTTCCGATATTGCACTGCCGAAGATATAACCTATCAGCAATGCCAATATAAGCGCAGGGATAGCTAAAATAAGCATCTCCAAAACCACTTGTAAGGCGATATTTATTTTTCTTACACCAACAGCAAGATATATTCCCATCTCATATATTCTACTCCTCACGATAAATGTTACTAATAAGTAAAAATTTAGTCAAGTTCTTTTTGGCCTGGGCCTATATTAAATCGCTAATGGTGTATAGAAGCTATCCATGGTACAGTATTATGGTTTCATCTCTAAAGTCATTTTTCCTCTGGAAAGTTTATAAATCACATCTGACTCAGCCGCAATCTGTGTGGAATGAGTTACGACAATCACACACTTATTATGTTCCTTAGCAAGTTATTTGAATATGGCAACAATTCGTCAGACATATCTACGCATGATTTATCTTATAAACATTAGAACATCTTTAGACTTAATGTACAATGTATAAAACAGAGATATGGAAGTCGAAATAAGTACGATTGCCATTGCCACAGTAAAAAACAGAATTGACAATCCAATTGTTAATGTATTGTCATAATTATTCATCAGCGTATTAACAGCGACTTGCTCTCCCCCTAAGCCAAACCAGAAAAACAAGTCGAAATCAGCCAATTGTTGGCCAGTTTCCTCGATGATTAATAAATCATTAATAAGCATATTTTCCGAAATTCTGCCCCCTAAAATGCTGCCTAATACAAGAGCTATAACAAAAGCAGGAAGGGTTAATAAGAACATTTCCAACGCCATTTGATAGGCAATACTGGTTTTTCTTACACCGACAGCCAGAAGCACCCCAATTTCTTTTCTTCTGGTTCGCACAATTAGTGTAACCAGCAAATAGAAAATCAGAATCATTGCCCCGACCATGATATATAAAAGAACGGTCGATATACTCTCTAATGATTCAAACGCAATAAGAATTTCTAAAAAATTGTTATCGGCGAAATGTACCGTGTAATACTCTGGCAACAGAGGTTCTACCGCCTCCCTAAATGGAATCATATCGCTTGGATGACGCAATTCATAAAAAGTTTCTATTCTCATATAGTAAAAATCCAAAATCTCATATAATCCTAAACTGATAAAAAAACCCTCTTCCCAAGACAGTTCTTGTGAATCCACAGCTTGTATTTCTGCTATCATATCATAAAAACCTGTATCGGAAGCTAGGTTCCTCGTTTCCTCCACTATATGCATCATGAATCCACTAGGAATATATATTCGGTTGTAGATACCTTCCAAAATCCACCTACTAAATCCATCATCTACAAATGGTGAGGTAATATCAATGGCAACGTTATAAGTACCAATCACCTCAATATCAAAAAAAAGTGAACCTAATGTATTTTCTTCTTGAAAACATCGCCGACCAACTACTTGTTGAGGATTGAACAGTGCCTTTCTAAATGAAATCACAGAACCAACACCTAATTGATTTTCTCTCGCTAATGATTCAGAAATAATAGTCACTGCTGATACATTCCGCAATTCCTCTTTTGTGAATGTACGACCAGAGGTAATTTCAATCACGCCTAGCTCAATGTCTGCAAAATTTGGCTCTTGCACTCCACGCATATAGAATACACCACCCAGACCAGTCCGGTGGCACCAGAGATTACCGAATTCATCCGCTCTGGGTAAATAAGTTTTTAACTCAGAAAACAACTTCTGTTCAGAAAAATAACTGTACCTTTTCACATAAGGTAGAGAGGATATTTCATAGAGTAACTCAATAGTCAGGGGAGGCACTATCGGGCGTACGCTAAAATAGCGGTCATCTGTTGCTGCCGCCCACGTTATCGAAAACCAATCACGACCAATAATTGCTTGAGGTTGCATGTTATTAATTACGTTTTGTTGAGCTTGCATTGAAGCACGGTTTGTTAAGAGTATGGCGGCCGTTAAAGAACCTAGTATGAAAGCTAATAGGAAAAATAGAGTAGATTTAGATTTATTGCGGATGATACTTATTAGGGCTCTTATAAATAAGTTCATGGCATTTCCCCTTTGAGTAACATAACAATAGTTAACGATAAAGCCTTTTCTTATATTTGATGATTATTCTAAAATTGCAAGGCTCCACGGTAATTTTATCATGGAACCCTGCAAATTCACAATGCTCTGGTTAAAATATCAATGAAAATCTCGTTAAACTACAGTTTAGAATCCTAAATGAGAAGTTATAATCCAAAACCCCCAAGGAACCCCACCACCATTCACTTGGGTTCGGGTGGCACCATAACCCATTATATTGACTGTGACTCCCGCAGCAACTTCATGTTGTATCCCTGTTCCATTACTGTTACTTGAAGCGGTTGTCTGTCTTAAGGTACGAGCCATTAGAAGTGGCATTACTGATTCATACGCTTCCTCTACTTCAATGACAGGTGTATAGTCTGCTTGAGCAGCTAATACAGGTGTTGCAAGTAACAAACTTGCTATAATTACCAATACCATTGTTCCTCTAATTACTTTCTTCATTGTTATCGTTCTCCTTTCCTAGCACAAATACTGGTTTATGGTTTACTCTTTTAGTGCAAAGTGCATAATTCTCACTAGCACTTTGCAAAATCTATGTTAATTATATTATCCATTCATGATTTAGTCAAGTTCTTTTTGGCCTATATTAAATCGGTAATGGTGTACAGAAGCTATCCATACCCGGTTCATCTATTGAGAAGTTTTGTTCAGAAGGATGCAAAAGAGGAAGTTATAAGTCTTAAAGATTCTACTGTGTGATTACAGTTATAATTTACTGCTCTAAAGTCATTTTTCCTCTGGAAAGTTTATAAATCACATCTGACTCAGCCGCAATCTGTGTGGAATGAGTTACGACAATCACACACTTATTATGTTCCTTAGCAAGTTATTTGAATATGGCAACAATTCGTCAGACATATCTACGCATGATTTATCTTATAAACATTAGAACATCTTTAGACTTAATGTACAATGTATAAAACAGAGATATGGAAGTCGAAATAAGTACGATTGCCATTGCCACAGTAAAAAACAGAATTGACAATCCAATTGTTAATGTATTGTCATAATTATTCATCAGCGTATTAACAGCGACTTGCTCTCCCCCTAAGCCAAACCAGAAAAACAAGTCGAAATCAGCCAATTGTTGGCCAGTTTCCTCGATGATTAATAAATCATTAATAAGCATATTTTCCGAAATTCTGCCCCCTAAAATGCTGCCTAATACAAGAGCTATAACAAAAGCAGGAAGGGTTAATAAGAACATTTCCAACGCCATTTGATAGGCAATACTGGTTTTTCTTACACCGACAGCCAGAAGCACCCCAATTTCTTTTCTTCTGGTTCGCACAATTAGTGTAACCAGCAAATAGAAAATCAGAATCATTGCCCCGACCATGATATATAAAAGAACGGTCGATATACTCTCTAATGATTCAAACGCAATAAGAATTTCTAAAAAATTGTTATCGGCGAAATGTACCGTGTAATACTCTGGCAACAGAGGTTCTACCGCCTCCCTAAATGGAATCATATCGCTTGGATGACGCAATTCATAAAAAGTTTCTATTCTCATATAGTAAAAATCCAAAATCTCATATAATCCTAAACTGATAAAAAAACCCTCTTCCCAAGACAGTTCTTGTGAATCCACAGCTTGTATTTCTGCTATCATATCATAAAAACCTGTATCGGAAGCTAGGTTCCTCGTTTCCTCCACTATATGCATCATGAATCCACTAGGAATATATATTCGGTTGTAGATACCTTCCAAAATCCACCTACTAAATCCATCATCTACAAATGGTGAGGTAATATCAATGGCAACGTTATAAGTACCAATCACCTCAATATCAAAAAAAAGTGAACCTAATGTATTTTCTTCTTGAAAACATCGCCGACCAACTACTTGTTGAGGATTGAACAGTGCCTTTCTAAATGAAATCACAGAACCAACACCTAATTGATTTTCTCTCGCTAATGATTCAGAAATAATAGTCACTGCTGATACATTCCGCAATTCCTCTTTTGTGAATGTACGACCAGAGGTAATTTCAATCACGCCTAGCTCAATGTCTGCAAAATTTGGCTCTTGCACTCCACGCATATAGAATACACCACCCAGACCAGTCCGGTGGCACCAGAGATTACCGAATTCATCCGCTCTGGGTAAATAAGTTTTTAACTCAGAAAACAACTTCTGTTCAGAAAAATAACTGTACCTTTTCACATAAGGTAGAGAGGATATTTCATAGAGTAACTCAATAGTCAGGGGAGGCACTATCGGGCGTACGCTAAAATAGCGGTCATCTGTTGCTGCCGCCCACGTTATCGAAAACCAATCACGACCAATAATTGCTTGAGGTTGCATGTTATTAATTACGTTTTGTTGAGCTTGCATTGAAGCACGGTTTGTTAAGAGTATGGCGGCCGTTAAAGAACCTAGTATGAAAGCTAATAGGAAAAATAGAGTAGATTTAGATTTATTGCGGATGATACTTATTAGGGCTCTTATAAATAAGTTCATGGCATTTCCCCTTTGAGTAACATAACAATAGTTAACGATAAAGCCTTTTCTTATATTTGATGATTATTCTAAAATTGCAAGGCTCCACGGTAATTTTATCATGGAACCCTGCAAATTCACAATGCTCTGGTTAAAATATCAATGAAAATCTCGTTAAACTACAGTTTAGAATCCTAAATGAGAAGTTATAATCCAAAACCCCCAAGGAACCCCACCACCATTCACTTGGGTTCGGGTGGCACCATAACCCATTATATTGACTGTGACTCCCGCAGCAACTTCATGTTGTATCCCTGTTCCATTACTGTTACTTGAAGCGGTTGTCTGTCTTAAGGTACGAGCCATTAGAAGTGGCATTACTGATTCATACGCTTCCTCTACTTCAATGACAGGTGTATAGTCTGCTTGAGCAGCTAATACAGGTGTTGCAAGTAACAAACTTGCTATAATTACCAATACCATTGTTCCTCTAATTACTTTCTTCATTGTTATCGTTCTCCTTTCCTAGCACAAATACTGGTTTATGGTTTACTCTTTTAGTGCAAAGTGCATAATTCTCACTAGCACTTTGCAAAATCTATGTTAATTATATTATCCATTCATGATTTAGTCAAGTTCTTTTTGGCCTATATTAAATCGGTAATGGTGTACAGAAGCTATCCATACCCGGTTCATCTATTGAGAAGTTTTGTTCAGAAGGATGCAAAAGAGGAAGTTATAAGTCTTAAAGATTCTACTGTGTGATTACAGTTATAATTTACTGCTCTAAAGTCATTTTTCCTCTGGAAAGTTTATAAATCACATCTGACTCAGCCGCAATCTGTGTGGAATGAGTTACGACAATCACACACTTATTATGTTCCTTAGCAAGTTATTTGAATATGGCAACAATTCGTCAGACATATCTACGCATGATTTATCTTATAAACATTAGAACATCTTTAGACTTAATGTACAATGTATAAAACAGAGATATGGAAGTCGAAATAAGTACGATTGCCATTGCCACAGTAAAAAACAGAATTGACAATCCAATTGTTAATGTATTGTCATAATTATTCATCAGCGTATTAACAGCGACTTGCTCTCCCCCTAAGCCAAACCAGAAAAACAAGTCGAAATCAGCCAATTGTTGGCCAGTTTCCTCGATGATTAATAAATCATTAATAAGCATATTTTCCGAAATTCTGCCCCCTAAAATGCTGCCTAATACAAGAGCTATAACAAAAGCAGGAAGGGTTAATAAGAACATTTCCAACGCCATTTGATAGGCAATACTGGTTTTTCTTACACCGACAGCCAGAAGCACCCCAATTTCTTTTCTTCTGGTTCGCACAATTAGTGTAACCAGCAAATAGAAAATCAGAATCATTGCCCCGACCATGATATATAAAAGAACGGTCGATATACTCTCTAATGATTCAAACGCAATAAGAATTTCTAAAAAATTGTTATCGGCGAAATGTACCGTGTAATACTCTGGCAACAGAGGTTCTACCGCCTCCCTAAATGGAATCATATCGCTTGGATGACGCAATTCATAAAAAGTTTCTATTCTCATATAGTAAAAATCCAAAATCTCATATAATCCTAAACTGATAAAAAAACCCTCTTCCCAAGACAGTTCTTGTGAATCCACAGCTTGTATTTCTGCTATCATATCATAAAAACCTGTATCGGAAGCTAGGTTCCTCGTTTCCTCCACTATATGCATCATGAATCCACTAGGAATATATATTCGGTTGTAGATACCTTCCAAAATCCACCTACTAAATCCATCATCTACAAATGGTGAGGTAATATCAATGGCAACGTTATAAGTACCAATCACCTCAATATCAAAAAAAAGTGAACCTAATGTATTTTCTTCTTGAAAACATCGCCGACCAACTACTTGTTGAGGATTGAACAGTGCCTTTCTAAATGAAATCACAGAACCAACACCTAATTGATTTTCTCTCGCTAATGATTCAGAAATAATAGTCACTGCTGATACATTCCGCAATTCCTCTTTTGTGAATGTACGACCAGAGGTAATTTCAATCACGCCTAGCTCAATGTCTGCAAAATTTGGCTCTTGCACTCCACGCATATAGAATACACCACCCAGACCAGTCCGGTGGCACCAGAGATTACCGAATTCATCCGCTCTGGGTAAATAAGTTTTTAACTCAGAAAACAACTTCTGTTCAGAAAAATAACTGTACCTTTTCACATAAGGTAGAGAGGATATTTCATAGAGTAACTCAATAGTCAGGGGAGGCACTATCGGGCGTACGCTAAAATAGCGGTCATCTGTTGCTGCCGCCCACGTTATCGAAAACCAATCACGACCAATAATTGCTTGAGGTTGCATGTTATTAATTACGTTTTGTTGAGCTTGCATTGAAGCACGGTTTGTTAAGAGTATGGCGGCCGTTAAAGAACCTAGTATGAAAGCTAATAGGAAAAATAGAGTAGATTTAGATTTATTGCGGATGATACTTATTAGGGCTCTTATAAATAAGTTCATGGCATTTCCCCTTTGAGTAACATAACAATAGTTAACGATAAAGCCTTTTCTTATATTTGATGATTATTCTAAAATTGCAAGGCTCCACGGTAATTTTATCATGGAACCCTGCAAATTCACAATGCTCTGGTTAAAATATCAATGAAAATCTCGTTAAACTACAGTTTAGAATCCTAAATGAGAAGTTATAATCCAAAACCCCCAAGGAACCCCACCACCATTCACTTGGGTTCGGGTGGCACCATAACCCATTATATTGACTGTGACTCCCGCAGCAACTTCATGTTGTATCCCTGTTCCATTACTGTTACTTGAAGCGGTTGTCTGTCTTAAGGTACGAGCCATTAGAAGTGGCATTACTGATTCATACGCTTCCTCTACTTCAATGACAGGTGTATAGTCTGCTTGAGCAGCTAATACAGGTGTTGCAAGTAACAAACTTGCTATAATTACCAATACCATTGTTCCTCTAATTACTTTCTTCATTGTTATCGTTCTCCTTTCCTAGCACAAATACTGGTTTATGGTTTACTCTTTTAGTGCAAAGTGCATAATTCTCACTAGCACTTTGCAAAATCTATGTTAATTATATTATCCATTCATGATTTAGTCAAGTTCTTTTTGGCCTATATTAAATCGGTAATGGTGTACAGAAGCTATCCATACCCGGTTCATCTATTGAGAAGTTTTGTTCAGAAGGATGCAAAAGAGGAAGTTATAAGTCTTAAAGATTCTACTGTGTGATTACAGTTATAATTTACTGCTCTAAAGTCATTTTTCCTCTGGAAAGTTTATAAATCACATCTGACTCAGCCGCAATCTGTGTGGAATGAGTTACGACAATCACACACTTATTATGTTCCTTAGCAAGTTGCTTGAATATGGCAACTAATTCATCAGACATATCCTCATTCAAATTTCCGGTTGGCTCATCAGCCAGTATCAAATCCACATTGGTAGATAAGGCTCTTGCGATGGCAACACGTTGCTGTTCGCCGCCGGATAGTTTATTCACTGTGCGACTGGCCTTTGTACGGTCGATGCCCAAGAAATTAAGCAACCCATACGCTACTTCCTTATGATTTCCCGGCAATTCATTTTCGGTTGCACTCATTGAAATTTGCACATTCTCTACTGCGGTCATGTAAGGAATGAGATTGTAGTGCTGAAAAACAATTCCAATCTTATTGCGTCGATATTTTTCGAAACCGATTTCGTCTATCGTTTCTCCGTCATACAAAATCGTTCCGGCTTTTGGTTTGTCTAAAGCACTAAGAAGTGAAAGCAAGGTGGTTTTCCCGGAACCGGATGCTCCTAAAATAGTATAGAAGACTCCTTTTTCAAATTGACAGGATACACTTTCTAAAATATAACGCTTTTGGTCACCATCTTGAAAAAAATAATCAAGATTTTCTACGCTTACTAATGCCATGTTAACCCCTTTCTGCTACATCAGTATTTTTTTAGGATCCAATCTGAAAACATATATCAATGGTACGATTGTGGATACGATTGCTGTTCCGATACCCACAACTAAGAACGTAATGACTAATTCCAAATCCAAATTGAAACGATACCCGGCTAATAAATCATCCATGTTCAAATCCACTTGGAACCCCATTTGCATAAGGGAGTCCATGCCGAATCCCATATGCATAAATTCGTGATAAACCATCATACCATCCATTAACATGGTATAGGACAATATCTCAGAGATGAATCTACCGGTGAACAATGCGATTATAATACCGATACCGGCAATGATAACGACTTCCAGTACAAATTGTAACAGGATATGTGACTTTTTAACCCCTACCGATAAATATATCCCAATCTCTCTTTTTCTACCATGCAAAAACAACGTAATCAGTAAGCTGAAAATGAAAATAGCTGCGCCAACTGTCAGATACAAAATCATTGTCGCCATATCAATCATGGTTTGCATCGATGCGGCAATGTCTTGAAACGGATTTCCCGCATCATGTACGACAAATTGATTAGGAGTCATACTCGCTGCCGCTTCACGAAATGCCGGCAAGTCGTGAGATGAATAGAGAGTGAACACGTTTTCAAAATGGATAGTTTGTCCCACCGTGGTCTCCCCATGTTCTGCTCGAATGGCTCGGGCAACCTGACCTGCCAATTCGATAAATGAATTAGGCACGTAAATACGATTGTCCAGTTCCAAGAGTATGTCGATACTATCTGTTGCTACCAAGGGACGAAATATGCCAACCACTTCCAAATCATACGATTCTTCTCCGAAAACCGCAAAATCACCATCCACCAATTCGTCCGAACTACGAATAACATGTGTAAGGGATATGGTTGAGCCCACTACCAGATTGTTTTGTGTTGCCACATCTTCAGAAATTAAGGTCACAGCGTAAAAATCATCCACTTCCGTAGCGGTAAATGTTCGTCCATAAACCAATTCAATATGTCCTTCTTGGATGTCACGAATATTTGGGTTCTGGATACTTCTTATTAGCCACCGGTACCCAAAGTGCTCGTCACCGGGGCTTGAACGGCCTAGCCTTTCAAATGGAGTTAATGAGAAACTATAAAATAGCTGAGTGGAAAAAATATCGTATTCTCTCACATAGGGTAAATCAGCGATGTTTCGGATTTGATGTGGCGTTAAGGATAAAGCCGGCCAAAAACCCATTGTACGCCACATTTCACTAGCCTCATCCACATCCACTTGAATAGTCGCTGTAGGTGGTAATTGATTGAGTAAATTTTGTTCGGTATTCATAACAGCTTGGTTAATAAAAATAGTTGCGCCAATCACACTGCTCAATAGGATGACCAGTAATAGAAAATTGATTGCTTTCTTAGGATTGCGCCAATTATAAATAAATGCCCTTTTAATATAGCTCATACGCGAATTCCTTTCTTTGCGATAAACCGGGTGAGAATAATGTGTCCACATTACATTACGCTATATTTATCTGATAAACATTAGAATCTCTTTAGACTTAATCTGCAATGTGTAACATAAAGATATTGTGGAGGTTATAAGTATGATTGCTATTACTACCGTAAAAAACATAACTGACAATCCGATGGTTAATGCATTGTCATAATTATTCAGTAGCGTATCCACCGCGACTTGTTCTCCCCCTAAGCCAAACCAGAAAAACAAGTCGAAATCTGCCAAATGTTGGCTGGTTTCTCCAATGATTAGCAAATCATTAATAAGCATGTTTTCCGAAATTCTACCGCCTAAAATGCTGCCGATTATCAGCGCGATAATAAGAGCAGGGACGGTCAATAAGAATATTTCCAACGCCATTTGCAAGGCAATACTGGTTTTTCTTACCCCAACAGCGAGAAGTATCCCTATTTCATTTCTTCTGGTCCGCACAAGTAGTGTTACCAATAAATAGAATATCAGAATCATTGCCCCGATCATGATATAAAAAAGAATGGCAGATATACTTCCCAAGGATTCAAAGGCAATAAGCATTTCTACAAAATTGTTATCGGAGAAATGCACAATGTAATATTCCGGCAACAGGGGTTCTACCGCCTCCATAAATGGAATCATATCGTTTGGATGATGTAATTCGAAAAAAGTTTCTATTCTCATATAATACAAATCTAAAGCCTCGTATAATCCCCTGTACATAAAGAGACCCTCTTCCCAAGACAGTTCTTGTGTATCTATAGCTTTCATTTCGGCTATCATATCATAAAAACCTGTAGCGGTAGCTAAACCTTTTGTTTCCTCTGTTATATGCATCATGAATCCGCTGGGAATATATATTCGATTATAGATGCCTTCCAAAATCCACCTGTTAAAATCAGCATCTACAAATGGCGAGGTGGTATCAATGGCAATGCTATATGTCCCAATCACCTCAACTTCAAAAAATAGTGAACTTAAGGTATTTTCTTCACGAAAACACCCAAAATACGTTACTTGTCGAGGATTGAACAATGACTTTCTAAACGAAATCACAGAACCAATACCTAATTGATTTTCTCTTGCCAAGGATTCAGAAATGATAATCACCGGCGATGCGCTCTCTAATTCCTCTTCTGTGAAAGTACGACCGGAGGTGATTTCAATCACACCCAATTCCATGTCAGCGAAATTTGTTTCTTGCACTCCACGCAAATAAAACATATCACCAAGTTCCGTCCGTATGTCGAAAATGAAAACATCATCCTCATCCGCTTGCGGATGATATATTTTTAACTCAGAAAACAGTTTTTGCTCTAAAAAATAACTGTATCTTTTTACATAAGGAAGAGAGGATATTTCATAGACTAACTCAACAGCCAGGGGAGGGACAATCGGGCGGTTGGCGAAATAGCGGTCATCTGTTGCTGCCGCCCACGTTATCGAAAACCAATCCCGACCAACAATTGCTTGCGGTCGCATGTTATTTATGGCATTTTGTTGAGCCTGAACAGATGCCCGATTTGTTAAAAGCGTACCCGCCATTAGAGAGCCTAATACCAGAACTATTAAAAACAGGAGTGCTGACTTTGACTTGTTACGCATTACACTTGCAATAGACCTTTTGAATAGATTCATGTGTGTAACTCCCTTGTGATATGCGTACAACATGTCATTAAAACTGCGGGAATCCTACATGACTCCGTAGTACCCAGTAGTGAAAGATAATACTGTCACAACCTCCTTGAACTCGGGTTGCTGATTCACCTATGATTTGAAACTGAGTTCTAGCTGGAATGATTCTTGTCAGTCCCAATCCATTCGGAAATTGAGTTGCCGTCGTTTGTTGTAAAGTTGCTACTAATACAAAAGGAACTATTGCTTCGTACCTCTGCCCGGAATCGTATACTTTCTGCTCTGCTGTCGATTCCGCGAAAACTCCTAGTGCGGGAGCCGAAAGAATCATACTCAATGTTACCAATACTACCATAACTTTTCTGATTTGTTTTCTCATAATGGCCTCCTTCATAATAAGTCGTTAGATTGTTACGAGTTACAGTACCAAAAATAGGAACAATGATTGCCCTTATTACTAGAAAGCATAGCATATTTCACTATTTATGTCAAATTTTTCTGGGTTTTGGAGTGAATATTGACAACCGTATCGAAGGTGTATAAGCCGCGTGTTATGGATGGGTGCCGGGGCGATGGTCATTGTGTTAACGCTTCTTATACTTCTTTATTTACGCGAACGTAAACACGAACTGGGAATCTACATGGCATTAGGAGAAAGAAAGATAAAGGTGGTATGCCAAATCGTGCTTGAAGTTTTTCTTGTTTCAGTTATCGGTTTAATATTAGCACTTGTTATCGCCAATATTGTAGCTCAAAATATTTCGGGGTCTATGCTAGAAGCAGAACTGCTTGCTATTCCTGCTCGATGTTGGTCCTATTGGCCGTCCATGTTGGAAATGATTGGATTTGGTCAAGAGTTGACGGCAGATGAGATGTTGGAGCATTTTAAGGTGTCACTGGATGTTAGAACGATATTTCTATTCTTTGTCGTAAGTATTGGTGCAGTTATTGCATCAACAATAGTCCCTGTTGTTTATATTTTGGAACTTAATCCGAAAGACATCCTGATGAAAGCTAGAATTGAATAATCGATTGATTAGCAAAATGTTTTCTCGGCAGAAGCAATTTTCTGAATAGTTGCAAATTAAGATGAAACTATATCTGTGAAGAGCCAATGTAAATACATGGCTCTTCACAGCAGTTAACAATGCATGATACAGTATTATGATTCTATCTCTGAAATCATTTTTCCTCACTTTGCCTTTTTCAATCTGAAACATACATATTACTCTTACTCTCACTGCTAGACATTAGAGATAATTATATCCCCATCTCCCTTCACCTCAAAAGGTCCGGGGAGGATGCGCTCCCTTTTTTCTCCGAAGAAATCAGTATCGAAGTAAAATGGTGCGCCGTCAGGCTCTTCGTAATTCATTTCGGCATGATAGCTCATGCCTAAAGTTTCTGTGGTAACTAATTTACAGCCAATCTCTAGCAGGTTGCTGTTACTTATGCTTACCTTAACCTTACCCTGCTCCCTATCTATCATTTCCACCTCCACAAAGGAGTCCGGATAAACCTTTGGATTTATCTCCTTTGCATAGGGTTCGGCATCATTAAGGTAGAGGTTATATCCGGCATAAATCGGCAGTTTGCGAAGTTCATGAGGGGTTTCGCCAAGGTCATCAGCCGGCGCGGGATACTCGTCATATTGGGAAATCCCCACCGGGGTTTTCATAAAGGTTGCCCAGCCGGGAACTCCGTCCATCTGAATCGCCCCACTCCAAAAGCTAGACAATCCGGAAACCTGGTCATCTTCCGGGTTACGGATGAAAATATTATTGTAAAAACGATTGTCACCGCCCAATATATTCGAAACACCATACACTGCTGTGTGATGAGGGAAGTGATAGGGGGTGGTTCTGGT
>JGI20163J15578_10000627_pt1 | contig 14582 bp, 12 predicted proteins | sample TergutCu122P1_FD_15578 | JGI IMG/M metagenome (IMG submission 15578)
TACTGGTCACAAAAAAGACAGCTAAACCTACGCTGTCTTCATAAGGCGTAGTAGCCAAGTGGTAAGGCATGGGACTGCAACTCCCTGATCACCGGTTCAAGTCCGGTCTACGCCTTTTTCAAAACGACAGGAACGTTGAATGTACAGCGTTCTTGTTATTTTTTTGCTTTCTTTTAGCTTGTTTTTCACCCTATCCAAAAGTATAAACATCAAGAGAACTTTATTATGAGTTCATTAAAAGAAAATAAATGAAACATAAAACAGCATAAGAAAAATTGTTCTGATATAAAATGTGTGATAGCATGAATCCGTGAGCTAGAGATTGTAGAAAAATAAAAGGATATTAGGAGGACAAAAAAATGATGTTCAAGCTTTGTGAAAAATGTGAGGATGTAGTCAGTAATGATGCTGTTGAGTGTCCAAGCTGCAGTGCCGATATAGAAAGCGAAACGACAGTATCACCTTTACGGCCAACTGGAGACAATCCTTTACCAGAAAGTTCAGTCCAAGAATCAGCTAGAAGTCAGGAACAGAGTTCGGATGATTCCTCCCAAGACATTCATAAAGAGCGCTACGATGAAATCATGGAGAACTTAGAGAGGTTAAATCAAGAATCTGAAACGCGAGGAAAAGATAAAGTATTTGAGATGCTAAGGCAAGAGAAGCTCTCTGGTGTTGTGACAGGAATCGTCATAAAGGTAATATTACTCGTGGCTTTTATGCTCTGGATTGGGCTAGAGATGTTTTTAGATAATATAATCGGTTCGATTGCTTTGCTTGGGCTTTTGTATTGTATCCTTACCATAGGGGGCTTTGCCTATAAAGTATCTGGAAATTGTCTAGTTGCAATTATTTTGTTTGTTATTCTGATTTTTGTAATGGTAGCCCTTGGAAGTATGATAGAAGATTTCTTTGGACAACACCCAGTAATTGAAGAAATTCTGTTACTTGCTATCATCATACCTCCAATCATTTATGATGTGGTTCGGGTCAGACGTTTAGTTAAAGCGAAAAATCAATCTTAAGCTGACCGAGCAATAATCTCATCTTGCAAAGAATTCAACCCACTTGGCGGCGATTAAATCACTTCATCACAATCATTGCCTCGGATAACTGCTCCAATGCTTTTTGTAGAGTTGTCCGAGGGCAAGCAATATTCATTCGCATAAATCCTTCTCCGCCGGCGCCAAAAGTTGCCCCGTCATTTAGCCATAATCCTGCTTTTTGTAGCATGAATCGATCCAATTCTTTAGGCGAAAGACCAAGTTTACGAAAATCCAGCCACATCAAGTAGGTTCCCTCTGGTTCGACTAAACTGACAGAGGACAATTGATTGGCAATAAATGATTTAAGAACATCGATGTTGCCAGCCAAATATATTTTTAGTTCTTCTAACCATTCTTCTCCATCTCGGTACGCGGCCTCTCCTGCAAGGATTCCCATAATGTTTAATTGGCTTAACCCGCTGGCATAATATTCTTTGATAAACGCTTTGCGGATGATAGGGTTAGAGATAAAGTTATTGGACAACTGCAATCCTGCAATGTTAAAAGTTTTGCTGGGAGCAGTGCAGGTAATGGTGAACTTGGCAAACTCAGGGCTGAGATTAGCAAACACATGATGTTTATTTCCTGGATAAACAATGTCTGCATGGATTTCATCAGAGATAACCTTTACACCGTGACGTAAACAGATGTCACCAAGTGCTGTAAGTTCCTTTTTGGTCCACACACGACCTACTGGATTGTGGGGGCTGCATAAGATGAATAACTTCACATGATTGTCGATGATTTTCTTCTCGAAATCATCAAAATCAATCAAATATCGATTGTCTTGTAAGGATAATTCATTAACCACTAACCTGCGACCTGTAGTTGTCACTGCTGACATAAAAGGAGGATAGACCGGTTGCTGAATAATAATGGCATCTTCTTCATTGGTTAAGGAACGAATAGCGACGTGAATAGCAGGTACGACCCCTAGAGCTTTTACTAACCAGCCAGGTTGTATCTGCCAGTCAAAGCGTCGTAAGAACCAGCGGTGCAATACCTCAAAATACTTCTCGTTTGTTTCTGAGTAACCATAAATTCCATGTTGCATTTGCTTTTCTAAAGCAGAAGTAACGCAAGGGGGTACCTTAAAGTCCATGTCAGCAATCCACATGGGTATGACATCTTTAGGCTTTCCTAATGTGGTGGCAAAATCATATTTCAAACTATATGTATCTTTGCGGTTGATGATGGAGTCAAAGTTGTAGTTCATGATGAGTTCTCCTTTGGGTTGTGTTATTTCGGTATTTACATTTTAGCAAAGTTGAATCTCTAAATCTACACAAAGAAACTAAATTATAGAAACTTTGCTTTCAATGGTTATATCCATAGAGCAAGCCATCTAAGGCAGAGTAAACAGTAACCTCCAGTAGATGAACCAAGAAAAAACAGAGATTTTGACGATGACATCAAAATCCCTGTTTAAGAAGGTTCCTTTAACTCTATCCCAGTGATGCTTCTGCATAACAAACTCTCAGCAAAATTCAAAAATCTTTACTCGTCAACCTTACCATCTGCCCACTTCTGGGCAAATTCAATCACTTGGTTATAGGTGGGGCTGTGGGCGTTACGTACATAATAGCCTGAAGTACAAACTCCTAAAGTAAGAGAAGAAAGGGGATCCAGTCCAATGGCTAGACCTAAACAAAAGCCCGCATTGAAGTTATCTCCTGCTCCAGTGGTAAGCACAGGTTTAGGGCAGTAAGGGCCGTCTGTATAGTAATACTCTCCATCAATAACACAGCAGGCGCTGCGAACAGGGTGAACCATCAAGCAATAAATTCCCATTTTCTCATAAAGCCCCATGGCTATTGCCTTCAATCGTTCCTCTTGGTCTCCTGTAACTTCTATCCCAAATAATTTGGCGATATCAAAGGCTTCCTTTTCATTTAATCCAAGAATGGCATGGAATTTCTCTTCAAACTTGCTAATTAATTTCATGGCATGGAGGATATCTTCTTTGGTTCGTTTTTCAGGGTCTGCAAGGTCGAAGAATACATATGGTTTCTCTGGTTTTTCGGTAAGTAATGGGAAAACTTCCTCTAGAATTCCTTCCCAGATGGCACTCATGTGGGGAAGCATGGTCCAATTGACGATTCCTGTCAAGAAATTTGCGTCTATGATCTTGGCAATGGCTTCTGGACCACCGAGATTCTCTTTAAAAGACTCCCAAGTCAATTCTCTAAGTGCAGCATGCTTACCCACCATAACCTTGCCATCTTCAAATTCGCAAGCATAAGTATGACCAGGTTCCCCAAGGCTATATACCGCCTTTAATTTTGTGACCATATCTTCGAATACAGGCTGAATGCTTGGCTTCCCTAATAAACCTACATAGGTCAAAGAGATGCCATATTCTAATAATGCATTGGTCATAATAGGACCGTTGCCTCCAAGTTTTGCATAGACAGGTGCAAATTCAACGTTAGTACCTAGCCCAGCAGCATTGCTCATTCGTTCTCCAAATTTACAAATGGTGGGAATGCGAGTATAGTTTTCATGATCCATTCGTTTGTCAACAATGTGAGTAATCTCGTCAACAAAACCATCAAATCCAATCATCATGTTTAATTGAAATCCTTTTTTTTCTTTGAGTTTTTCGGGTAGTGATTTTACATTTTGCATTCTATCAATATTCCTTTCAAAAAGTTATTATTTTAGAACCTAATCTACTAGTCAGTATTACACAAATCAATCAAATTCTCAATAGAGAATTGATATTTCCAAACTGTTTTTATTTTCTTTCTTTTCAGAATGTGCTAAACTTAGGAAAACCCTATGCTTGGAAAACTGGAATAAAGGAGTAAAATTAAAAAATGGGAAAAATGTATGAGAGTTCTATGGCCTGGGTGAATTATTCAGATGATATTCTTAAGGGAACCTTAGAAGTCCTTGAAGCTTCTCACTTGAAAGAACTGGTTAGACCGAATATGAAGGTATCCATTAAACCTAATCTAGTATTGGCCAAAGAAGCATCTCAGGGAGCAACCACTCATCCAGAAGTGGTGGAAGGAATCATTTGTTACCTCAGAGATCTGGGTGTACAAGACATAGAGATCATTGAAAGCTCTTGGGTTGGAGGCAACACCAAAAGAGCCTATAAAGTATGTGGATATGAAGAACTAAGCAGAAGATATAATGTTCCTCTCTTTGATTTAAAAGACGATGAGTTGTTGGACATTGATGGAATGGAGATTTGTAAAAAAGCAGTAGATACAGACTTTCTTATTAATGTTCCCGTATTAAAGGCCCACTGTCAAACGACCCTTACTTGCTGTATGAAGAATTTAAAAGGCTGCATTTCAGATCGAGAGAAACGAAGATTCCATACCATAGGTCTCCACAGACCGATAGCTGCTTTGAGCAAGGCAATAAAAACACATTTTTGTGTCATCGATGGCATTTGTGGAGATTTGAATTTTGAAGAAGGTGGGACTCCTGTAGAGCGCAACATGATTTTGGCAGGAAGCGATCCTTTGTTTTTAGATTCGTATTGTGCGCTCCTGATTGGTTATCAAAGTGATGAAATCGGTTATCTAAAACATGGGAAAAACTTGGGAATAGGTGAGCTATTCGATGAAGAGAGGGATGGGCATCGAGTTGTGGAGCTGAACACTGACAACAAACCAATAAGAGCCAAAACAGGAAAGAGTATCGCAAGGAATTTTGCGAAGTTCATCAATGAAGACTCTGCCTGCTCTGCTTGTTATTCTGCTTTGGTGTATGCTCTATACAATAGTCAGAGGAAGCCAAAAGAGAGGATAAGTATAGGGCAAGGATTTATCGGTGAAAAGGGGAAATTAGGATGTGGTAATTGCACTTCAAATTTTGAGCACTATATTCCAGGTTGCCCCCCTAAAGCGGTTGATATTGTTGGATTTTTAGAAGGCTGAGGGTTTGAAACGTTGAAATTTTGGCAGGGAAAGTACATATAGATAGAGAAGCCAGATAATTACATTGACGAGGTACCTGAAATGAAAGAAAAAGCAACGATTAAAACCTTGCAAGAGATAGAAATTCAAGAATTGGATTGCTACCTTTGGGGTAGCGGGACTCACTACGAAATCTATAATAAACTAGGTGCCCACCTTGTAAATGATGGGGATGTAGAAGGGGTTTACTTTGCTGTTTGGGCGCCAAACGCCAAAGAAGTGTCGGTGGTTGGAGATTTTAATCACTGGAACGCTTCGGCCAATTTACTTGCCTGTCAGAATTCAGTAGGGATTCATACAGGGTTTATCAAGAATGTAAGAGAGTATGATTTATATAAGTTTTGTATCACTTCTGGAAAAGGCGAACAGATCTTTAAAGCGGATCCTTTTGGTAATCATTCAGAGGTACGCCCTGGTAACGCTTCCAAGGTGGTGAACATTTCTGACTTTAAATGGAGTGACGAAGAATGGTTTCGTAAACGCAATGAATTTAATCCCAAAACTTGTCCCATGTCCATCTATGAGGTTCATATTGGTTCTTGGATGCGCCATCCTACGGATTACAATGATGGATTCTATAATTACCGTGAGTTTGCACATCGGGTGGTAGAGTATGTCAAGGAAATGGGATATACTCATATAGAGTTAATCGGAATTGCAGAATATCCCTATGATCCTTCGTGGGGCTACCAAGTGACAGGATATTATGCTCCTACTTCAAGATATGGCTCGCCAGAAGATTTTGCTTATTTGGTGAATCATCTTCATGAACACAACATAGGGGTGATTTTAGATTGGGTTCCTGCCCATTTCCCTAAGGATGAGCATGGGTTAGCTAACTTTGACGGAACGGCCACCTACGAATACGCAGACCCTCGAAAAGGCGAACACCCAGATTGGGGCACAAAGATATTCGATTATAGCAAAACAGAGGTCCAGAACTTTCTTATTGGCAATGCTCTGTTTTGGGTGGAGCATTATCACATTGATGGCCTTCGGGTAGATGCAGTGGCTTCCATGCTGTACTTAGATTATGGGAAAGAAGAAGGACAGTGGCTACCCAACCAGTATGGTGACAATAAAAACTTAGAAGCCATAGAGTTCTTCCGCCATTTGAATCACATCATGAAGCAGCGCAACCCCTCTGTAATGATGATTGCAGAAGAATCTACTGCTTGGCCTAAAGTGACTGGGGATGTAGAAGAAGGTGGATTGGGATTCACTTTGAAGTGGAACATGGGGTGGATGCATGATTTTCTGGAATACATGAAATTGGATCCGCTGTTTAGGAAAAGCCATCATGACATGATGACCTTTTCCATGGTTTATGCTTATACAGAAAACTATATTTTAGTATTGTCTCATGATGAGGTGGTTCACCTCAAGGGATCTATGTTAAGTAAAATGCCAGGACTAGGATTTGACAAGTTTGCCAATTTAAAGGTAGGATATGGTTATATGTTTAGTCACCCAGGGAAGAAACTATTGTTTATGGGGCAAGATTTCGGCCAGATTCGAGAGTGGTGTGAGATGCGAGAGTTGGACTGGGACTTGCTGGCTCAGGAAAGTCATCAGCAACTAAAACTATTTGTTAGAGATTTGCTCCATCTATACAAAAAAAATCCTGCTCTCTATGAGTGTGACACCACTCCTTGTGGATTCAAATGGATTAACAAAGATGATGGTTATCGAAGCATCATCAGTTACACGAGGCACTCCAAAGATGAAAAAAGAAATCTTCTTGTGGTGTGTAACTTTACTCCAATAGCCCGTCATGACTATCGGGTAGGAACATTGAAGAGAAGACAGCATAAACTTATATTTAACGGGGACGATATGAAATACGGAGGCTCTGGCATGGCTTATCCAGAGAGTTTCAAACCAGAGAAAAGAGAATGCGACGGATGTGAATATTCCATCGGATTCCCGCTGGCAGGATATGGGCTCATGATATTTGAGTTTTGACTGGCCACTTTATCTGTTCATACTCATCGGGTGAAAGCATAGAAAGGGACACTGTATGAAAGAATCAAAAGTTACCATACTTACGGATGAGCAAATCAAGAGAGGATATTTCAGCCCTGTTGCTGGATTTCCACCAGGAAAAACGATCCACAAGCTTGAAGAATACAACGGAGAAGACAAGATTGGGATAAGTTGCACTCAGATTGAAGCCCTTGAATGGTCCACAACAGGAAGACTTCTGACGGAGAAGGAAAAGAAGCGCATATTAAATGAGTGGATTGACTTTTTGCGGACAAATACAAAAGCTTTAAAGGCGTTACATTTTAGAACTCACACTCCTCAGGCATTATTTGACGCAGCTTGTTGTCAAGAGAATTTAGAAGAATTGTTTTTTACCTGGGGAAACTACAAGGATTTGTCAGGGTTAGAAAAATTATCCTTATTGAAATTTTTACGCATTGGCTCTGGAGCAAGCGTTCGGGACATCTCACCACTTAGCAGAATGAAATCACTTGTTGTACTGCATGTAGAAAATTTTAAAAGGATAGAAGATTATTCTTCCTTTGCGGATTTGGAGAACTTGGAGGAGCTAAATATCTTGTCTGCGATGTATCAACGAGTACCCATAAAGGATTTGGAGTTTCTGCGTAAAATGCCTCACCTCTTGTCCTTTTCGGCGGGTGATGTTACATTTAAAAAGAAATATTCTAAGGAGGAATTAACGAATCTTTTTAATGATTTGTCAAACCTTAGAAATATGTTTATCAACGGAAAAGTTTATGAAAAAGGATGATTCAAGCCATGAAAGTTAAAATAAAAAAAGTTTATCCTATCTTCATCGCCGTAATACTTATTTGCATTCTTTTTTCGAGCCCAACTTTGGCAGGTGAAATTACTGAATTAGAAGAACAAAGAGAAATGACCCAGGAAGAAGTCAATCAACTACAAGAAGAGTTGAATACTCTTGTGGCGGAGCTGGATATGACGGAAACTCAGCTTATCTCCATCGGAGAACAGATTATTCAAAGGGAAAGCGATTTGGGAAAGGCTGAAGAAGATAGGCAGAGGCAATATGATGATATGATGCTTCGAATCGTATACATCTACGAAATGGGAACGGTCTCTGCTCTGGAAAAGATTTTATCCGCAGGCAGCATTGCTGAAATATTGGTTCAAGCAGAAATGGTGCAAGCATTTCATAATCATGACAGGGCTATGTTGGAAAAGTTTATTGAGACTATAGAGCATATCGAAGATATAAGAGCATCTCTAGAAGAAGACTTTGCAAACTTGGAGTACAAGCAAGAAACGTTTAAAGCACAGGTGGAAAATGTAAGAGCATTAATAGAAACAAGAAGTGCCGACCTTGATAACATTGATGAGTTGATAACAGAAGCCATTCGAATTGCAGCAGAACTGGCAGAGGCTGAGGCAGAAGCCGCTAGGGAAGCAGAAGCAGCCAGAGAATTAGAGAATGATTCCAATGAGATTGCAGAGGTTCCACCAGATTCGGGGGTAGATGTGCCACCAACTCCTCCTGCTGATGACCCTCCTCCTGAACCCCCATCAAATGGCGATGCCCCTCCCTTTGTACCTCCAGGAGGTGATGCAACTGCTGCTCAGATTATCGTTGCGGCGGCTCACAGCGCAATTGGGGTGCCCTATGTGTGGGGAGGCCAGACCATGGCAGGGTTTGATTGTTCAGGATTAACCATGTGGGCCCATGCACAAGCAGGGATACAGATTCCTCGTACATCCATTACCCAAAGGAATGCTGGGAGGCCTGTTCCCATGGGAGAGCAACAGCCAGGAGATATTGCTTGGACTTTCGGCCATGTTGGTCTCTACATTGGTGGGGGCATGATGATAGAAGCCCAACAAACAGGAACTAATGTTATGATTTCGCCAGTTCGAGTAGATGTGTTTGTAAGGTTTTGGTAGATGATAGCCTTTTATAAGCTTCCCACATCGTTTTAGCATCTTCAGCCTGTGTCCCTGCGGATTCACATATAATCGTAGGGGCATAGCTTTTTTTTGCCAACAACTCTACCAGAGGTTCAAAGGGAGGACCGTACACATGGTCAGCAAAGGTGAGGTGTTTCTTCTCCCCGCCAGTTCCATATTCAATCTTACTGAAATGACAATGAATGATGCGGGTCTTTTCTTCTCCGATTACCTGAGAGATTCGACCAAATATTTGCTGATAATCTTCTGCAGTCTTTATTGCCCCTTGCATTCGACTATTCAGATGCCCAAAATCAATACACGGCAACACATTATCACTGATATTGCAAAATTCTAGAACCTCTTCTAGGTCTCCCAATTGATTCATCTTCCCCATAGTTTCAGGACAAAAAGTAAGATGAGCATATCCNTCGTCGTTTAAGGTGCGAATGATATGTTNTAAAGCAGCATAAGCTACCTGGAAAGTTTCCTTTCGATTGGCTTTTTTGCCCGCACTTCCAGAATGAAAAACCACACGAGTGGCTCCCATCTGGGTAGCGGCATGAGCACTTTCTCTAAAATAACGAAGGTTGTTTTCAATCTTTTGGGGATCATCTGTTGTTAATGAGATATAGTATGGGGCGTGAATGGAGAGAGTAATATTAAACTTTCTGGCATTATCACCTAAAAGTTGTGCCTTCTCATCTCCAATTCTCACTCCACGACTACATTGATATTCAAAGGCGGTTAATCCCAAAGAAGATAGAAACTCAGGCACTTCCTGAGAAGACTTATATCCTTGTTTGTAAAAGAGATCTCCGGCACCAGCAGTTCCAAATGTTGGGGTTGTAATACTCATGTGTTTTCGTTCCTTTCGTGGGTTGTGATGTAAGAGTGAAATCGTGGTATGTACCATGTCTTTTATCTAAGATTTGTTTTGCGTAATGGTCACGAGTGTTGCCACAAAGATAATAATGATACCGCCTATAACTTCATGTATTCGTGGCACTTCAGAAAGTAAAAGCAAAGAGAATAATATTGCATAAACAGGTTCCAACCCAGAGATAAGGCCGGCAGTGACTCCCTTAACTCTTTCCAATCCTTTGATAAACAAAATCTGGGCAACAGCAGTAAAGAGAATCCCATAAATCACCAGAAGCCCGATTTGATTCACTTCTATTGCAGGTCGAAAGATGAGTAAAAAGGGGAGCATAATAAAAAAGGCTGTAGTTTGTTGATAAAATAAAATGACCGGTGCAGGATATTTCCTTGAAAAATACCGATGGATTAAAACCAGCATGCCACAGGTAATGCTGGCAATGAGACCGAATACAATTCCTAAGAGATAGCCTCTATTCATTCCGCCAAGATTAAAGCCAATAAACCCCACTCCTAACAGAGATAACCCCGCATACCCTAAGTTGATGAGTCTGAATTTTTCCTTAAAAACAAAAGGTTCAATAACCGCAATAAAAGCAGGAAAGGTGGCTAAAGTAATGGTGCCAATGGCTACGGTTGAAACCTGAATAGAGAAGATAAAAGCATTCCAATGAGCGGTGAGCACAAGGCCGTGGGCAAGCAGTAAAAGGAGATGTTTTCTACTCACTATTCTTATGTTTTCTCTTGTGATAAGAAGAAGTAACCCAATAAAAGAGCCTGAAAAAAGAACTCTAGCAAAAGTAATCATCAAAGAGTTCATTTCAATGAATCGAGCAAATAAAGCACTAAACCCAAACAGAAATACGGAAAGGTGAAGATAGAGTAAATGTTGTTTTTTCATAAACTTGTAGGTGATTCCTATGTCTTTGTCACACATAGCACTCCAAGGAACAACCTCTCCTTTTTTCTTAAATTTCCTACTCTCGAAGATGAAAGTGGGTGTGAGCAACTAGAAAATAAGACTATAAATAACCGGAATCAAAATAGCAGGAAGCATATTTCCCACCTTGATGGTTTTGCCAAAAACAAGATTAATCCCTACGCAGAAGATAAGTACTGAGCCAACACTAGACATGCCACTAATCATGGCATCTGTCATGAAACCAGCGATAAGCACCGCCAGCAAAGTGATGGAACCTTGATAGATACCCAGAGGAATCGCAGAAAACATCACACCGATACCGAGGGTGGAAGCGAAGATAAGCGTAATCACAAAGTCTAGGGCAGATTTGGTAGCCAACATGGTAAAGTCTCCAGTGAGACCATCTTGAATAGAGCCAACAATGGCCATGGCTCCTACACAAATCACCAAGGTTGAGGTCATAAATCCTTCAATAAATTTCCCGTCTTTTCCACTTTCTTCTTTAGGAGAAACCAGCTTTTTCAGTCGCTCACCCACTCGCTCCATACGAAGCTCTATATTAAGCAGCTCTCCTATAAAACCTCCCAAAACAAGGGAAATCACCAACAAGAGAATGTTCTTGGTTTCAATTTGACCTGTAGCTGAAATGTACACCAATCCTTTTAATGCACCGCTAATACCAATAAAGATGGTAGCAACGCCACAACCCTGTCTAAGAATATCTTGAAATCTCTGTTTTAAGCCATTTTTAATTAATAATCCAATGGCACTTCCGAGAATAACAGCAACAACATTGATGATGGTTCCCAGTCCAATCATACGCTTTTACATCCTCTCTCCTTCAAAACTCTTGCCAAAATGAAGCTAGTAACCATTGTACAAGATACAAAAAAGTTAGTCAACACGACAAGGTAATAACATTTGTCTAAAAGAATCATTGTAATGACTATCACTTTAATGCTAGAATATACGCAAAACAAATGTGAGGAGAAGTGCATTGAACACAAAAGAATATTTGAAGAAAATTGAAGAGGTGAATGCCAAAGGGAAGTACAAAGACAATTGGGAGAGTTTGTGGGGACATCAGATGCCAGAGTGGATGCGCAAAGGAAAGTTTGGGATATTCATTCATTGGGGACCGTACTGCGTTCCTTCATTTGGGAATGAGTGGTATCCACGAAACATGTATATTGAAGGCACTCCAGAATATGAGCACCATATAAAAACCTATGGTGTACAGAAGGATTTTGGGTATAAGGACTTTATTCCCATGTTTACCGCCTTTCAGTTTGACCCTCGACAATGGGCAAAGTTGTTCTCTAAAGCAGGGGCTAAGTATTGTGTGCCTGTGGCGGAGCATCATGACGGTTTTCAGATGTATAAAAGCGAGATTTCAAAGTGGAACGCTTATGAGATGGGACCAAAAAGAGATGTTTTGGGAGAGCTTTTTGCTGCTCTAGAAGAAGCGGGCATTGAAGCAGGTATTTCCTCCCATCGAGTTGAGCACTGGTTTTTTATGGGACATGGAAAACAATTTGACAGTGATGTGAAGGAACCACTGGTTTGTGGAGACCTCTATTGGCCAGCTATGCCAGAAGGAGATTTGCATGATTTGTTTAGCACTCCTACCCCTACAGCGGAATTTATGGAGGACTGGCTGATTCGATGCTGTGAGATTGTAGATTGCTATCGCCCGAAGATGATATTTTTTGATTGGTGGATTCAACACCATGCAGTAAAACCTTATCTGAGAAAGTTTACGGCGTACTATTACAATCAGGCAGAGGAGTGGGGAGAGGAAGTTACCATCACATACAAGCACGATGCTTTTCCTTTTAGAATAGCAACTCTTGATATGGAGCGTGGTAAATTTGCCCAGGTTCAACCTTTCCATTGGCAAACAGACACCTCCATTGCACGAAATTCGTGGAGTTGGACGGAAAACAACGACTTTAAACCTGCCCAGAGCTTGATCTGTGAGTTGGTTGATGTTGTAAGTAAGAATGGAGTGCTACTTCTTAATGTAGGCCCAAAACCAGATGGCACCATTTCAGAAGAGGAGACCGAGGTGTTGCTGGAGATGGGAGAATGGTTGGCAGTTAATGGAGAGGCCATCTATGAAACGGACATTTGGCGATGCTCAGAGGAAGGGCCAACAAAAATAAAAGAAGGACAATTTGCAGACGGTGAAGACACCAGTTATACCTCTGAAGATATCCGATTTACAGCAAAAGGGAACGTGCTGTATGCAACCGTGTTAAAGTGGCCAGAGGCCGGTAGTGTAACCATAAAAACACTGGCGGAAGAGGATGTTTCAGGGGTGATCTTCTTTCCAGGAGGTGCATTTCACGGGATAGTGAAAGAGGTTACTATTTTAGGGCACAAAAGCCCCAAGTGGGTTCGGGATAGGGAAGGTTTACATATTGAAAATACAATTGGAGAGCAAAAAATGCCAGTAGTGGTGAAAATTATAGTGGATTAAACGAAATAGTAAATTACGCTGACACAATCGTGATGCAAAGAAAATGGGAAGCCTTATAAAACTTAGATGACGAAAGAAAGGTGAAAAGTGGTGATGAAGATGAAAACGACAAAAACATTATTTGTAAATGAGTACACAGACGGTATTTTAGATCCCGATTTAGAGATGCTAGGTCCAGTAAAAGATGGAGGATACATCATAGCCAATACTGCTCCAGGTTGTTGGGGACCGATGATTACCCCGGAGATAAAAGGTGGACATGAAGTGACAAAGCCAGTATTTGTAGAGGGTGCAGCGGTAGGAGATGCCATTGCCATAACCATCAAAGACATTCAAGTAACCTCAAAAGGCAGTACCTCAGGAGTAGACAATGCCATTGCCGGAAGATTCAATGGAGACCCCTTTGTGGCCGGTCTTTGTCCCCATTGCAACATGATGAATCCTAAAACCAAGATAGAAGGAATAGAAGTGGATTCTGTAAAATGTGTGGAATGTGGAGAGAGCATCTCGCCTTTTGAAATCTCTAACGGATATACCATGGTGTTTGATTCATCCAAATCAGTAGGATTAACATTGGATAAAAAAGGTTCGGTAGAAGCGGCCAAGAAACCGTGCGAATTCTTGAATGTACCAGACAACTCCGTTCAAAATCCCATTGCTGCTTTTGCACCTGCAGAACTGCCAGGGGTTGCCACCAGATTACGTCCTTTTTTAGGGCAACTGGGAACCACTCCTTCTCTGAAGTTCCCAGATTCTCATAATGCAGGGGATTTTGGGCAATTTCTTGTAGGGGCTCCTCATGATTATGCAATCAAAGGGGAAGAATTGATTCATCGCACAGATGGGCATATGGACATTAATCGGGTGCGAGCGGGGGCTGTACTAATCTGTCCGGTGAAAGTAGATGGAGGGGGAGTTTACATGGGAGATGCTCATGCCATGCAAGGGGATGGAGAAATTGCAGGACACACTACAGATGTTGCTGCAACAGTGGCATTGCAAGTGAAAGTAATCAAAGGAATGAAGATAGAAGGTCCTATCTTATTGCCAGTACTGGAAGATTTGCCTTATCTGGCAAAACCTTTTGACAAAGAAGAACGAAGAAAGCTAAAGCGAGTGGCTTCTTGTCATGGCATTGAAATGGAAGAGGTAGCGCCAATCTCTTTCATTGGAACAGGCGGAAATCTAAATGAAGCAATTGATAATGGAATGGAACGAGCATCGAATCTATTAGAAATATCAATTGAAGAGATAAAGAATCGACTAACCATTGCTGGAGGGTTGGAAATTGGTCGAGCACCTGGAACGATTACAGCGACCTTTTTGGCTCCACGGGCTTCCCTTGAAAAAGCTGGTTTATGGGATTTGATAGTAGAACAATACAATCTATAAGAGAGGGAACTCATGGG
>JGI20163J15578_10000628_pt1 | contig 14577 bp, 10 predicted proteins | sample TergutCu122P1_FD_15578 | JGI IMG/M metagenome (IMG submission 15578)
AATCTAATAACGAAATGTTTGTGAAACAAACATGACATACCCCGAACAGATTGCGGAAAGAGCCATTTAGCCACAAATCCGATAAAGGTGTGAACAGTAACTTTTTTGTAAGATCTTTTATAAATATAGAATCATAACGCGGTCTTTGCCCGTAAGATCTTTTATGAACTTGCCATTTTTGAATTTCCTGTGCATCTTTGCAATTTCCATGATTTCGATAGCTTGATCATGCCCGATTTCCAGTGCCAAAACCCCATCTTTTTTAAGGTACATAGGTGCCTTTTCCAATATTTCTCGATAGTATATAAGACCGTCCACCCCACCGTCAAGCGCACTAAGCGGCTCATGGTCTCTTACTTCGACTTGTAACGTAGGAATTATGTCACTTTTTATGTACGGTGGGTTTGAAACTATTATGTCAAATTTATCGTTGCGAAAAAGCCCTTTAAATGGTCCAAACAAATCACCACGGACAAAAGACATTCTGTCATCAACGCCGATAGCCTTCGCATTGCGCTTTGACAGTTCAATTGCTTTCGCATTAATATCTGATGCTACCACTTTTGCATTTTTGCACAGCTTTGCTATACTTATTCCAATCGCACCACTTCCGCATCCCAAATCAAGCACGATACAGGTTTTTTTCCGTTCCTTTATATGCTTTATAACTTCGCCGGCGAGCACTTCCGTTTCTTGTCTGGGTATCAAAACCTCAGGATCCACGGCAAATGTCAACCCCATAAATCCCTGCTCTCCGGTTATATGTTGCAACGGCACACCACTCGCTCTTACGGCAATTATTTGCATATATTGTTCTATTGCAGTTTCATCAAGCTCTGCGCCCCACAACTTAAAGAAGCCTGCTTTGTCCAAATTAAAGCAATGCCTGAAAATAAGTTCTGCATCTACTTTGGCATTTTCTTTCCCAAAAGTTGTAAGCTGCACTTCTGCCATTTGTACTAAATTTTTTGCAATTATTCCCACGTTTTATTCTCCTGTTACTATAATGATCTATTTTTATTCAAATCGGAAACCCTAGCTTACAGGTGCGGAGGACTGAGCCGTCTAATCAAATCAGCTTCTGTATTCTGAATCAAACCGCTTCTGTGTTTTGTGGTAAATTGACCGCTTCGCCTTGTGGCAAATCCGCTTCTGCATTTTGAGCAACTAAACGCCCGTCTTTATCACAAATTCCTGAATAACAAGGTTCTTCTTTGTCCACCATAACCGCTTTCATTGCTGCAATCGCAACTTCAAGCTGTTTTTCTTCCGGCTCTCTTGTCGTCAGCTTCTGAAGAAGAATTCCCGGAATGCTGAGTGCCTTAACAAGCCCGGTGTCGCTTCTGCCTGCCCATCTCAGAAGTTCATATGAAAGCCCGGCAACAAGTGGAATTAAAACTAATCTTGAGCCAATCCGGAATAACAAATCCGGCCATCCTAAAAACGAAAAGAGTATTAAACTTATTGCCATTACAAACATAAGAAAGCTCGTTCCGCATCTTGGATGAAGCGTGTAAAACTCGCGACAGTTTTCCGGCGTTAGTTCCATTTTATTTTCATAACAATGAATGCACATATGCTCCGCTCCATGAAATTGAAAAACACGTTGAATATCTTTCATTCGTGAAATTGCCACAACATACAACACAAACAATACAATCCTAAAGAATCCCTCAATTAAGTTAAGCACAATCGCATTTTCAGTAAACCTTTTAAAAACGTCAACTACCCACGTCGGTGCAAGTATGAAAACTCCCACCGTAAATAAAACGGCAAGAACTACCGAAGTGTATAGCATGAAATTCCACGCGCCTTTTTCGCCGAAGTTTTTTTCAAGCCAAATCGTAAATTTGTCTTTTTCGTACTCTTCAGCACCTTCACCCTCATAACTTTCAAGCACATCTGCAGAATGCATCAGTGTCTTTGTTCCCGAGATAAGCGCAGACCCAAACATGAAAAAACCCCTTATTATTGGAAGTTTTACCCATTTGCCTCGCTCACGCAACATCTCCGTTTTTATGTGCATCGTACCATCCGGTAAACCAACAACGACAGCCGTTCTGTGCTCGCCTTTCATCATTATGCCCTCAAGAACTGCCTGTCCACCAACTTTAGTCGGCGACGCATTTTTTATAAAAATTTTACTCAAATCCATTTTGTTTTTCCTATCCCCTATTTTCGTTTCTCTATTCCCTCTTGTGTTACCTGCTTGAATTACAGGCTTACATTGCCGACTTGTATTACAGGCTTGCGCTACCTACTTGCCAAGTTTACTTGTCAAGTTTAGCATACCATACGCCAAGTTTACTTGTCAACCCTTTTCAAACTAGCCTTCCAGTTTAGTTTTCTTTATTACCTGTACAAAGTCCGCATTGTTCTTAGTATGCGCCAAATTGTCTATTATCTGCTCCGTAACTTCTTGAACGCCTAAGTTTGCCATTGCCCTTCGCATTGACCATATTGCTTCAAGCTCGTCTTGGTTTAAAAGCAAGTCTTCTCTTCTTGTTCCTGACTTATTTAAGTTTATCGCAGGGAAAATGCGTTTTTCTGAAAGTTTTCTGTCCAGATGTAATTCCATGTTTCCCGTTCCTTTAAATTCTTCAAAAATAACGTCATCCATACGGCTGCCTGTTTCAATAAGTGCCGTTGCCAAAATCGTGATGCTCCCGCCTTCTTCAAGTTTTCTTGCGGCTCCGAAAAATTTCTTTGGCTTATGCAGTGCCCCGGGGTCAAGTCCGCCCGATAAGGTCCTTCCTGACGGTGGTACTACAAGGTTGTATGCTCTTGCAAGCCTTGTGATGCTGTCAAGCAATATCACAACATCTCTGCCATGCTCCGCTAATCTCTGCGCTCTCGCAAGAACCATTTCTGCAACTTTAACGTGATGTTGCGGCTCTTCATCAAATGTAGAATATATAACTTCACCACTAATGAGTGATCTTTTCATATCTGTTACTTCTTCCGGTCTTTCGTCAACCAGCAAAACAATCATTTCAATGTCAGGGTATACTTTTTCTATACTGTTTGCAACTTTTTTTAATAGGACGGTCTTGCCCGCCTTTGGAGGTGCCACGATCAAACCTCGTTGTCCTCGTCCAATTGGTGCAATTAAATCGATTAATCGCATAGAAAGATCTCTGCTTACGCCCTCAAGGGAAAGCCTTTCTTTTGGGAAAATCGGCGTCAGGTCGTCAAAGTCAGGTCGCCTCATTGCAACACCCGGCTCGTCGCCGTTCACTGCCACCACATATAAAAGGGCACCAAATCGCTCGCCGTCATTTGGTTTTCTTGATATACCGCGTATCTTGTCTCCTGTTTTTAAGTTAAATCGCTTTATCTGAGACGGCGAGACATATACGTCTTTTTCACTCGTTAAAAAATTGGAAAATCTCAAAAATCCAAAACCGCCTTCTGCAATTTCAAGAATTCCTTCGACTTCCGGTCTGTCCTCTCGCGGTGCCTCCGGTGCTTCCCGCTTATCCTCTTTCGGAGTCTCGTGTGCCTCACGTTTGTGCCCTTTCGATGTCTCTTGTGCTTCAGGGGCTTCCGCTTTTGGGCTCTCCGGCATTTCTTGCGTTTCCGTTTTCGGACTCTCCGTCATTTCTTGGGCTTTTGCTTTCGGACTCTTCGGCATTTCTTGGGCTTCTGCTTTTGCCTTACTCACTTTCCTTGTTTGCCTTTTTGGCTTTTCTTCATCTGCCTTTTTAGCTTTTGCGCCTTTTTTCTCTTCCGAAACGTCTGGGTTCAAACCGGCTTTAAGCGCGTTAAGAAGTTCCGCTTTTTTCATGTTTTCACACCCGGATATCCCCACTACTTTGGCAATTTCGCGCAGTTCTGCAACTTTCTTGGCTTTCAGGATTAATTCATCCATGATTTCACTTCACAGCATAATGCCGTGCCTTTCTATATACTTGATCCTTATACTTGATCCTTCAAATTATGGGATTTTCGATGATTTACCGAATCAGATTCGAACGACGGAACAAATTTGACAGAGCAAATTTGAATCGCCTCCCGCTGTGGCATTACACCACAGCGTTCAGCTAAATTAAATGTTGTTATTTCAATTGGGACTTACGGAATAAATTACCGCATACTACTGTACATTTCGATCATATGAGCTATGCCAATTTTTACATTTCGATCATATGAGCTATACCAATTTGTACATTTCGATCATATGAGCTGCCAATTTTTACATTTCTATCATGTGAGCTACGCTCACTACTGCAAAAAATGTGTTCATTAACTTTTATTGCTTTACTTGCTGTAGTCAAAGAAACCTATGCCTGATTTTCTTCCAAGCTGCCCTGCTCTAACCATTTTTCTGAGAAGTGGATGCGGTCGATACTTTGTATCGCCAAATTCTTCATACAATACTTCCATAATAGCAAGACAAACGTCAAGACCTACAAGATCACCAAGTGCCAAAGGCCCCATAGGATGATTTGCACCAAGCATCATCGCTTGATCAATATCTTCTGCCGTTGCCACGCCATCTGCAAGGATTCCTATTCCTTCATTTATCATAGGAATAAGGATTCTGTTTACTACAAATCCCGGTGCTTCCGCCACTTCTACCGGCGTTTTACCCAAAGTATTTGTAAGTCCGACTATAACGTCTCTTGTTTCATCAGACGTTGTAAGCCCTTTGATAATTTCAACAAGCTTCATCATCGGAACAGGATTAAAGAAATGCATTCCTATTACTTTGTCAGGTCTTCCTGTTGCCGCTGCAATTTCAGTTATTGAAAGTGACGACGTGTTTGTTGCTAAAATTGTACCAGGCTTGCACAGTTTGTCAAGCTCAGCAAACAACGCTTTTTTTGATTCCATTTCTTCTGTCGCCGCCTCGATTATAAGGTCAGCATCAGCCACGATATTTATATCCGTTGACCCTTTTATTCTGCCCATAATTTCAGTTTTCTCATCTGCAGTCATCTTTTCTTTGGAAACAAGCCTTTCAAGGTTTTTGTTTACAGTTGCGATTCCATTTTCAACTGAAGTTTCCCTTCTTGCTCTGAGAACTACTTCAAAGCCATTTTGTGCAAGCACTTGTATAATTCCTGCACCCATAGTCCCTGTTCCTAATACTCCAATTTTCTTCATTTTAATTCTTGTATGATATGTTCAATAAATGTATCATACGCTCCTTTCTTGATTTTATTTCATAGTTAATTGTTAACACTACATTCAATCGTCGTTATTTGAAACGGAATTTATTGCATTAGTCTTCCGGTGTATAATTTGGCACAAGTTCTTTAAGCCAAGTCTTAACTTCCGAATCGTCCATATCCATCACCGTTTTTATTTTGCGCTCGAAGTCTTTACCATTGTTTTCATCGTCAAATGCAAGCATCTCTTTTAGCTTTTCATTTGCTCTGATCGGATGCCCTACATGTATTTTTTCGTGGGCAGTTTTTTCTATCTCCTCGCCGTCCATAAGCAATTCTTCATATAGTTTTTCGCCCGGTCTTAACCCGGTTACCGTTATGTCAATATCCACTCCCGGAGTATACCCCGAAAGCCTCACTATGTTTTCGGCAAGTTCCATTATCTTTACAGGTTCACCCATGTCCAAAACGAATATTTCGCCACCTTGCGCCATTGCGCCTGTCTGTATTACCAGTTGAACCGCTTCGGGAATCGTCATAAAATATCTTGTTATTTCCTCATGCGTTACTGTAACAGGCCCGCCCGCTTCAATCTGTCTTCTGAAAATAGGGACGACTGATCCATTGCTCCCCAGGACATTTCCAAAACGCACAGCCGAATAAATCGTATTTGAAACGCCGCTTTTCTCTTGCAAGATCATTTCGGCAACACGTTTAGTTGCGCCCATAACATTTGCCGGATTAACAGCCTTATCTGTGGACACCATCACAAATCGCTCCACAGCGTGCCTGTCAGCCACATCTATCATATTCTTTGTGCCAAGAATATTATTTAAAATAGCTTCTTTCGGGTGTTTCTCCATAAGCGGAACATGCTTGTGCGCTGCCGCATGAAAAATTACGTGCGGTTTATACTTCTGAAATACTTGCTCAAGCCTTTCCGAACTTCTCACAGATCCAATTGCAGCCTCAAATTCAAGCTCCGGAAATCTTGTTTTCATCTCGTTTGCAAGTTCAAATACGGTGTTTTCGTAAATATCAAAGGCAATAAGCCTACGGGGTCTATATTTTGCAATTTGCCTGCAAAGCTCCGAACCTATCGACCCACCGCCGCCCGTTACCATAACTATTTTACTTTCGAGATAGCTGCTTATTTCTTTGTTGTTGAGCTCTACGGCATCTCTGCCCAAGAGGTCTTCAATTGCCACATCACGCAGTTTACTTATACTTACCTTGTCGTTGATAAGGTCAATTAATCCGGGAAGAATTTTCACTTTGCATGACGTTTTGTTGCATTCGTTTAAAATGCTTTGTATTGTTTTTTGGTTTGCAGACGGAATCGCGACAATAATCTCCCCTATAGCATACTTTCTTGCCAAACTTCTTATCTTCTTTTGGTTGCCGGCTATTTTGACACCCATAATTCTGTGCCCTGACTTTGACGGATCATCATCTACTGCAACTACTACTCTTTTTTTGTATTCCGGATGACTTTTGATTTCTTTTATGATCGTAGCACCCGCGTCACCTGCGCCGATAACCATGACCTTTGTTCGATCGCTTCCAAATATTTCCCAGCTTCCTATGCTTAACGAAAGACTTTTTAAAGCTCCATGGCTTCTGAAATTCCTGATAAAACGATAAGAGAGCCTTGAAGTCGAAACCAACACAACGATAAGTATAGAGCTCAGTAAATATATGGTTCTCGGCATAAGTTGAGAAATCACACTTATATATGCAAAAACAACAAGCATCGCGACTATAGAAGCCACAACTATCTTAAACAGCTCCTCTGTGCCGGCATACCTCCACATACTTGTATATAAGCCAAATATCGCAAAAACCACAATGGTAATAAACGTGATCTGAAAAAGGTTGTCGGCATACACGGCGAACCAAAGATCAAAACCTGCGCCGGCAATATCAAAGTCAAATCTAAGCAGAAAAGCAGTGATAAACGCGATATTTACAAGCAATATGTCGACTACTACAAGAACTGAAATCCTAATGAGTTTTGCCATGAAATTCTCCTACAGTTAAATCGTATGAAATGCCCTTATGGCACTTCTTGCTACTTCAAATTTGGCTTGTGTGTCCACAGCAAATGTCATAAATATTTCAGCAAAAATAGAAAAGTCTTGTCCTCTGAATGCCATATATACGATATTTTCGGTAATTAAAGCATAACGTGCCGTCGCATTGGCATATGCAAGCAGACTGTTGTAGATCGTCATCTCTAATTCGGAAAATCCGCTTGTATTGATATTTTGGATATTTTGCACAATCGCATCCGCATTCGCAACATCTGCGCTTGCCGAATCGACAAGTTCTACAAATTGTTCCAATGTCTTAGCGTTTTGCAAGCTCAAAACTCTTGCGGTCGACCTGTCAAATATCGCTGCCGTGTCGGTCAAAATACGGTCAAATTCTTGTATTCGCAACCGTACTTCCGGGTGTTCAGTTTCTGTTATGCCGGAACTTATGAATATCCGTCTTTGATCAGGATCCCATTCGATGGTTTCTCCCATAAGCCCTGCAATCGCTCTTACCGGCAGATAGTTTGACCCTTGAAAGTTTATAGGATACACTGTTCTTCCGTTTACATCAACAAAGTTTTGCGTTTCAAAATTATACATGATAACTATATCACGCAGTTTTAACGCTTCAACCATTTGTGCTGCCGGTCTCAAAAAATACGGAACATAACCCGGTCTTGCGTAATTTCCGGATGTTGGAACGGAAGCTCCGGGATTGGTAAGCGTTCTACCGATAAACACGGTTCTGCTTGCGCCATCCCATTCGATGCTTTCGCCCATAAGTGCCGAAATCGCCCTTACAGGCAGATACGTTGTCCCCTGATGTATTAGCGGGAATACATGCGCTCCGTTTGCGTCAAAGAAGCTCTTTACTTGATCCCCAACTTGAATAGTGATGTCTGAGCTAAGATGTACATCTACCCTTTCTCTAGGCTCGCCGGATAACGCCTCTGCCATGACGGCTTGTGACGCGAGCACTCCCAAAGAAACGATTGCACATATTAATGCTATGTTTAACTTTTGCAATATCCTCATACCCTCTCCATTTCTAAAAACGGTAGTGTGTTTGTCCGTTATTTACCCTTTATTTACCCCTTTTGTTATCCTTATAATGGCACTCTACTTATTCCCACTGTAGTTGCAAGTTCATAGTCCACAATTGCTAAGTTATATTGAAGCAATGTCATATTGAGAAATAGTTCTGCATTGTACACCGCAAGTAACGCTGCGTGCGTTTCTGCAAGAGTTATCAAACCTACTTCGTGCTGTAAGTTTGCAAGACGAAATGCCTCTCTTGCATTTGCAACGTTCATTCGCCCGAGTTCAAGCTCAGAACTTCTTTGTCTCATATCAAGATATCTGCTTCTTACTTCCATTTCAATTTGCTTCGGAACACTAACATATGCTGCTTGTGCCGCACGTTGTCCGGCGACTACAGTTCTATATGTTCCGGAAGATCTTGCAACAATACTACCCATATCTCTACGCAGATACTCAAAATGCTCTACATCAAAAATTGCTCCATGGATTTCATTGCGATTTTCTAGAGCTTTTCTTACTGCATCTTCAAGAGATATTTCAGAAACCGGTGCTTCCTCCAAAACATCTGTTATAACTATATTTTGCATTAGTTCATAACCAAAAGCAATATTAAACATCATTCTTGCGTTATAATAAGCTATTTCATTTCTTTCTGCTTCTACAACCGCTTGATTTAACGCGAGCTCAGCCATAAGTACTTCCATCCTTGATGCAACCCCTACTCCAAACCTGCTTTGCGTATTTCTATACAATGCTTCTTGCGCTGTTACGTTGTCAAAACTAATTCGAACATTTTCTTTTGCATGTGCAAGGGAAAAATATTGCATCATTGCATCACGTTTTATTCGGTTCACCGCTGCTTCAAAGTTTCTATCTGCTTGCTCTCTCGCAAATTCAGCAGCATGATTCGCCAGTTGCTGGCGAGCTCTTGTCGGTCTAGGTGGAGTGAAGAATGCATACGGTGCAGGTGGTAAAGGCATTTCACGAAGAGCTGTTATATTTCTTAAATCTTCAAAGTGTGAAGTTGTTCTTGCTCTATCCGCAAGCAACATAAGATTTGCCTGCTCAATAGGCGCGCCTTGTCTCATCATTCTTTCTATCGCATCATCAAGCGATAATCTTATCTCCCCCCCGACAAACTCCATGCCCACGAAAGGCACGACTGTTACTTCTTCACCATTTTCATCTGTAGCAGCTACAAAAGCCGTGCTGCTTATGACTAACGACAACACTAAAATTAAATATAATATTTTTTTCATTTGATCTCCTTTTTACCCCTTGATTTGAATTTAGATTTACTTAATGTTTTTCAACACAAACCGACCTGTGGGTCAGGTCTCCCTATAATTATAAGAAACTGACATAGTATTGTCAACTGATTCACAATATATTTTATGATATTTTGGAGAACTAAGGTTACTGTTCACACATTTTCGGATTTGTGACTAAATGCTCTTTCCGCAATCTGTTCGGGGTATGTCATGTTTTCTCCGAAATCATCATATTTATCGCAATTCCCATTCCAAACAGCCCATAAAACATCGGCATCACCGAAACAGAGCTATCATTAACAAGTGCTGCAAAGGCAAATCCCGTTATACCTAAGAAAATTCCGACCCCTACAAAATCCGTAAATTCTTCAAATTCTCTGCGCCAATACAGTTTCAAACTCTGCACAAAATACAAACCCAGCATCACCAAAAAAGCAATCATTGATATCAGACCTGTACCTACCGCCATATGCAAATACATATTATGGGGCTTGTCTACTAAAACATCAAGCGGGAAACCTGCGTTGTGCCTCCCAATACGGTCATTTTGAGGGAAAAATATGGCAAAAGTGTCTGCACCGTGTCCAACAAACACCGTATCTCTTATCATCGGCAGCGTCCTTGACCATATATATCCACGCCCGGAACCAAACATTGGATTGTTTGCAAAACCTATTGATCGGGCTTGTTCAAGATTTATTGATCTGCCAAAGTGATTAACATGATGCATTCTTGTTTCTGTTACAAAAAATATCCATTCGCCTTCATCGATTGTTAGCACTAAAAACATACTTTCCATATGGTCAATTACACCTCTTAGCGTAATCATTTCAAAACGCTCGTCCACCAAGGCAAAATCGTTTGTTTCTCTGCCAGTTTCTATGATTTCAATAAAAGTACCATAACCATCGGTAACTTCCAGTCGGAAATCATTTTCCGGATTCATAGAAATCGTAAGTTCATTGCCATTTACTTTTAAATTGATATAGCTGCCTGTGGTGCTTTGTTCTATGTAGTCGATATGGCTTCTCGCGCGAGCTCCAAGCGTTTCTCTGTTTTCTACATTCACTGCCTGAGGCGCAACTACAGAACCAATTGTATCAACAATCTTCGGAATCCATTGCTGATGCCCAAATCCGCCTATTATAATCACACCTATAGCCAGTAGCAACATAACCGGCTTTCGCCAAGCACCAAATAGTCTTTTCCTAAATATAATAATAGCTGTAAGACCGGAGACACCAAGCCCCAATGCTCCGCCGATCGAAGCTGACCCCACTAAGTTAAATAGCGTCAGAGCAAAGAGCAAACCCCACATTATTTTAACTCCCGGTTTTTCTTCATTGCCTTTTAGTATAGAGCGTACAAGCAAAAGTGCGAAAATCGGGATAAGCAACGTAAGATAAAAAGACACGTAATTTAAGTTATAAACCGTTTGATATATCTCTCCCGCGCCAAACGTGAACACCATATCATCAATTAAAGACCATTCCGATACAGGTGTTATAAGCATTTTTCCTATACGCGTTTGAAAGAAATCATGACCAATCGCTTGAGATATTCCAATTAGCGACAATAAAAAACTTGAAATTGCCACTGCATATATTATCCGTTTTACGTCTCTTTCCGTATTTATGATATTTATTGCAAAGAACAGCATAACCATATACGCGAGAAGTACAAGGGTGCCTTCAAAGCGATCCCAAAACCCGAGCAACGCAATCTCTCTATGTTCAGACATCACATGCGAAATCAAAACGAAGACAAAATATGTAAACATAGGAATATATATGAAAGTTTTTTTGATTATAAGCGCTTGTGTAACGAACTTATATAAAAGGATCAATAAAACAAGAGCCGCACAAACTAATATCGCAATCATCTTGCCATAACTAAAAAAGTCAGTGAATTCATTTTGGCTTCCCCAAGGAAACTGCATTAAATTCATGCGATAGTTAAATGCCCTTACTATCATTATTACAAATGCAGTAAAAAAAACGAACGGCAAGTTTGCCATCACTCCAAAACTTTCACCCACTTTAGGCGCATGACTCATCCTAAGCAAATAGTTTCCATCACTGCTGATAGTTTCTTTGCTTGTATTTGAAATTTCTTTTTTTATTTTATTTTTTGACATCGTTTTAAAAGACCCCTGTGAATTTTGCGTAAGCCTTATTCATTATATCACAAATTCTCTCGATTTGCTCACTTTTTAGATTTGTAGAACACGGTATATTCAGAATGGTTTTTTCATATTCTTTCGCTTTTACTACATCGACGCTTAACGCACTCACATAAGGTTTTTGCTCGTGTGTGAGCTTCCATACAGGTCTGCACTGTATGTTTGCATCAAGCAGCTTCTTCATTAATTCGTCTCTATCACACCCATACTTGGCTTTATCAATTAAAAGTGAATAAAACCAGTAGTTTGGGCGTATATCAGGAGAAAAAGGCAATAGGCTTATGCCGGAAGTTCCTGCTAATCGCTTTTGATATAGCTCATAATTTTTCTTTTTAACTTCAATGAATTTTTCTAGCTCGTCTATTTGACTGACGCCGAGTGCAGCCTGTATATTTAACATCCTGTAGTTGTACCCTATGTCATTGTGAACAAAATACAAAGAGTCATCTTTTGCCGTTATCGAAAGATATCGTATTTTGTCTAAATGCTCTTGGTTTTTGGCTACAACCATGCCGCCGCCGCCTGTAGTTATTATCTTGTTTGCATTAAATGAATATACTCCGAAATCTCCGATTGTGCCTGCAAATTTTCCCTCATACTGCCCAACTTCATAGTAAGTGCCCAGTGCTTCTGTGGCATCTTCAATTACCGGCAACTTATACTTTTGTGCAATTTTCATGATTTGCTCCATGTTTGCCATATTGCCAAAAACATGCACCACTATTATTGCTGAGATTTTCCTTTGGGTTAAGTTGTTAATAAGACCATTTTCGATAAGCGTACAGTTTTGAGCAAAGAACTTTTCGAGTTTTTCAGAATCCAAACACAAACTGTCATCGCAATCCATAAACACAGACTCCGCTCCAACGTATTTCACAGGGTTAACTGCCGCAATAAACGTAAGCGTTGGCACGATAACTTCATCACCTGCCACAACTCCCGCTGCAATCAATGACAAATGAAGCCCTGCCGTCCCACTTTGAGTTGACACAGCATCGCTGACTTTTACATATTTAGCAAGTTTTTGTTCAAATTCTGTGATAAAACGTCCACCTGTTGAAACCCAACCTGTTTCAATGCATTCACGCAGGTTGTCTAATATCTCAATATTCAAATTTGGTACGCTTAATGGTATTTCGTTCATATTCGTTGTCCTTATTAGTTTGCGACACATTTTACTCAAAACATCGATTCAAAAGATGTATACAGGTATTATACTGCAATTGACGAGCAAAATCTACATTAAACCATTTTATTCTTTGTTATGCAACGTTGCCAGTTGAATTATTGTTGATTTTTTTGCTAATATGAAATCCAGGGTATTTTGGGAAACATGAGAGGAGGAAAACATCATGGCAAATATTCAACCACGAACTAACAAAAACGGTGACATTATCTCCTATTGCATTCGCGTCCATAAAGGGCGCGATATTGTTACAGGTAAGCAGCTAAAACCTTATACTATGACTTGGAAAATTCCTAGTGGCATGAGCAAAAAAGCTGCCGAAAAAGAAGTCCAAAAACAAGCAATCTTGTTCGAAAAAGAATGCAAAGATGGCATTGCAATAGACAGTCGCCAAACATTTAAACAATATGCCGAATACGTTTTAAAAACTAAGGTTTTGGCAGGGATATTGAAACCGCGCACTGAATATCATTATAGGGAATTGTTACTTCGAGTAAATAACGCAATCGGTCACATGAAGCTAAAGGACATTCGCCCTATTCATCTAAATCAATTTTATGAAGCGCTTTCAAAAAACGGCGTTAAACGAGGCACTGAAAAAGCCCTAGCTACAATCGATCTAAAAGCACTGCTAAAAGATAACGGTTTGTCCTTAGCTGATGTCTCAAGGCATGAAGATATAAAAATACATTACAATACAATCGTGCGCGCGTGTAAAGGTGAAGTCATAGACGCAAGTAGTGCAAATTACATAAGCAAAGCATTAGATATTTCACCCGGCAAACTTTTTAAATTTTTTGCGGACGAATCTCCACTTTCAAATCAAACAATCCGCGACCATCACCAATTTATATCCACTATACTTAGAGATGCAGAAAAAGAAATGCTTATCCCATACAATCCCGCAAGCAAAGCAAGACCTCCAAAGCTCGAAACACACACTCCAAACTATTTGCAAATTGAAGATATCGCAATAATAATAAGTGCACTAGAGCAAGTGCCAATTAAATGGCAAACCATGATTCATTTATTTTTAGTAACAGGCTGTCGCCTGGGCGAAATTGTAGGTTTGAAATGGGAAAAGGTAAATTGGGAAAATAGTCAAATACTAATCGATAAGACACTTCAGTATACTCCTGCCTTAGGGTTGTATGAAAGCACGCCTAAAACAAAAAACTCCATAAGGCATATCAATTTGCCGAACGAAATGATGGCGTTACTCAAAAAATATCAATTATGGCAAACAGCGGAGCAAGAGCTAACTTCTGTGAGTGGATTTGTTTTCACAAACAGAGAGGGCAGTGGCTTAAATCCGGGAACAGTTGCCGAGTGGCTTAGAACTTTTAGCAAAAAGCATAATTTGCCTTATTTAAACGCGCATGCTTTTCGTCACACGCAAGCAAGTATCTTATTCTTTCATGGCATTGATGCCGTGAGCATAAGCAAAAGACTTGGACATGCAAAAGTTTCTACAACAACCGATATTTACTCCCATGTTATGAACGAATCCGAATCAAAAATCAGCAATTGTGTCGCTAATGTTATTTACAACATGAAGCCGTCAAGTTGAATTATAGTTGAACTATTCTTCTGTATTTCAACTTTTTCGCGCACAGATAGACAAGAAAAAAGTTGATATTTATCTTCACTTACAGTTCAAATGGTTTACGTTGACTTAGTAGGAAGAACTGACAGAAGATGGATCAGCCACGAAGACGGTATTCCTGCAAACCTTGCAAACACCGGT
>JGI20163J15578_10000629_pt1 | contig 14568 bp, 12 predicted proteins | sample TergutCu122P1_FD_15578 | JGI IMG/M metagenome (IMG submission 15578)
GATCCACAACACTCTATCGTATTACAAAGAAATCCTAACTACTGGGGCAATGCACCTGCATTTGAATTTTTACAAACTAGAGTTATTCCTGATGCTGCAGCGCGTACTATCGAGTTAGAAACTGGTGCAGTTGACGTAGCCATTGAGGTTGCTCCACTGGATATTCCACGTATTGAAGCTCACCCTGACTTAGTATTCGAAGAAATCGACGGTATGGGTCAAACCTTCATGTACATGAACAACGAGATTCCAGGCCTTGATGACCCAAGAGTACGTCAAGCGATTATCTACGCCTTAGACGTTGAACTAATCGTTGAAGTGGTTTGGGAAGGCACAAGAGTATTCTCTGATGGAGTTATTCCTCCAAACGTATGGGGAGCAGTTCCAGGACTTAACACTCGTAGACAAAATGTAGACAGAGCTCTTGAGTTAATGGATGAAGCTGGAGTAGATAGTTTATCATTAACCATTACTACCAATGAAAACCAACGTCGTATTGACATGGCGACAATTATGCAACAAGATTTGGCAGCAATTGGAATTGACATTAGTATAGAAGTTATGGAATGGGGAGCATTTCTTGAGATGCTGAACCTCAATGACGGATCACATGAATTGGTTATCTTAGGATGGACAACAGTTACTGGTGATGCGGACTACGGTTTATTCCCAATCTATCATTCTACCATGCACGGTTCAGGTGGAAATAGAGCGAACTTCTCCAATGCAAGAGTAGATGAGTTACTTGACCTAGCAAGAACAGAAACAGACGACGCAGCTCGTCTAGCAGCGTATGCAGAAGTTCAACAACTTATCTTTGAATATGCACCAACTGTATTGATTGACTTTACAACCTGGCCAGTAGGACTTTCAAACCAAGTTCATGGATTTGAAATTAGCATGGCTGGACATCACAACTTCGCAAACATTACCTTTAGATAGTGGGCGGAATACATCTGTAAATATAGAGTATAATAGAGTTTAAACTCTTTTAGTGGGAGCGATTTAGCTCCCACTAAAAAGGTTTATATGTGAATCTTTACAGTTCTACCGAAAGGAAAAGAATTTTTTCAAGTGGGTAGAGCTGTAAAGTTGCCTTTAGAAAACAACAAGGATATATTTTATTCTTTTAAAATAGAAAAATTGTAGCTGGTCAGAAGGACAGATGTGCTCTTCTGAACAGTTACGGAATATTTAGTTAACCTTAAGGAGGAATAAGCCATGCTTAGGTTCATAGGCAAAAGATTGCTTTACATGATTCCAGTTCTGGTGGGAGTAACCTTTATCATTTTCGCCATATTACATCTTACTCCAGGCTGTCCAGCCACCATTGTGTTAGGAGAGAGGGCCACAGCAGAACAGATTGCAGATCAAAGAGAGTTGATGGGGCTCAATGACCCGATGATTGTTCAATATGGACGCTTTATGGGGAATTTGATCTTTAATTTTGATTTGGGACGTTCTTGGAGAACCAATCGTCCCGTATTTAATGAAATATTAAATCGATTCCCACCCACGGTGCAGTTGGCGGCTGCCGGGACTTTGGTGTCCGTCCTAATGGGAATACCAGTAGGAATCATTGCCGCTACGAAACAGTATTCATTCTTTGATAACGTCACGATGGTAATTACATTATTGGGGCTTGCTATGCCACTGTTTTGGATGGCCATGTTGATGCAATTGTTGTTCTCACTACGTTTGGGGTGGGTGGTTGCCACCGGCTGGGGAACCTGGCAGCAGATGATTATGCCTGCCATTGCCATTGGAGTGGGCTCCGCAGCTACCATAGCCAGGATGACTCGCTCCAGTATGTTAGAAATTATTCGTCAAGATTATATTCGTACCGCAAGATCAAAAGGACAAAAAGAATCCGTTGTTATTATCCATCATGCTCTCAAAAATGCTTTAATTCCTATTATTACTGTAATCGGATTGCAGTTTGGTTGGTTATTAGGAGGCGCTGTACTTACAGAATCTGTATTTGGAATCCCAGGTCTTGGAACCTTTATGGTTGAAGGAATTCGTACCAGGGATTTACCCATTGTGCAGGGTGGAGTGCTCATCGTTGCAGCAACCTTTAGTTTAGTAAACTTAGCTGTAGATGTCTTATACGGTTTTGTCGATCCCCGTGTAAGATCTCAGTACAGATAATAGAGAGAGAGGGTGTATTTATGAGTACTGATAAGAAACAAGAACAAAACTTAAACAATACCGTTAAGCTTGCGAAGAAGAAAAGCATCTGGCTTGACGTTTTGAAAAGATTAGTAAGGAATAAAGCAGCAATGGTTGGGCTAGGGATTGTATTACTATTATTCATAGCGGCTATTTTTGCGGACTTTATTACTCCTTTCACTTATTATGAGCAGGATTTGCGGAATCGTTTTGCCCTGCCTAATGCTACTCATTGGTTTGGTACCGATGAATTTGGTCGTTGCATTTACAGCAGAATCATATATGGTTCAAGGATTTCCCTACGAGTTGGTTTTGTTACCATTATATTCTCCGTAGCTTTAGGAGGGTTTTTGGGAGCTTTAGCAGGATTCTATGGGGGAATCATCGATAACATAATTATGCGTTTTACAGACATTATCTTGGCCATTCCTAATATCTTATTGGCCATTGCTGTGGTTGCAGCTCTAGGGAATGATCTTACCAATATTATGATTGCCGTAGGGGTGGGTTCCATGCCACAGTATGCAAGGATACTTCGAGCTTCGGTGTTAACACTGCGAGACCAGGAGTTTGTAGAGGCGGCTAGAGCCTCAGGTGCCAATGACTTTCGATTGATTACTCGTCATATTGTTCCCAATGCCTTGGCTCCTATTATTGTTCAAGCCACATTAGGAGTTGCAGGAGCCATACTTGTTGTTGCAGGCTTATCTTTTATTGGAATTGGATTGCAACCTCCAACTCCAGAGTGGGGGGCGATGTTGTCCACAGGACGTCATTATTTACGAGATTTCCCACACATGACCACCTTCCCAGGGTTGGCAATTATGATTGTTATTCTAGGGTTGAACATGTTCGGTGATGGTCTTAGAGATGCCTTAGACCCTAAACTTAAAGACTAAATCCACTAAAATAGGAGTGAAAAAATGGAATCAATTAAAAAAGAATTAGAGATAAGAGATTTGACCATTCACTACGTTACAGAGGATGGTACGGTCAGAGCAGTGAACAATATGAACCTTGAGATTATCAAAGGAGAAACTTTAGGTTTGGTTGGGGAGACAGGAGCAGGGAAGACCACCACAGCGTTGGGAATTATGCAGATTGTTCCTGATCCACCAGGGAGAATCATCGGTGGTGAGATTATCTTTGAAGGAGTGAACCTTTTGGATAAAAGTGAAGCCGAGATGCGAGGGGTTCGTGGCAATCGAATTTCTATGATTTTCCAGGATCCTATGACCGCCTTAAACCCTGTTCATACCGTAGGGAAACAGATTGCAGAGGTCATCTCCCTTCACAGGGCAGTAGGTCCTAAAGAAGCCCTTAAACAAGCCATGGAGATTCTTGAAAAGGTTGGAATTCCAGGAAGTCGTCATCGGGATTATCCTCATCAATTTTCAGGGGGGATGCGACAACGTGTGGTCATTGCTATTGCACTGGCTTGTAACCCAGATCTGCTCATTGCTGATGAGCCAACTACCGCCCTTGATGTGACCATTCAAGCCCAAGTTCTTATGTTAATGAAAGAACTGAAGGAAGAATTTGACACCTCCATGCTTTTAATTACTCACGATTTGGGAGTAGTTGCGGAAGCTTGCGATAAAGTGGCCATTATGTATGCAGGGAATGTGGTAGAATATACCACCAAAGAGAATCTGTATACAGAACCAAAACATCCCTACACCATTGGGTTGTTTGGCTCCATTCCCAATCCTGACGCAGAAGACGGCAGATTGCACCCCATTGTGGGCTTGATGCCAGATCCAACCAATTTACCCACAGGGTGTCCCTTCCATCCACGTTGTGAGAAAGTCATGGAAGAGTGCTCCCAGATACAACCCGAAGAGGTAGAAGTTGTACCAGGACACTTCGTGAGATGCTTGTTGTATACTAAGGGAAATAATTCGGAAGGGGACGAATGATGGCAGAGAGATTATTAGAAGTTAGAAATTTAAAAAAATATTTTAAAACTCCAAAAGGAATGTTACATGCAGTAGATGACATTGATTTTTATATTAACAAAGGGGAAACTCTTGGTTTGGTTGGAGAGTCTGGTTGTGGCAAATCCACTACGGGTCGTGTTCTTCTTCGTTTGATTGGAGCTACTGGTGGAGAGGTTATTTTTGAGGGTAAAGATATTCTTAAACTGAAAGGTCCACAGATGCGTGAGATGCGCAAAGAGATGCAGATTGTTTTTCAAGACCCTTATGCGTCTTTGAATCCTAGAATGAGTGTTGCGGATACCATTGCTGAACCTTTAAGGATCAATAAGGTATTTCGCACCAAAGTAGAGCTTCATAAAAAGGTGAAAGAGTTGATGGAAGTGGTTGGGTTAGCCCAGCGTTTGGAGAATGCCTATCCCCACGAATTAGATGGGGGACGCCGTCAAAGGATTGGAATTGCCAGAGCATTATCCCTAGGACCAAAGTTCATTGTACAAGATGAGCCGGTTTCTGCTCTTGACGTATCCATTCAAGCACAGATTCTGAACCTGATGGATGACCTGCAAAAAGAGTTTGACTTAACCTATTTGTTTATCTCCCATGACTTAAGTGTGGTGAAGCATGTATCTAGCCGTATTGCGGTAATGTATCTAGGGAAGATTGTGGAGTTGGCAGATTACAATGCAATCTTTGATAATCCACTACACCCTTATACTCAAGCATTGTTGTCGGCCATACCTACTCCTTCTCTTGTGCAAACCAGAGAGCAGATTATCCTAGAAGGTGATGTGCCTAGTCCTATTGAGCCGCCGGAGGGTTGTCGCTTCTACGGACGTTGTCAACATCGTCAGGATGATTGTATGAACGTAACCCCAGAGCTAAGAGATATGGGGGATGAGCATTTTGTGGCTTGTCATTATGCGGAGGATTTTTCGAAGTAAAGTGAATTTTATATGATGAAATGGGCTGTCGCAGAGGAATGTGGTGGCCTTTTTTTGTTGGTGTAGAAAGGGTAGACAAATACCGCATCAGATGGCTTGCCCCAAGGCATCTGCCCTTTTTAATGCGGTTTCGAGAGGTCGAAAACCTAAGAGATAATCAGAATAGGCGCAGAGCACAAATTAAAGAAATAACTCGCTGCGCTCAAACAAAATTCTTTAATTTGTTGCGCTTATTCTGATTATCTAAGGTTTTCTGACATCTCTACACATGCATTAAAAAGGGCAGAAGCCTTGGGGCAAGCCATCTGATGCGGTTTAGACAGTAGAGATAAACGAGGGGGTGAGGAGTGAGGGTTGAGTGAGAGAGAAACAAAAAAAAATGGTAATTAGCTCCAGCATGTGATAAAATAAAGCGGGAATTGAGTAATTAGTGGAGAAAGGTTATAAATATGGGAAAATATTTTGGTACAGATGGATTTAGAGGAGAGGCTAATGTTGTTCTTACAGTGGAGCATGCCTTTAAGGTGGGACGTTATGTGGGTTGGTATTTTGGTGCCAAGCAAGGAAAACGTGCTAGTATAGTAATTGGTAAAGATACTCGGAGAAGTAGCTATATGTTAGAAGATGCCTTGTCAGCAGGATTAACTGCCTCAGGAGCAGATGTTTATCTTCTTCATGTAACCCCTACGCCAAGTGTTTCTTACATTGTAAGGACGGATCAGTTTGATTGTGGGATTATGATTTCAGCCAGTCACAATGTTTATTATGACAATGGGATTAAATTGATTAACAGCCTAGGTCGGAAGATGGAGCCAGAGGTAGAAGAAGAGATAGAGGCTTACATCGATGGTGAGATTCCAGAGCTTCCTTTGGCTACTCGAGAAGATTTAGGTCGTACCATCGATTATGCTGCAGGGCGTAATCGTTATATTGGGTATTTGATTTCTCTGGCAAGTCGCTCTTTCAAGAACATGAGAGTGGGCTTAGATTGTGCCAATGGCAGCGCTTCACAGATTGCACGTAGTGTTTTTAATGCTTTAGGTGCCAAAACCTTCGTGATTAATTCAGAGCCAAATGGGATTAATATTAATGACAATGCCGGTTCTACTCATATTGAAGTACTGCAAAAGTATGTGATAGACAATCAATTGGATGTAGGGTTTGCTTATGATGGTGATGCGGATCGTTGTATTGCTATAGATGAAAATGGCGAAATCGTAGACGGAGACAAGATACTTTACGTGTGTGGTAAATATTTAAGGAAACAAGGGCGTCTAAGAGAAGACACTATAGTCACCACTGTAATGGCCAACCTAGGGCTATTTAAGGCTTTAGATGACCTTGGAATACAGTATAAAACAACTCCTGTAGGGGACAAGTATGTTTCTGAAGAAATGGTAAATAACGGCTACCAATTAGGTGGTGAGCAATCAGGACATATTATCTTTAGTAAATATTCAAAATCAGGAGATGGAGTACTTACCTCCTTGATGTTGATGGAGGTTATCTTAGAAGAAAAAGAAAGCTTAGGGAAACTCTGTGAAGGCTTAAAAATATATCCTCAGCTTCTTAGGAATGCAAAGGTGAAAGATAAAGTGGCTGCCAGAGAGAACGAAGCAGTGAAAAAAGCGGTGGAAGAAGTTTGCCAGGCATTAGGGGAGAGTGGGCGGATTCTCGTTCGGGAAAGTGGCACAGAACCTCTTATTCGAGTGATGGTGGAAGCCAAGAGCCAGGAGTTGTGCGATAAGTATGTAGGCCAGGTGATGGATGTGATAGAGGCTGAAGGATTGTTGGCTTGACACTCCCCATAGATGAATCTAGGGGATTCTAAGCTACTTTATCGAGTCAGATTCATTTTTGCTAGACTCAAGTGCTTATTGAAAAATAAAATACAATTTAGAGTACAAAAAATCAGGCAGTTATTTTGTTGCCTGATTTTCGTTTCTTATATTGTTGTTTATATTTCTTTTTGATAGAGTGTAGCCTAGGTGTGTATGTGCTTTTTTTCATGCATACATACTTAGGTGTTGCCATAATGGCAGCGGTCAACCTTTAAACGGAGATTCGTCTCTACCTTAACTAAGGCTCTCGATAGTTGAGAAATCTAGGAAAGGAGGGCTTTAAGTATGTCAGATTTCGAGATTTTATATTTAGTGTTATTCATCCTCGCAATCATAGTAGCGATATTAGTTGCTTATATAAATCATACAAAAAAGTGACCGCAATCCTACCACAGATAAAAGTCACTTTTTTGTAATAATCTGAAAGGTTGACCGTTAACGGCAACACCTATTTATATAGTTATAATAACAAAAATTCTTGAAAAAGTCGAATGTTATGTTGAAGGCAGCTAAGCCATTTTACGCCTGAATTATAACGGATTCTATTCAGCAGTGGTCATCTCCTCATTCCTTTCTTCCCTCTCAGGAAGATAGATATGCACCTTAGTTGCTCGGTTATTCTCTATGGTATTCACCACTAATCGAATATTATCCTCGGTAGTTACTTCATCTCCTTCTTCAGGGTGACGGCCTAATTGCTCAATAATATATCCTCCGAGGGATTCATATTCTTTGGATTCAATATTGATATCTAAGGATTCGTTGAGATCATCCAGGTCAATGGAGCCTTCTACGGTATATTCTATGTCACTAATTTTCTCAAAGTCATGAAGCTCATCTTCGTCGTGCTCGTCTCGAATATCCCCAATAATCTCTTCCACAATATCTTCTATGGTCACCAGCCCTGCAGTATCTCCGTATTCATCTAGTACAATGGCTATACTTACAGTGGCGGTACGCATTTCTTCCAGAAGTTCTGGGATATGCTTGTATTCATGAGTGAAGAAAGCTTCTCGAAGGATTGCCCGTATGTTGAAGTTGTCTTTGTCGTCGAAAATCAACAGGTCCTTCATGTTGATAAAGCCTACGATGTTATCTGTAGTTTCTTCGTAGACAGGCAGTCGTGTATATTTGTCTTTCTTAAAAATTTCAATTAATTCCCAATAGTTACAATCCACATTGGCAAATGACATATGAACCCGAGGAACCATCACGTCTTTTACATAAGAGTCCCCTAAGTCAAAAACGTTGTTGATCATCTCCTTTTCTTCTGTTTCGATCACACCATCTTCATGAATCACATCCACCAAGGTACGAAGTTCATCTTCAGTAATGGTATTTTGCTTCGCGTTGTAATCAATTTGCAAAAGAGTCATCAACCCCTTTGACAATCCATTAATTAATAAAATGATAGGGGTAAGGACAGTCATGAAAAAGTTAAGAGAGCGAATGTAGCGAAGAGCAAGTTTCTCTGCTCTTAAACTGGCTACAGTTTTAGGGACAATCTCTCCTAATACCAGAATAGTAATGGTAAGTATAGCGGTTACAATTCCCACCATAAGCCCTCCTATTTGCAGGGCTAGAGTAGTGGCCATAGCAGAGGCACTGATGTTGATTACGTTATTGCCAATCAGTATGGTAGAGAGCATTTTAGTGTAATGATTCTCTAAAACATGTAAAGCTAAGGCTGCTTTTTTGTCTCCTCCTTCTACTAGGGTTCTCATTCTTATCTTGCTAACAGTAGTTAATGCTGTTTCTGCAGATGAAAAAAATGCAGATAAAGCAAGTAAAATGATTAATATAATGATCATAATGACCTGATAGGTGTCCACGATAGTTTATCCTTTCTTGATGATTTAGAAACTAAACCATATGTTCCACACGTAGTAAGCGTCAAAAGGGATTTTGACGGTTGATTTATTTTTGTTATCATCAGTTGGGGTTGGACAAGTTCGGATACTACGTGTCGGCCAATCAATGATAACTTTCTATACAATAATATACCCCACTTATGGCAATTTTGCAATTATAACTTGAAGTTAGCGTGACACGAAATATCCTAGCTTGGATGAGTCCTCTAGCCCATGGGTTTTGAATTAAGGAGTGTATTACAAATGCTGTGAGGTTTGATTTTCAAGTGAGTGTTAAGGGAACAAAGAGTTGATATTTTTCCATGAATAAGGTATGATTGTAGGTAGAGAATTTGCTATGTGGTCATATAGGTTTAGTGCCAACTAGGGGAGTTATTTGTAGCGAATGCCCCCTACAGATACAGGCTTTGTATAGTAGGGGAAAATATCCCAAATAACATAAATGGAGATACATATTAGATGGAGAGTTATCATAAATTGACAGAGTTACTTGATGATAAGGACGTATTACTAGACGAGCCTTTAAGCCGACATACTACTTATAAGGTTGGTGGATTGGCAGATTACTTTGTCACACCCCGTGATATTGAATCTTTGAGGTCTGTAATCTCTTTGTGCAGAACATGTAATATACCTTATTACATCATTGGTAATGGTAGCAATTTGCTTGTGGGCGATAAGGGCTTTAGAGGGGTTATTATTCAAATTTTTCACAACATGAGTGAAGTAAGACCCGAAGGGAATCGCCTTTATGTAGAGGCAGGCGCTCTGTTGTCAAAGGTTGCGAACATTGCCTTAAATAACCATCTGAAAAATCTTGAATTTGCTTCTGGAATACCTGGCACTTTTGGTGGTGCAGTGATGATGAACGCAGGTGCCTATGGTGGCGAGATGAAGGATACAATAGAGAGTGTTCGAGTAATTGATGAGGAAGGCGAGATTAAAGTTTTAAGGCTAGAAGATTTGGAGCTGGGTTATCGTACAAGTATCCTAGCAAGAAAACCTTATATCGTAGTTGACGGTATCCTTAAACTAGAGGTGGGTAATTACCAAGAGATTTTAGACCTTATGGATGATTACAAAGAGAGACGAACCTCTAAACAACCGTTGGAGCTCCCCAGTGCAGGAAGCACCTTTAAACGACCCCAGGGACATTTTGCAGGGAAGCTCATTGCGGATTCAGGCTTGGCAGGATTTCAGGTTGGTGGTGCCAGAGTTTCTGAAAAACACTGTGGTTTTGTGGTGAATACAGGAGAGGCTAAGGCTTTGGATGTAATCTTGTTGATGGAGCAGGTGGCTAATAAGGTAGAGGAAAAGTATGGGATAAGGTTGGAGCCAGAAGTGAGGTTTGTTGGGGATTTTTAGGAGATGAACAAAGGATGTCATTTTCAGGAACGGTAAAGGAAGAGCTTTCAAAGGAAATCAGCAAGGCAAGACATTGTCAAATTGCTGAATTGGCAGTTTTGTTAGGAATGTCAGGGGTTGTTTCTTATGATCTCAGAGATCGCATGAGTATAAAAATAGTGACGGAAAATTTTTACCTTGCAGTAAAGGTATTTACTTTATTTAAAGAAACCTTTAAAATAATACCAGAAGTGTCGGTACGGAGAGTCCGAAATAAAAAGAACACCTCAACTCTCATCTTGCTTACCAATGAAGAAGATGTGATAAGAGTATTAAAGGCTACCAAGTTACTAAGTAAAGAATCAGATGAGTTGTACAAAGATAAATTAGTGAATCCTTTGGTGATTAAGTCTATGTGTTGCAGGAGAAGTTTCTTGCGAGGGGCATTTATCGGAGCGGGATCCATGAGTGACCCAGGGAAATCTTATCACTTTGAATGGATTTGTGGTTCTTTAGAAGGAGCCAATCAGGTCAAAGAAGTGATCAGTAGCTTTGGAATAGAAGCAAAGATTGTTAAGCGTAAGAATACTTGGGTGGTATATTTGAAAGAGGGTTCTAGTGTTGTAGATGTTTTGAATGTTATGGAAGCCCATGTGGCTTTAATGGAGCTGGAGAACATTAGGATTCTGAAAGAGATAAGCAACACAGTAAATCGTAAAGTGAATTGTGAAACTGCGAACATCAACAAAACGGTTTTAGCTGCGGTTAAACAGGTAGAAGATATTAAATATTTACAAAGGGTGGTGGGGCTGGAACACCTACCTGAAAGCTTAGAAGAGATGGCTCTAATACGATTGGCTTATCCAGAAGATTCACTAAAGGATTTGGGAGAATATTTATCACCTCCTGTTGGTAAGTCAGGGGTGAACCATAGACTAAGGAAAATCTGCGAAATAGCAGAGAAAGAGCGCTTAAAAAGGGAGGATATGTAATGTTATTAACGCCAGTAGTAATTAACCTAACAAAAGACCTTGATGTTCGACCCATGGCATTACTGGTAAATGAAGCCAGTAGCTATGATTGTCAGGTGTATATTAAGTTTGAGAACAAAACCATTAATGCTAAGAGTATTATGGGGGTAATGAGCTTGCGATTTAATCAAGGAGATGAAGTAACCATTGTAACTGACGGAGTGGATCAAGAAAAGGCAGCAGAAGGGATTAAGGCTTTTTTAAGCTCATTGTAAAACCATTAAAAGTCAGGAGAGGACAATTCCTCGCGGCATTTAATTACCGTGTTCCTTTGTCCAAGAAGTTATGAAAAAATTATTATTCATTTACAATCCAAATGCAGGTACAGGTGTTTTGCGACCGAGCTTAGCAGATGTGTTGGATGTTTTTGTGAAGGAAGGCTATGAGGTTACGGCTTATCCAACACAAAAGGTTGAAGATGCTTTGGAAAAAACAAGAAATTTTGCAGAAGATTATGAATTGGTGGTGTGCTCAGGTGGGGATGGTACCTTAAATGAAGTTGTCAATGGAATGGTTGCAAGGCAGTATAAGGTTCCCATTGGCTACATTCCTGCAGGAACTACTAATGATTTTGCAAGAAGTATGGAGATTCCTAAGAGTATGCTTCAAGCGGCTCAGGTTGCAGTAAAGGGCAATCCTTACGGTCGTGATATAGGGAAGCTTAACGACAAATATTTTACATACGTAGCTGCTTTTGGTATCTTTACTGATGTGGCTTACAGCACAGACCAAGACGTTAAAAATGTAATCGGCCACCTAGCTTATGTTCTAGAAGGTGCCAAACGTGTTTTTAATGTGCCCTCTATACGTGCTAAAGTTATCTGTGATAACTTCATCATGGAGGATGAGTTTGTTTTTGCTATGGTGGCTAATACTCTTTCTATTGGAGGGTTTAAGAGTTTTATTGATGATGTAACCTTTGATGATGGACTTTTTGAAGTGTCTTTGATTAAGAGACCTAAGAATCCCAAAGAATTAAATGATATTATTTCGGCCTTAGTGTTGAAACATATTAATTCAGATATTGTTACCTCAATTAAAGCCAGTAGGATAGAGTTTGAGTTTGATGAAGCGGTTAGATGGACGATAGACGGGGAGTTTGGAGGCAATCACAAACATGTAGTGATTGAGAACAAGAAGCAGTTACTGGAGTTTATGATTCCCACAGAACAGCATAAGGAATTGTTGTGGTTGTAATATACGCAACTGAATGGCCTTTTGTTGGGCTAACTGCAATCACAAAGAAAGATTAGCGACAGTGGAACCTAGAAATAGAGAGGGTTCCATTTTCTTTTGAAATAGGGTATAATACGATAGGATATAAGTGTTAATACATTTTTAACACCTATAAAGGTGTAACCAATAAAAGAATTTGGAGGAATTAATATGTTAGTATCAGCAAAAGAAATGTTACAAAAAGCAAAAGCAGGGCGTTATGCAGTAGGCCAGTTCAATATTAACAATCTTGAATGGACAAAGGCAGTACTATTGACTGCCCAGGAGTTGAATTCACCTGTTATTTTAGGAGTATCTGAAGGTGCTGGAAAATATATGGGTGGTTACAAAACTGTAGTAGGAATGGTGAATGGAATGCTAGAGGAGATGAAGATTACAGTTCCTGTGGCACTACACTTGGATCATGGCTCTTACGAAGGTTGTTTGGCGTGTATTGAAGCAGGGTTTTCGTCAGTAATGTTTGACGGTTCCCATTACCCTATAGATGAAAATATCGAAAAGACCAGAGCTTTGGTTCAATTGGTTAGAGAGAAAAATCTTTCCATAGAAGCTGAAGTGGGGTCAATTGGTGGAGAAGAAGATGGTGTTGTAGGCAAAGGTGAATTGGCAGATCCTGTGGAATGCAAGATGATTGCTGACCTTGGAATTGATTTCCTAGCAGCAGGAATTGGCAATATCCACGGGAAATACCCAGAGAACTGGGAGGGATTGTGCTTTGATACCCTTGCTGCCATTCAGCAACAAACAGGAGAGATGCCACTGGTTCTTCACGGAGGTACAGGAATTCCAGAAGAGCAGATTAAAAAGGCCATCGACCTAGGTGTAGCGAAGATTAATGTAAATACAGAATGCCAGTTGTCATTTGCAGCAGCCACTCGTAAGTACTTTGAAGAAGGCAAAGACCTTGTTGGGAAAGGATTTGATCCACGTAAGATCTTAGCGCCAGGAGTGGAGGCTATTAAAGGTACGGTGAAAGAGAAGATGGAACTGTTTGGCTCTGTGGGTAAGGCATAGGATATTATGGTTTGTATTTGTGACCCTTAATATAGAAAAAAGAGCAACGCTCTAATATCTTCCTAGCATAGCAAGGTATTAGGGCGAGCTGTTTATCTAGCTGTGTTGTTATGCTGTAAGCGTCAAAACACTTTTCGATGCTTACATCATGACATTGGGTGTGGCGAGAAAGGCAAAATGGAGGAGCGTATGAGCAACGAAAACAAAGATAAGGCCATAAATGTTGCAGAGATTTTTGGAATCAATGTATTCAACGATTCAGTTATGGAACAACGATTGCCAAAGGAAATCTATCATAATCTAAAGCGAACTATCGATGAAGGAAAAGAGCTAGACTTAGACACCGCAGATGTCATTGCCCATGAGATGAAAGAATGGGCCATTGAAAAAGGAGCAACCCATTATACCCATTGGTTTTTGCCTTTAACGGGAGTGACTGCGGAAAAGCACGATTCTTTTATTACCCCTCCATCCCCAGAAGGGAAGGTGTTAATGAGCTTTTCTGGAAGGGAGTTAATCAAAGGTGAACCTGACGCTTCCTCTTTCCCTACAGGTGGGCTAAGAGCGACTTTCGAAGCCAGAGGATATACGGCTTGGGATTGTACTTCTCCGGCATTTGTAAGGCAGGATGCAGCAGGGGCAACACTGTGTATACCTACAGCATTTTGTTCTTATAACGGCCAAGCTTTAGACCAGAAGACGCCACTTCTTCGTTCTATGGAAGCGATTAATCATCAATCCTTACGATTGATTCGTCTCTTTGGAAATACCACCACTAAAAAAGTTACTCCTGTCATTGGAGCGGAACAAGAGTATTTTTTAGTAAGCAATGAGTATTTTCAGAAACGTAAGGATCTGTTGTATACAGGACGGACTCTCTTTGGAGCCATGCCTCCTAAAGGGCAAGAGCTAGATGACCATTATTATGGTGCGATTCGTCAAAGAATTGCAGCATTTATGAAAGATGTAAATATCGAGTTATGGAAGGTGGGAGTGCCTTCTAAGACACAGCACAATGAAGTGGCTCCTGCTCAACATGAATTGGCTCCTATGTACACCTATGCCAATATGGCAGTAGACCACAATCAGATTATTATGCATACTCTTAGAAGAGTGGCTACCAGTCATGGGTTAAAATGTCTTCTTCATGAGAAGCCTTTTGCAGGGTTAAGTGGTTC
>JGI20163J15578_10000630_pt1 | contig 14567 bp, 11 predicted proteins | sample TergutCu122P1_FD_15578 | JGI IMG/M metagenome (IMG submission 15578)
ATCTGCATAGTTATCAATTAGAAAGTTATTCCACTCTCCCATAAAAAAAAGAAATCCACACAAAAATCCCATGATTCATAAGATAGCTACTACCCATATCCTTTGAAATAGGTTAAATGGAGTTCTTATAAGCATAACAGAAATTAAAGTAACTAGATATTCTACTAGAACAATTCTTTGTTATTTTCACATATAGACTTGCAAAATTCAATCACCATAGCAACAAATTCAGATGCATTCGTATATTGTTCTTCAGCATCCTCTCTGTAAGCCACATAGAAGTCTTCATAATCGCAAAGATTCCTGATTTGAAATGCTCCACTCAAATATTTTGAATACCTTACCTCAATTAATCCTGATTTAATGTATTCTTTTTGGAAATAGCCAATAACACCTGAATGTTTCCCAAAATCAACCCCATCTCTTGCCAATATTGCTCTCACAGACAAGAAAATTGCGTAATAAGAGCGACCAATGGAATCTTTATATTCACCTGCATCCAACAATACTTTGGCAGAATGTAACTTCTGATTGGCGCTATCGATTCGATATTTAACTAGGTTGGCTCTATGCTGACTCATATAAACGAACTCCTTCCGTGCTAATATTCCTATAATATGGCAAAACACTTCCATAGGTAGTAAAATCGTTGTATGGAATTGCTGTTGGTGAGATAATCACCTCATACTCTAATTCCAATTCACTAGACTTATCCCAAATCCTTTTTAATTGATTTTGAACATACTTGCGTTCGCCATCTACAATTGCAACGATGTCAACATCTGAATGCTCATCATAATCTTTACGAGCATATGAACCATACAAATACACAGCCATAAGCTTATCTCCATATACATGATGGTAAGTTGCAATGATTTTTTTAACGATAGCATCTATATCATTTCTTGTACACATTGTATTTATCTCCTGTTTACTCTTATAAACTGATTTCACCTATATATTATCATATGCATCTCATCTTGACAATAAGTCTAATGTCTTCTCTCATTCTCTCTATTGACAACAGGTTAAAAGCTGGGATAATGATTTATATAGTATTAATTAAATCGAGAAAAACGGAGGTTTTCTATGGAATATCATGTTAAAATATCAGGCAACGACCGTCAAGACGGTAGTTTCAACTCCCCTTTTCGCACCATTGGGAAGGCCGCATCTCTAGCCCTTCCTGGAGATATTGTAACGGTTTATGAAGGAACTTATCGGGAGTGGGTCAATCCTAAAAATGGTGGCTCCCAGCATCACCGAATTACCTATCGAGCCGCCAAGGGAGATAAGGTGATCATCACTGGTGCAGAGATAATTACCCACTGGATACAAGAAGGACATATCTGGAAAACAACCATATCCAACGACTTCTTTGGTTCCTTTAACCCTTACGCCACTGCCATTTATGGTGATTGGTTCTTTGAAAAGGAAAAAACCTTCCATACTGGTGAAGTCTACTTAAATGGTAAGTCCATGTATGAAACTCAAACCCTTGAGGGTGTCCTTCATCCACAAGAAACTGAAAACTCTTGTGACAAGCCAGGTTCACTTTACACATGGTATTGTGAAGTGGACAAGGATGTTACCACCATCTGGGCAAACTTCCACGGTGAGGACCCTCGCAGGGGTAACGTGGAAATCAATGTTCGTCCTTTTGTTTTCTGGCCTGAGTTGTCTGGTCGTGGCTACATTACCGTTCAAGGATTCACCTTGAAACAAGCGGCAACCCAGTGGGCCCCTCCTACCGCCTTGCAAGAAGGGCTGATTGGCCCTCATTGGAGCAAAGGTTGGATCATTGAGGATAATGTCATTAGTGACTCTAAAAATGTAGGCATTAGTCTTGGAAAAGAAATCAGCACTGGCCATAACGAATGGACTCGCACAGGTCTAAAGGGGGGTACCCAAAGAGAACGTGAGGTAATCTTTCGCTCCCTGCATCATGCAGGTTGGCACAAAGACAATGTGGGAGGACACATTGTACGAAACAACATTATCCATGATTGTGAACAGGCAGGCATTGTAGGCCATCTAGGCTCTGCTTTTTGCACCATTGAAAACAATCATATTTACCGAATGCATTACAAACGCCAGTACCACGGTGCGGAAGTTGGTGGCATTAAATTACACGCCGCCATCGACACTAAGATTACAGGCAACGTGATTCATGATAGTTATAGAGGCTTATGGCTAGACTGGCAAGCTCAAGGAACCCATGTGTCTAGAAATGTCTTCTATGACAATTCCTCTGAGGATTTTATGGTAGAGGTTTGTCATGGGCCATACATGGTTGATCATAATCTGTTTCTCTCTGAATGGGCTCTTAAGGACATGTCCTCTGGTGGGGCTTTTGTTCACAACTTATTCCTTGGCAAAATTGCCGCTTGTACAGAGCACACAAGAACTACCCCTTATCATTTCCCTCATCACACAGCAGTTTATGGGGTGTCTCATATCCTTGGTGGAGACAATCGTTTCTATAACAATATCTTTATACGAAACCCTGAAGATGAAGAAGTGGAAGGATTATCCAGTTTTTGGAGCGGAGCCATCCAGATGGATGGAGTTCCTGGTTGGGCCACCTTTATGAAAACCCCTGTAGGTATCTCTCAATATGATGAATATCCTGCCCCAGAGGATGACCTATCAGATACTCCTCACGACCTTCGCAAACTTCCCATTTATAGTGGCTACAATCTATACCTTAACGATGCCAAACCCTACGCCAATGAAGAAAAACCAAAGGTTTATCCTATTTCTTTTATTGAGATTGAAATGCTTGACCGAGAAAAAGGCAAGGTTTTGATTCGCATCAGAGATGTGGGGAAACTTGACATTGGTTGTAAACTCATCACAACAGAAACCCTGGGCATCAGTTACCATGCGGAAATGGGCTATGAAGAGCCTGATGGCTCTCCTTTTGTCTTTGACACAGACTTTTTTGGCAACAAGCGAGAGCTTGTGCTTCCTGGACCTTTTGAGGTAAGAGAAGATGGGGAGCTCATGATTCCCCACTTCAAGTAAGAGCAGGCTGTTTCGCTCATCTCTCACTTCTGCAATCCTGCATACACCAGATTTCGTAACATGCCATGCCACTCCCACCATGGGTTTCCATATTCTTCTTGTGCATAGAAAATGGCCACCTCTAGCTTGGGATCCACTAATACATAACAACCACAAGCACCATCCCAACCAAACTCCCCTATTTCAGACAAGGAATTGTTCCGTTTAGGTAACATCATGGTACGCACTCCCAGTCCATAACCATAACCTTGACGAACCCAACCACTCCACTGATGAAAGTCTTCCATCTGACTTTTCCCCAGACGATTGGTTGCCATATCCTCCAAGGTTTCTGGCTTCAACAATTGATGCCCCTCTGGCGATATTCCACCATTGCAGAGAGTCTGCACTAAAGTTCCATAATCTGGAACCGTAGATACAAGACCACCGCCTCCCCGCTCATACTCTTTGTAAGCGCCAATCTGCAAGATTGTGCCAACCCCCTTACTTGTCCCTGTTTTCCCATCAAAGTCATGATAACATACGGCCTTATGTCTCTCATCCCCAGGTTTTACCTGAAAAGCGGTATGTTTCATCCCCAGAGGATCAAATATACATTCTGCCAGATGTTCACCTAAGGTCTTGCCAGAGAGAACTTCAAGCAGTCCCCCTAACACATCATGACTGTAGCCATATTGAAACTGAGTTCCCGGTTCAAAACCAAGAGGAATGTCCGCTACTGCCTTTACCATATCCAATGTATAGGGTGTCTTACCTTCTTCCAGAAATACATCCAACAACCCCTTACCTTCTTTGGTCCATGCTCTAACACCAGAAGTCATGGACAACAAATGCTCAATGGTCAACGGTGTTTTGACTGGATGAACTTCCTCGGTTCCATCTGGATTCTCTTTACCAACCATCAAATTCTTATATTCAGGAATATACTCAAATATAGGATCTGATAAACGAAGAATACCTTGCTCCACATATTGCATGATTGCAACGCAAGTAGATATTTTCGTGGCCGAATAAATATGGAATACCGTATCTGCTGAAAAGGGAATTCCTTCAGCCACATTTTGGAACCCAGTATAGTATTCAAATACTAAATTCCCTTTATGATACACACGAATCCCATTCCCTGGAACATCTTCCCGTTGGTATAAGGTTTCTAAAAACTCAATGACTCGTTTTGTTCTCATGCTCAGTCTCCTTCAAGATTGTATCTCGTTATAACACTTAATACATTTGCCTAGGGAGTATCAATCTAGCGTAAAAGCTCCTAAAGTGGTTCCACCTTCCCCTTTAAACTCAAAGTACAGAGCATGAATTCCATCGGGTAGGTCCACATCTACAGCGTTTTCTTTCCATACATTGGTATAATATACAGGGATTCTAGCAAGGGATTCTCCATCCCAAGCGGTTTTCACTTCTAGGTGGCCGTGTCCGTAACCTCTGGTTTTCACACCGATTCTTTTTACACCTTTACAATCAAAATATTTGAACCCTGCAATGGTGGAGTCTTGCATGTTGGCAATGTAGCCCATCTCCTCTTCTCCGTCTTTGCCATCCTGCATAATTCTTGCCAATCTGCCATTGATCCACCCCGAGGAATGAAGAGGATCGGTACACACTTCCTTCTTAGAGAAGAGGTTACAAGCAATGTGTGCAGGATATTCGCCGCGCCCAACCAAGGGACCACCGTTTAATCCACAAGAGGTAATCTCTACTTGAGGAATGGAACCATCTTCAAGAATTTCAATCTTCTCGGCACAGGTTTGACGACAAAAACAGGTGCCATTGGTGTGACGATGGTAGAAGATATACCACTCACCTAGAATTTTCTCCATACCTCCATGGTTGTTTCCTGGATAATAAGTCCGCAAATCAGCTGGTTTATAAGTATCAATGTGCTCATCACAGTTGCTTACAATTACCCCACCATAAACAAAATCTTTGGTTGGATGTTTACTGGTTGCATAACAAAGTTCATGCATGGGACTGGAGGAATACACCAGATAATAAGTATCTCCATGTTTGCGAATGGAAGGAGCTTCAAAAAACTCATGACCTTCAAAGCCAGTACCTTCACTATAACAGTTCCCAGGAGCAACAAATACCGTCTCTTCGATAATGGTCAACATATCCGCCCCTAGAACCGTTGCCATGGCACCTGTTCGATTGGTATCCCCAGGGCCACAAAAACCTGTGTACAAGTAGGTTCTATCTCCTTCTGTAAGAACAGCAGGATCGAATTGCGGTTCATCTCCTTCTCGTTCTCCTAATCGGGTACCGTCTTGATAATGAACATACCCGTAGAATTCATATTCCCCAGCAGGTGTATCACACACTGCCACGGACACAATGGATATTTTGTCTAGAACATAGTATAGATAGTAACGTCCATCACTTCCCTGGGTTACATCAGGAGCATACAAACACATGCTACCATCTGCATTCATTGGGTCTTGAATCTTCTTGTAGATCACACCTTCATAACGCCAGTCGCTCAGGTCATCCTCTGGAGCGGAGTAGCAGATGTAATCGTTCAAGCAATAGGCATAACCGTTGTAGCGGTCATGAGAGCCATAGACATATACTCTGCCTTCAAATACATGTGGCTCACCATCGGGAATATACTCCCAAGAGGGTAAATAAGGGTTAAATGCTTGCTTTTTCATTGATTGTTTCCACCTTTCTTGTTTTAATATACTAAAAACTTCTCTGATATGCAGCCAGAATATCTTTCACCAAGCTGTTTTTTGTGCCATTGCTCATAATCCCGAAATGTTTGTTGCTGAGCTTTGCCACTATTCTTAGTCTCCTAAATAGCGAAAATAGTCATAATAAACCTTTCCACCTGTCTCCTTGGTTGCGTAGTTAAATAGTGCGAATCGATATCCTACAAAATGAGACAAACGATAAGTCATCTGCAACGGCTCCCCTATCCGGACCCAATGTTCTCCGTCAAGGCTGTAGTAAAATTCTGCAATATCCATCATCTCTCTAAAGTCAAAGGTAACTCTTAGGTAAACCTCTTCTTGAAGCAGTGGAATACTTTCTACTTCTATTTCTGGTTTTCCTGTTTGATAATCCATATCATAAGTGGGCGTGTGGCTGGAAGTGGCTTTTCTCATCACAAGTTTTTTTTGCCCTTCTTCCATCTTCACTCCCACCAACCCATATTCATCTTGCAACGCTGCTAATCCAGCAACATCACCATTTTTCATGTATTTTACATCTAACAACACCTCACCAGAACACCTAGGTCCCACGGTTCTCTGGGTAAGTGTATTGCGGGCATCGGATAGATTGCGGCACAGGGATCCTGTTGTTAACTGTAACCATCCTGGCCGCTCATCAAGAGACCAGAATCTATGGTCTGGATTGTGATTCCACTGCCACGGAAGCCCTAGATGATCATCTGCAAATTCATCGGAAGTGACAATGCCGCCCAAACCTTCAGTAGAAGTTATAATGCCCTTTATTCCTTTATCAGAAGTCACAAAGCCTTTTGACTCTTCATCAAACATTGCGTCTTCAGATAAAGGCAATGTTATCTCCACAGGAACTTTCCCATTGTTCCCAAAAACAGGCCAATCTTCTTCCCAAGTGACAGGTACTAGCACAGGAATTCGTCCTACCGCTCCATGATCTTGAAACAACAGGGAAAACCATTCCCCTTCAGGAGTATCCACAATGCCCCCCTGAGCAACTCCCATATTGTGGAATCCTAAGTCATCATCTAGCAACACTCGGCCTTCATACTCTCCATCAATTTGACGTGAGCGATAACAGATCACGATCCTTCTGCCAGATGAGGTGTCTGAAGCGGGCGGCCAAGCAATGAGAAAGATATAGTACCAGCCCTTCAACTTATAAATATGAGCCCCTTCAGCAGGTAGGCCTCCCTCGCCTCCTACATCGGTTTTGGGAATGATAGTCTTATCCAAACCACCAGGTAATAGGCCTGTCACCTGTCGATTAAGCTCGATAACCTTTATGGCACCGCCTCCATACACCATATAGACTCTGCCATCCTCATCAAAAAGCAGAGACATATCATGATATATTCCCTCTAAAGTATACCTTTCCCAAGAGCCCTTTTCAATGTTCTTGGTGTGGAGAATATAGGTTTTGTTGGTATTGTATGCTACAAAAGTAACATAAAATGTTTCATTATGATAGCGCAAACAACTGGCCCATGAGCCTCTTCCGTAATCATGCTTCCCATCCTGCAGGGTCATAATATCGCTATCTTCTAGCACGTCATATACATAATTGACAATCTCCCAATGAACTAAATCTTTTGATTTCATCACGGGACAACCTGGTGTAAAATGCATGGTGGTGCTGGTCATGTAATACACATCACCTACGCGAATTACATCTGGGTCTGGTACATCTGACCATAGGATTGGATTTTCAATTTTCTTCATAATTTCCCCCACTTAACTTCACATCTAGCACAAGGTAGCACACAATATTTGACTTGGATATTGTGTACCATGTCATGGTCTCTTATATTTCTCTTTACCTTACTGCCGTTATCTTCTATCTCATCAAAAGCTTGCTATCTTGTTAGCAACAAATCCCCCCAATATAAGGTCATCTGCCAAGACGTGTCACTGTGGTCATTCCAGGTGACAAAGCTACGTCGCATGCCCTGATGTCCGTCATTAATCAACAGGTCAAATCCTAATACATGGCCTTCTTTTCCAAACTGAGAGAGAGGAATCTTCACTTCCACCTGATAACCATCCTCTGTTGGTTGGGTGTAAGAGACGAATCCCTCTATACCGCTGGCACTATAGCAGGAGTGGGCATTTTCTCGATTCACCCATAGATGATGGTCACCTTCTTGATAACCTAATCCTCGAGAATTTGTATAGGACACAAAAAACTCAATGGAATCTTGTTCACAATCCGTTTCACTAGAAACATCAGGAGTATCATCAACAACATCCGCCAATACATACAGGTAATCTTCATCCCACAATACTCTCGCCTCTCCTGTTGCCCCTTCCCAAGCGGTCATTTGATGATGGATAGGAATCACAGGCGCCTTGGCATAGGAACCTTGGTTAAACTCTCCTACCACTGCCTTCCCGTAGATGGCCTTGGCAGTTTGTGGCTTAGGTGCTTCTATGGCAGGATGCTCCAATAAAAACTGATCTGGGTCGGCTACTGCGTAATAAGCGGGCTTTGGCGAACCATCACTTCGAAAGAGGTTGGGGTGACGATCTGCTCGCCAAGAATACCCATCACACATCCCCCAGAAGGTAACTCGGTTAAGAAGGTAACTATATTCCCTAAAAATCTGAAAGAGCTGGGCATACAATTGTCCTTGTAGAATCTCCATCTCATGAGACAATTTTGATTCCTTCTCAAAACCACTGACCGTAATGTCTACTTCAGTGAAACTTATATTAATTCCAGGTATCTTAGAAAACAATTCCAAGCTGTTTCTTACACTAACCATAGGGGTATGGGAACTATAATGACCTTGCATCCCAATACTGGTCACAGGTACCCCTTGTTCTCTTAGGTCGGCAATCATATGAGCCACTACCTGTGCTTTAAGAGGAACGTTCAAGTTATAATCATTGTAGTAAAGCAATGCCTTAGGGTCTGCCTTATGAGCTGCATGAAAGGCAATATTTAGAAATTCTGGCCCAATGAGGCGCAACCATTTGGTATCTCGCAAGTGCCGTTTCCAATCCTTTGGGTCAATCTCTGTGCGCTGGTCAATGGCTTCATTAATTACATCCCAAGCCATGATTAACCCTGGGTTACGCCGTGCATATCGCCCCACTACAGTGTGAATATGGTTCTCTAAGATTTCTATGGCTTCCTCTCTGGAAGTATTCTCCTCGTCAATCCACGTAAAGGATTGCTCATGCCAAAGCAAAGTATGTCCCACTACACTCAACTGGTGTTCCATGGCGTAATCCATCATCTCATCGGCCAAATCGAAGAAAAACTCTCCTGGAGCTGGCTGTAGATAGGTAGGCTTCATAATATTTTCCGCTGTAATTACGTTAAAATGTTGGAGCAATAACTTCCCTTCTTCTCCTGGAAAAGAAGGCCTGTAAATGTTTCCTATATTGAATTGACCCTTCCATATTTCCTTTAATGGTGTTAATGTCATCTCTATATTCCTCCTATTGATTCCTTCAGTTAGTATTGACTGAAAAGAGTCATACTCTATCCTACTCCATTTTCTTACCTCTCAATACACACCATGCTAGAGAGTGAAGAATCGACTCTCAATCTTCGTAAACATTTGCAACCACTGGGTACCTTGTATTCTTGCAGAATCGTCCTTTGTTAAAGAAACTCCCTATGTATTATTCAAGGCGCAGCTTCACAGCCACACCTTGAATTTCCCACTTAGGGCTAATAGAGCAAATAGAACGGGTTTATCCTTTCACACCACCCACCTGTATACCTGTTATAAAGTAACGTTGCAAGAAGGGGTAGACCATTAGGATAGGAGCAGCGGCTACAACAGTAACTGTAGCTCGAATGGCTACAGGGGTTACCGCATCTGCACCTGCTTGAGCAGCAGCGGCTCCTGCCGCCTGTCCAGCTCCTCCTGTGGCAATATTTAATGCCTGTAGTAAAAGTCTGTGTAGCTCAAACTGCAAGGTGGATAGATGCTGACTTCCTCCATTAAACAAAAACACATCAAACCATTGGTTCCATTGATGTACGGCTACAAATAGGGTAACCGTAGCCAATACAGGCTTACATAGAGGCATAATGATCTGCCAATATATCCGAAAATCTCCAGCCCCATCCAACTTTGCCGACTCAATGAGAGATTCTGAAATCGCTTTAATAAAGGTACGGAAAATAATCAGATTAAAAGCTCCAACAAATCCAGGCACCCAGTAAACGGCAAAAGTATTGGTCAGCCCTAAGTTCCGTATCAGCATAAACCCAGGAATCAGACCTGGATCAAAATACATGGTCAAAATAAACACTACGGTGATGAATTTTGCCAACACATATTCCCGACGGCTAATGGTATAAGCAAGCATAGAGGTAGCCAAAACTTGAGTGATGGCCCCCACAACGGTTCTGGCTACAGATATCCAGAAGGCATTAGTGATGGTCCATAATCCCAGGACGGTTCTGAAGTTTTGGGTGGTAAACCGACGAGGCCAGATATGAATGCCTCCACGAACCGCATCTAGTCCGTCATTTAAAGCCACTGCCACTTGGTTTAACATAGGATACACCATAATGATACACAGTACAGTTAAAAATACATAGAGGAAAGTGGTAAAGATTACATTCTCCACCGTCAACTTTCTACGGCGACGCTTCGCATATTTTCTAATGATTTTTTCTTTTGCCATTCCCGCCACCTATATTAACCTTTCTTGGCCTAACAACTTGGCAATATAGTTGGCACATATCACCATAAATACCGCCACAAAGGTTCTGAAGATACCTGCCGCTGTTGCCAGTCCAAAGTTAGCCATCTCAATTCCAAAACGCAGAATGAAAATATCTAGAATCTCGGATCGCGTGATGTTAAGTCCACTGCCTAAGAACCACTGAATTTCAAAACCTGCATTGAGAATCCAGCCCAGATTCATAATTAATAGGACAATAATAGTGGGTTTAATCCCAGGCAAGGTAATGTACCACATCTTCTTGTAACGGTTAGCTCCATCCACTTCCGCCGCTTCATATAACTCAGGGTCAATTCCAGTAATGGCTGCTAAGTAGATGATGGTTCCCCATCCCAGAGTTCTCCATAGATTAATCCCTGCCATTATTCCCCAGAAATAGCCAGCATTGGCTAAGAACAAGATGGGTTCATCGATGATCCGCAAGAACAATAACAACTGATTGATGACCCCACCAGAGGCGGGAAGAGCCAAAGCAGTAGATGCCAAGTTAGCAATAATTACCAGACTTAAAAAGAATGGCAGATAGAGAATGCTTTGGAAGATTCGTTTAATTCCCACCTGTTTCATCTCGTTAAGCAGAAGAGATAGAATAATGGCAGCAAATGTACCAGTAAACAACATAATGGCACTCTGTCCTAGGCTGTTGACTACCGCTCGCCAGAATCGATCACTTAAAGGACCAACAAGAATGGTCTCAAAATGGTATAACCCCACCCACTCTTGATCCCATATGCTTCGGATGGCTGGCCTAAATCTCTGAAATGCCATGAGCCATCCGTACAATGGCACATAGGAAAAGAGAATACGGTGCAATAGAAGTGGCACACTCATGAGAATAAGGATTCTCTGGGACCACAAAACCTGCCAGATGGTTTTCTGCCCTCTTGTAACATTTGCTTTCACTTTCATGGTTATTTCCTTTCTTTACTCATATCACCTGTTCACCCATCATGAAAGCGGCTTGTACTTTTTCGCACAAGCCGCAAGTTTTTAATTGTCAAGACCGCCACAGGCTTAGTTCATCTCACCTGTGTCTTGTCCCCACAAATACAGTCGCAATTGGATTCCTTCGTTGATGGTGTCAATCAAAGGTTGGTAATCAATTGCCGCCACATACGCTACATACTGTGCCCACATATCATCAAAGTCTGCTGGATCTGCCAGAATGATTCGTGGCAACCAATAAATCTCTGCGTCTTCCAGTAGACGAGCCGCCATCTGTGCTGGCGTGCCATCACCTACAGGAATGTTCCATGTTGGATAGTATACGCGGTTTGGTGGTGGTGGGTTATTAGCAAAGTCTAACCATGTTAATTTGCCATAACTGTTAAGGAATTCTTGATCCCATGGCAATAATGAATCAAAGAATTCTTCCGGTTGATCCCCTGGTGTCCAAGCATTGCCATAGCCAAACCCAGGATCTGGGAATAATCCTTGAATCTTTGGTAATTGATCAACCAATGCTTCTAAACGATTATCTTGTCTCCAACCTAAGTCATCACGGTTACGTCTTTGCTCTTCTGAACGGTAAAATCTTCCATTAGCATCTACGTAGAAGTCTTCGCCTTCAATACCCCAGTGGAATATAATTTGCCATTCTTGTGAAAGGAATGTCTCTAATAGTCCTAATAAGAATTCAGGATCATCTGCATCTACAGAAATACCAAATCCTTGGTTACTGTTCATTACTGGGAAGTCTGCATACCATGGTGCTCTACCATCAAAGGTTGGCATGGTACATACCCAGGTTCTGTTAACTCTTCCTTCAGCTACTAGGGCATCATTGGCAGTTCCAAATGCCCAGCGTTGATCATGCATTCCAAGGATGTTACCAGAAGCAAGTGCCGCTTGATATGCATCTCCTGTTCTTGTGAATGTTTCTGGGTCAATTAAGCCACGAGCATTGGCTTCATTCAAGATTCTAAAGTATCTCTCGGCATATTCGCTGGTTCCATAACGATGAGCTTGATAGTTCTCATCTACAATGAAGCCACCGTTGTTCGGAAATCCTGCTAAGAACATAGGAGGATTGGTCATTCCCCATACACGGTCAATTACTGGGAAGGTAAACCCTTGGATACGTGCACCGTTCTCATCATAAGGATTCTCTTGCATATAAGCTTCGATTAAGTCAAAGTACTGCTCCAAGGTCCAGTTGGAAAGATCTGGATATCCCGCCCAAGAAAGTACGTCTTTTTGAATCCAGAAACCTGTACCCCAGTGGGTTCCACCAGTTAATTCTCCATACCAACGGTTATATGCTGGTAAAATATAAATCCCGTGCTCTGCATGGTCACCATTGTAGGACATTCTTTGTCTATGTGGTGTAACGTGTCTTTCAATGTTGGGGAAGTCACCTGAAAAGATCAGGTCATCCAATCTTAATAGTGCGCCCCCTTCAATTAAACGAAACTCCAGGTCACTTTGAGCTATCAAATCTGGAAAATCACCAGAAGCCAATAATGTACCAATACGGGTATCTTGTTGATCTCCTGGTACAATTTCATAATTGAACACAACACCTAGCTCTTCTTCAATGAGAGCCGAAATCTTGTTGTCTGGGTTAGGTGCCATCTGGTCCGTTACAATTAAAACATCAACTGTAGTGGCTCCTCCAGCCCCTGGTCCACAAGCCACAAGTGCAATCATGGCTACTGCGGCCAATAATGCGATACATAATTTTTTCATTAAACATTTCCTCCTAAGCTTATTTTAGTTGCTTTTATTGAGACATTTTACTGTAGGTTCTCCTCAAAATAACGAACGTTCAAGAAGATTCCTTTTTCAGAGTATACCATACTACTTGCACAATTTCAACATTTATTTTATCGATAAACTATGTAACATTTAATAGTTTATCGATAAAATTTTTGTGTAAATTGACAGAAATAGATTGACAGCCCCAAAAGAAATGCGATAATATAGGATATAAGCGTAGGAAGAAAACAAAAGGAAATGAGATGAATATGGTTACTGGAAAAGATATTGCAAAAGTATGTGGTGTTTCACCTACTACGGTTTCAAACATTATTAACAACAGAGCAAATGTCAGTGAAAAAACACGTCAAAAAGTCCTGGCCGCCATGGAAGAGTTAAACTATACTCCCAATTATGTAGCCAAAAACTTAAAGACCAAAAGTACCAGAAGTATTGGTGTCATTGTAGAGGACACCACTGTTTTTAGTATTCCAGAAATCATCAGCGGCATTGCCAAGCATTGTAAAGAAGAAGACTATCAAATGCTCTTCTTTGATTTAAGATTGAATCAAAAATATCAAGCGGAGTATTATCATTCTCAAAAGTATTATGATGAAGTTCATCGTGAAATCCACGAATTTATGAAAAGACAGGTGGAAGGGGTAATCTATGTTGCGGGTCACGAAAGAGTACTCACCTGCCTTCCGGATGTGATTCCTGTTCCAGCAGTTGTAGCTTATGCCCTAAGTCAGGATAGCAACATTCCTTCTGTGATTGTAGATGATTTGGACGGTGCCTTTTTGTTGGTCAATCATTTGATTGCCATGGGCCATAAGAGGATTGGAGTCATCTCAGGCTTAAAGGATTCCCCTCATACCAAAGGTCGTCTAAAAGGCTATCAAAGAGCGCTAGATGAACATCAACTTCCTTATGATCCTTCTTTAGTGATTGAAGGAGATTGGGAACCCACGGGTGGATACAGCTGTACGGATTATCTACTAGAACAAGGAGTTACTGCTATTTTTTGTATGAATGACATAATGGTGGTTGGAGCCTATAAACGTCTAAAAGAATTAAATTTGACCATTGGTGAAGACATTTCTGTTGTGGGATTTGATATGCGTAATTTTGTAGAGTATTTTGAACCAGAATTAACTACTATGAAACTTCCATTGGATGATATTGGTTATCGCTCCAGTGTGATTGTTCACCAAATGTTACAAGATAATAACACCGCTGCTACCAATGGTGTTTACACCGTAAAATGTGAGTTGATAGAAGGGAAGTCTGTGAAAAAGCTAAATATAGAGCTATAAAAAAACAAAACACATCAGAACAAAGAGTTTCGCTTGCGAAACTCTGCGCCCGAGGCGCTCGCTTTAGCGAGATAATACCTTGTACGCCGAGGTGCGCATCCCTCGGAGAGTTTTTCCT
>JGI20163J15578_10000631_pt1 | contig 14562 bp, 14 predicted proteins | sample TergutCu122P1_FD_15578 | JGI IMG/M metagenome (IMG submission 15578)
AGGGCAAAACTTAGATTCTGAATTTGTTGTGTTTGATATAGAAACCACCGGGCTTAACAAAGATGTGGATTCTATAATCGAAATAGGTGCGGTGAAAATTAAAAACGGGAAGATAGTTGATGATTTTTCTGCTCTTATTGACCCTGAAATGCCTTTGAGTGAAAAAATCATAAACCTTACGGGAATTACTGATGAAGCTCTTAAAGGCAAGCCGAAAATTGCCGAAGTACTTAAGGATTTTCTGGAATTTGCCGGGGAATCGGTGCTTGTTGCCCATTCAGTAACATTTGATGCGGGCTTTATAGCTAATTGGGCAAAAAAACTATATAATAAAAATTTAAAAAACACCCTTTTGGATACGGTGGAGCTTTCCCGCGCTCTTTATCCGGGGCTTAAATCCCACAAACTTAATCTGGTTGCGGCTCATTTGGATATACCTCTTAAGTCTCACCACCGGGCAGTAGATGATGCCAAAGCCTGCGCCGGGATACTTTTAAAGAGCTTTGATATATTGCGTAAGGATAATATATATTCACTTGATGAAATAAACACTGCCGGCTCCGGGGCTATAGATAAAGCAAAGCTTAAAAGCCGCCATGCGTTAATATTGGCAAAAACTCAGGAAGGGCTCAGGAATTTATACGAACTTGTTTCAAAAGCTCATATAGAATATTTTCACAGAAGGCCGAGACTGCCCAAAAGCGAATATATAAAATATTCCAAAGGCTTAATTATAGGCACTGCATGCGAGGCCGGAGAGCTTTATCAGGCACTCCTCGAAAATGCACCCGGAGAATATATTGAGGCTTTGTCCGGCTTTTATGACTTCTTCGAGATACAGCCCGTTGATAATAATATTTTCCTTGTGCGTGAGGGTACTGTAGCTTCCCGTGAGGCTCTTATGGAGCTTAATAAAAGTATTGTGGATTTAGGTAAGGAATTTAATAAGCCTGTAATTGCCGCAAGTGACACTCATTTTCTAAACCCGGAAGATGAGATATATAGGCGGGTTATAATGGCCGGAGGCGGTTTTTCCGATGCCGATTTGCAGGCTCCCCTTTATTTTCGCACAACAGAGGAAATGCTCGCGGAATTTGCCTATTTGGGAGAGGATACAGCTTATGAAGTTGTGGTTAAAAACACCAACCTTATAGCTGATATATGCGACGAGCTGAAGCCTATCCCTGACGGAACATTCCCTCCTGTAATCGAAGGCTCTGAAGTTCAGCTTAAGGATTTGGCAGAAAGCTGCGCCAAAGAAATTTACGGCGATAATTTGCCAGCCCCTGTAAAGGAGAGACTTGACAGGGAGCTTGGTTCAATAATAAAAAACGGCTTTGCTGTTATGTATGTAATAGCGCAAAAACTGGTGTCAAAATCTATTGCCGATGGTTATTTAGTGGGCTCCCGCGGCTCTATCGGCTCTTCTTTTGCAGCCACTATGAGCGGTATTACAGAGGTAAACCCTTTGCCGCCTCATTATTTATGTGCTTCTTGCAAATATTCGGATTTTGACAGTGAAGAGGTTACAAACTATAAGGAATTTAATCCGGGGGGTTCAGGCTGTGATATGTCGGATATGAACTGCCCCAATTGCGGCATACTGCTTTGCAAGGACGGCCATGATATACCTTTTGAGACATTTTTGGGTTTTGACGGAGACAAAGAACCTGATATTGACCTTAACTTTTCGGGAGAGTATCAGTCCAGGGCTCACGGGTATGCTGAGGAGTTATTTGGCAAGGAATACATATTTAAAGCGGGAACCATATCAACTATTGCTGATAAAACTGCCTTCGGATATGTGAAAAATTATATGGAAGAACGCGGCAAGTCAGTCAGAAACGCTGAAATTAACCGTATTAAAAAAGGAATCACAGGGGTTAAAAAGACCACCGGCCAGCACCCCGGCGGACTTATGGTTGTGCCCGGCGGCAGAAGCATATACGAGTTTTGCCCTATTCAAAGGCCGGCTAATGATATGAAATCCACTGTTACTACCACCCATTTTGACTATCATTCCATAAGCGGGCGGCTTTTGAAATTAGACCTTTTAGGCCACGATGTTCCTACTATGATACGTTATCTCCATGATAATACGGGAGTTGATCCTGCCACAGTCGGTTTAGACGATAAAGATGTAATTAAATTATTCAGCTCATGTGAGCCCTTAGGCGTAACTCCCGAAGAAATTGATTGCAAAACCGGCTCTTTGGGCCTGCCCGAATTTGGTACGGGCTTTGTACGGCAAATGCTTACAGACACCCTTCCCACATCATTTTCCGACCTTGTGCGTATATCCGGCCTTTCCCACGGAACGGATGTGTGGCTTAACAATGCCCAAAACCTTATAAGAGGCGGCGTTTGCTCCTTAAGTAAGGTTATCTCCACCAGGGATGATATTATGGTTTATCTCATATCGAAAGGCCTCCCCAGGCTTACAGCCTTTAAAATAACAGAGGATGTCAGAAAGGGTAAAGGCCTAACGCCCGAATATGAGAAGCTTATGACAGAGCATGAGATTCCCGATTGGTATATAGACTCATGTAACCGCATAAAATATATGTTTCCCAAGGGCCATGCAGTAGCCTATGTTATGATGAGTGTCCGCATAGGTTATTTTAAGCTGCATCATCCTCTGAGTTTTTACGGAGCCTCTTTTTCCGTAAAATATGATGATTTTGATTACGAAATTATGTGCCGTGGGGCAGATATGGCAAGGCAGGAAATGAACAGGCTTAAAGCCTTGGGCAATGATGCCTCTGCAAAGGAAAAGAGTACTTTTGCTATGTTGGAATTGGTAAATGAAATGTATTGCCGCGGGCTTATTTTCGTACCCTTGGATTTATATAAGGCTCATGCTACTAAATTTATTGTAACCGAAAATGGCCTGATGCCGCCTTTGTGTGCGGTGCAAGGCCTTGGGGAGACAGTAGCCAACAATATTGTATCCTCAAGAGAGGACGGAGAGTTTTTGACTGTAGATGACTTTAGAGAGCGGACCAAAGCTACCAAAACAGTTATAGAGCTTCTTAAAAAGACAGGGATACTTTCGGGATTGCCTGAAACTAATCAGTTGAGTTTGTTTTAGACCTGACCGAAATACTAAAAACCGCACAAAAGAGCGCGGTTTTTGGATCTAACATCAAAGAGACAGGATAATAATATGAAAATCGGTTTTAGTTTAAAATATTTATGCGCTTCCCTGATTTTATTTACGGCAATGGCAGCAATAGCGGTTTTTATAAGCGGCGGTTTTATAAGAAATCATTTTGGTGATATTTTAATAGTCATTTTTATATATTGCTTTATTAGAATTTTCATAAGAAACAGGATTAAATTACTACCTCTGTATATATTTATATTTGCTGCTTTAGTAGAAATCGGGCAATATTTTAATTTGGTGTATCTGCTTGGGTTGGAGCATTCTCAACTTGCGCGTATTGTTATAGGGGTTACATTTGACCCTCTTGATATATTAATGTATTTCATAGGGTGCGCTTTGGTGTTTTTGTTTGAAATATATCAAGACTCTGCATTCAAAAAATATGCCTTGAAATAAAAAATACAATTTTTAAGCTAACCTGTCTTAACTGTCTTAACCTGTTTTAACTTTCTATGCTTTTTATACACTAAAGCTCCTGTAAGGGCACAAGCTCCCAAAATAGAAGCCGGCACGGAGATATAGGCAAAAACCACTGCCATATTCTCCATAAACCTTACAATACCCGAAGCCGAAGAGGTAAAACCATCACCCATTCTTGTACCTAAGTTAGTACCCAAGGGCCTTATTGCAGGTGCGCCGCGCTCGATTAAGTGAACATAGAGAGTTGAAAAGCTGACTGCCATATCAATTCTTCGCATATTGGCCTCGTGGCGCTCTATTTCCAGGCGCACATCGGATAATCTTGCTTCAAGGCGTATTATATCCTCTAATTCTCCGGAATTTTCAATAAATTCTAAAAGGCGCGCTTCTTCGGCTCTGTTTATATTAAGCCTCGCCTGAGAGTCGTGATATTCGGCTGTGGCATCTATTACACTGTCGTTGAAATGCCTGACCCTGCCGATTTCGTGTACTCTGATAACAAAATCCTCATAAAGATGGGCAGGGACTCTTAAAGTCAAATCGGCAAATTTATTAGCGCCTCCTCCTATGCTTCTGGATTCAACCCATCCGCCAAAATCAGCAGTTATATTTTCAAGAAAAGTGACAGTATTACCTATATCCTCCGACTCCATTGTCATAGAGCCTGTTTTTATCCTTCTTTGGACTCTTTCGGCTATATTGTCAGAAAATTGCATTGATGCCCGGGAATCCCAAACCGCTTCTTCTGCTACGGGAGCCCAAGCTCCGGGAGCTGCAACTGCACCTGCCATTGGCACAGCAGTGGGGGGTGGAGGAGCAAAATTAGCAAGGTCTGTCTCATACCATACCCGGCCGGCACANGCGCTTAATNTAAATATTATAAAAATGAGNAGTATTAATCTCTTCATTATTTTTGCCCCCTTTTTACAAANTTCTTAAATGAAAAATAACCTGNGGCCCCAAGGGCGGNTATTAAAACGAGGGGAAGGAAAGTATAAGAAATTACNACCAAGGTTCCCTCGAAAAATGATGTGGTAAAATTAACAGAGNCTGTAAATGCCCCTGAAATGCGCTCTGTAAATGTCCGCTCCAAATGAATGGGCGCACTGCCTTCGGTATGAAGGTTTATTGTCAGTATATAATTTTGGCTGCGGTCAAGATTTTGGTTGTAAGAGCCTCTGATTATAGCCTTGTCCCGCTCTACTTGGCTTATCCTGTTTTGGAGAAGCAGTATATCATCAGCTCTTTGAGCGCCTGTAATAAGCGCAGTCAGCCTTCTGCCCTCTTCAAGTCTTGCCATATACATTATCGCCAGTTCGTTGGTGGCATGGGTTAAATCAGTTGCATGCTCTCTTTCAAAAGTGCTTTCACCTAATGACCTTGCCAATATTTTAATATTTTCATATGCTATATTGGGCACTCTGAGTGTAAAAGAACTGAAGGACTCAGAAACATTGCTGGACTCAATCTCAAAGCCTGCCATACGCATAGTTCTGACGGCTAAATCCATATCGTCTACCGTAATGATAATGGAAGCATCCCTTGAAATAACAGAGATATGGTCACTGTGAACGGCGCCGCGGGTACCGGCAGCTAAATCGGGAGGAGGATACTGCTCTCGGGTCATATACCGAGGCCTATATCCATATTCGATTGCTTCCTCAGGCTCTCCTCTTCTGGCAGCCTGAGGCGGGGGCGGAGCGGCCGGGGGAGCTTGAATGTCTGCAATTGCCGACTCGGGCACAGGCATACCACCGGCAAGATCGTGATTATTTACCACAGGCGTATCATGGAGAAAATGTGCTTCTGTAGCAATTGATAAGGCAGCGGGCGCACCTGTGGGTAAAGCAATTAAACCATCTGCAATATAATTGGGGGTACGATTAACAAACCCGGTGTTTACAGCAGTTAAAGCGCCTCCAAGTAAAATAAAGCAAAGTATAACAGAGGCGGCGATGCTTATATAATTGGCTAAGGGAAGCGGTGATGCGGACTTATGCACTTCTTTAAGTCTCTCCATAGCCCTCTCATGGAAGCCTTCGGGAAGGGGCAGCTCTTCCAGCGCGTTTAACTCGGAAAGGAGGCTTTCCATAGCAGCAAGCTCATCACGGCAATAAGCACATGACTCTAAATGCTCCTTCAGCTCATCGTCCATTATTCCGTTGTCTAAATAAATAGAAATGAGTTCCAAATACTTATCACAAGCTTTCATCGGCACGTCCCTCCCTTCTTGTATTTGGTCTTATATCCTTTAGGACGTTATTTTACTGCTTTTGTTCCCCATTAAATAAAAATCACAATTTGAGTTCATCTTTTAATTTTTTCCTTGCCCGCGCAATCCTCGATTTTACCGTGCCCATATTAATGCCTAATGCGCTTGCCACTTCATCATAGCTAAGCCCGTTAATATCTCGCATAATAATTACCGCCTTATAATCCGGCGGCAGTTTGTTTATTGCGCTCTGTATATTCTCATTCATGTCTTTTCTTAAAAATTCAGTCTCGGGGGTGCTTTCATCTCTAAGTACAGGGTTTTCCCTATGGCCGGAATCTTCCCCGTAATCTGTGTCAAGGCTTAAATTTGTTTTGCCTTTTCTCCTTCTGATTTCATCTATACAAGTGTTATTGATTATTCTGAAAAGCCAGCTTTTAAAAGAAACTGCCCCTGCGCATTTCGAAATACTTTTATAGACTTTTATAATAACTTCCTGAGATATATCCTCGGCATCCTGAGGGTTTGGAATCATTTTGTAAGCAGCATTATAAATAAGCCTCTCATAAGCTTTAATAAGCCCTTCAAAAGCTTCCAAATCACCTTTTTGGGCTTTTTTGAACAGTATTTCATCCATGCCAAAAAGCCCTCCTTTATCTGATTACATTAAAATATTCATCAGTATTATCGAAGCGTATTATCCGCCATTCATTTTGAGGAATAATGCGCTCCAGGCGAAATTCCCAAAAAAATGTCTCATTGGTATTAAAGATTTGTTTAGCTCTTATGTAGCAAACCGTAGGGTCATTAACATCAAATATTGGCGGCAGCTGCTCCCACCCTGTTTTAAATATCCCGTAACTTGCAAAACGGTCAACCACATCCATTACACTTTCAAGCTGATCTTCAAAGGAGTTAAGTTCAATCAGCTCCGGGCCGAATAAATGCCTCATTTGGGTAATAATTTTGGGGTACAAATCCCTGTCAACTATCATACCGGAGTAAATCAGCCTGCTCAAATCGAAATAATATGTCATAACTTCTTCCGGCGTTCTCGGGTAATTATTTGCCAAATCCGTATTCATCACGCTTTCAAACAGCCGTGTCGCTACGGCTCTTCTTTGAGGGTCAAAGTAAATATGAGTATTCAGATGGGTAAAAAGAGCAAAGCCTATAATGGACACCAATATAATGGCCCCCACTATTATTATCAATATAGCTGTTGAATTAGAGTTCTTTTTCATTTGCAAATCCTGCCTTGTTTGCCTTGTACACTGCCTCTTATTGAACCAATTTCAAAATATTCGGCATTCCCTGAGCGCCGACAGCGGTTTTATAGGGCTTTGCATCTTTGAAAGATATTATGGTAGGTATGCTCATAATGGAAAATTGCATAGCTAAATCAGGGTTTTCATCAACATCGACTCTATAAACATCTATATTGTCATTTGACTTGGCAATCTCTTCCATAACCGGCGCCATCATTTTACAAGGGCCGCACCATTCTGCATAAAAATCGACTATAATCGGCTTATCGGCATTTTCTATAGTAGAGTTAAAGCTGTTTTTATCTAATTTTTGTATGCTCATAGAATCACTCTCTCCAAAATTTATTTTGAATTATAAAACTTATATTGCTGACTGTTATACTAATTCAACTTATAAAACCATTAAGTTGAATTACGCTTTCTTCGCAAGCGCATAGCTCGACAAAGCTGCGCTTTATCTCGCTATATGGCGTTCACCATACTTGAAAATTATTTCCGGCAAGCCGGATAATTTTCAAGTTGGTTCACTATAAAATACAGATTAAACAGTAATATATTATTTATAGCATTATTGGGAATTTTTGGCAAGCTTTTTATAGTAAAATCACTCATATTTACTCATGATAAAACCATAAAAGCACGGCTCAATTTATTTGCCTGACTTCCACAACCCTTAAGTTAAAATCAGCGTGAACCGTGAAAGCCCTCCCGAGCGCCAAAGACAAGGGGTAATATTCATTAGCACCGATATTTATAATTGCGTCAGTTTCCCCAATTCTTGAGTATTCACCAATATCCGCATGGGTTCTTATATAAAATTCTCCATCATGATATATTGCTCTTACGGTATGGCTTATCCGCTGAGCAAATAAATTTCCCCCCGCTCCGGGCTCAATCTTTGACAGAAAATAACTGTCATATATACTCGCATTGTAAATTCTCGTCATCCTTTCATTATCGGTAATTGAAAAATTGTATATGCCCTGCCTCATATTTACAGGGTCAATGCCGTTAAAGGACATATAATTTATCGCTTTTATACGTGGGTAATCAGTTTGCAGGGCTCTGAATATTTCTTCCATTATCAAAGCAGCCTCAGCAATATGATAGGCATGATTGCGAGATGAAAAATGACTGATCCCAAGCTGTGAGATAAATATAGGCTTTCGCTCCTGAAAATGAAAATGGAAAAAATCAAGCTTAGCCCGTATATCCGCTATAGTACTGCGGCTATCTACAAAAAGATTTATACCAACCCAGTCAACATAATCATCTCCCGGGTAGAGGCGCTCTGTTAAATGCAGCGAGTCCGCATATATATTCCATACCAAAGCCACATTGGGGGCGTATTTATTAAAATACCGCCTGGCTGTTCTGAAAAAAGAAATATATTCTCTCGCATCATAATTAGCCTCATGGCTAACCGGAAATAAGTGAACAAACATAGGCACATTAATTTCACCAAAGCTTTGTGCAGTTTCTTGCAGAAGGCGCCGGTCAAAAGGTCTTTCAATATTTTGAGGTGTAAGCACTATATTCGGAGTTTTCATGCGTGAGATACAATCTAATATCCATTCCAACGGAAAGGGCTGCCCCATTTTAAAAAAATATGTGTAAAAACTATGTTCTTTTCCCGTAATTTCCTCAAAAGCTGCAATATCTCCCGCCACAATTCGATCGGATAATATATAAGCGCCGATATATATGCCTGTTTCAGGTTCAAAAAGGCCTGATACAAGCATTTTCTGTGTAAACAGCCCAAAATCTTGTAAATAGTCTAAATTGATTACAGGAATATAAGGCTCATCGGGCAGCTCGGACAAATCCGGGGCATCAGACCCGGTACCGCAAGCCGAAAAAATGAACAGCAGAGTAATAAGAAACAATATCCTTTTCATTTTGCCTCCAGATACTTCCTTAAAGCCTCCAAATAATGCACTACGACGCCCTTACCGCTGCCGACTTTTACAGCAATACCCTCAAAGTCTTTATACGGTATACTTTTTCTGCCTCCGCCCAAAGCCTCATCCCAATATTTTTTTAAAGGAGTAAAAGGCAGTAAATATATCTCATCATAAACGGTGAAGCTTACCAAGAAAAAAGCAGCTCCCTGTTGGCGTTCAAACTTTTCCATAAATTCCATTTGATGAGTATGGATATTTTGAAGAGGCAAATTTTTTCTGTTAGTTTCTTTAGCGTCGAATGCTACAGGTACACCCTGTACCACACCTATATAATCAACAGTGCTTTTCTTGTCAAAATACCCCAGAGTAATTGCATTTTTCCCCTTATCGATTGTTATAGGCGTAATAGGAGTTGGAATTTTCTGGATTATGGCCAGATTTTTACTCTCATATACTTCATTTGACATATTAATCATGCTTTCAAAGGTGCTTCCGCGCAAGCCCCTTGTTGTCCAATATCCCATATAAACTCCTTGCCGCCGCAAGCTTTTACCCTGCAGGCGCTTAAGCTTGTGTATTATTCTTTTGATTTTTTATTAGTATCCGCTGTATAAACCACTTCTCCGCCTACTATGGTGTATTTCAACCTCCCCTTTACCAGCATGCCTCCAAAGGGAGAAAACTTAGCTTTAGAGGCAAAGTTTTGCGGAGTTATAAAATGCTCCTCCTCGGGGGAAAACAGGACTAAATCTCCGTCTCCTCCCTTTTTTATGCCATTTTTACTGTCCAAAAGGAGTATATTGGCCGGGTGCTTATTAAACTTATCAATAAGCCGGCTTATTTTCATCTTATCTGTAGCTACAAGGGCGCTATAGCTTACTTCAAAAGCAGTTTCCAGAGAAGATATGCCAAAGGAGGCCATTTCAAATTCTCTATGCTTGCTTTCTATTGTTGTGGGAGTATGGCCTGAGGAAATAGCATCTATAGTGCCATCTTGCAGCCCTTCGATTATTGCCTCAACATCCTCCCAGCATCTTAGCGGCGGCTTTACTTTTACTAATGTATTATATCCGTCTACATTGTCCTCTGTGAGGGTAAAATAATGAGGCTGGGTATCACATGTAATGAAAACGCCTTTTGCCTTTGCATCTCTTATAAGTTCCACAGCGCCTTTGGTGCTTACCTTTGAAATATGAATCCTGCATCCTGTGTGCCTGGATAAAATAATATTGCGAGAAAGCATTATTTCCTCAGCTTCTCTCGGTATGCCGCGAAGACCGAAAGCCGATGCCACTTTTCCTGCATTTATTACTCCCCTTGCGGCCAAGGTTGGATCTTCACAGGTAGTTATAAGAGGAATATTGAACATAGATGAATAGCGCATAATATTTCTGAGAAGAGCCGCATCCGCCACACATTTGCCTCCATCGGATAAAGCGGCTATACCGGCATTCACCATCTCCCCTATTTCGGCGATTTTCACCCCTTCGCCTCCTACGGTCATTGAACCATAAATATGCACATTTACCATTGAAAGTTTTAAGGCACGGCTTATTATATAGTTTACAACTGTTTTATTATCTACCACCGGGCTTGTATTTGGCTGACTGGTTATTGAGGTAAAGCCGCCCTTGGCTGCCGACTTTGTTACTGTGCTTAAATCTTCAATATTTTCATAACCGGGATCGCAAATTTCGCAGTTCATATCTATAAAACCGGGTAAAATATACGCTCCTCCGGCGTCAATAACATTAAATTCTGCATTTTCGGCAGGCTTAATATTTTCCCCGATTTCTAAAATAGTTTTATCTACAAGCAAGTCTTGCAATTTTTCGCCGCCGTTTTGGTCTATAATTATTCCATTTTTTATAAGTATCAAATCATAACGCCTCCCCTCATGGAGAGTATATATAACATAGCCATCCTAAGGGCTACCCCGTTTGATATTTGATCATCCACCAAACATTGAGAAGATTCTATTACATCCGAGTCTATTTCAATACCTCTGTTTACAGGCCCCGGATGCATAACTATAACATCGTTTTTTGCATGGCTTAACATACGCTTATCTATCTTAAACATATTTTTATATTCGTTATAGGAAGGAAGCTCATTACCGTACTTATCCTCGGCTAAAAGCCTGGCTCCCATTATAACATCGGCGTTTTTAACTGCTTTGTACGGGTCCGAATATACTTCAACACCAAAAGAGCTGAGTTCGTCCGGTATAAGAGTCGGAGGGCCTGCCACAGACACCTGCGCCCCAAGCTTCAAAAACCCCCAAATATTGCTCTTGGCGTATCTTGAATGGGTAATATCTCCTATAAAAGCCGCTTTTAAGCCTTTTTTAAAGCCTCCCATACGCTCTTTTATAGTCATAAGCTCAAGAAGAGCCTGACTGGGATTTTCATTTATACCATCCCCTGCATTTATAACACCGGCAGATACATTACTTGCCAAAAATTTCGCACTGCCTGATACAGGGTGACGTATAACAATAAAATCCGCTCCCATTTGGTCTATTATTTTGCCCATTTCCAAAAGGTCGGAAAAACCCGGAGTTTCATTTTTTTCGGAAATATTCATATTAACCACATTGGCGCTTAAATATTGGCCTGCAAGCTCATAGGATACTTTTGTACGCGAGCGGTTTTCGTAGAACAGTATAACTACAGATTTCCCTTGCAAATGAGGCACTTTTTTGTTTTTTTGGTTAAGGACATATTTCATTGTATCAGCTGTTTTTATTATATAAAGTATCTCCTCGGCTGACATATCCTTTAAACCAATATAATCTTTCCTGTAAGGCATCATACCCGCTTAGCTCCTTTCATATAAATGCATGGCCTGCGTACTTTTAATCTGCACGATCCTAATTTCTGAGCTGCTTAAGCAAGTTTTCCAAATACATAGGGCGCTCGGCTTCAAATTCCATAATTTTTTCTGTTACCGGATGCAAAAAGCTCAGGCTTTTGGCAAATAGCGCCTGCCCGTCAACCTTATATTTTGATTTTTCAGGGCCATATACCTTATCACCAAGAAGAGGGTGCCCCAAATGAGCCATATGCACCCGTATCTGATGGGTGCGCCCTGTTACAAGCTCAGCTTCTATAAATGTGCTTCCTTTAAGGCGCTCTATAACTTTAATATTGGTTATGGCCTCTTTGGAATTTTTAATTGTAATACACATTTTTTTTCTGTCGCGTTCTGAGCGGCCTATCGGCTTATCTATTAAAAATTTATCCTCTTTTATTACACCTAAAGCCAAGGCTTCGTAAATTTTTTTAACTGTTCGTCCGGAAAATTGTTCCGAGAGGCTTTGATGGGTAATATCATTTTTAGCGGCGACAATAAGGCCGGATGTATCCATATCAATACGGTGAACTATACCGGGCCGCAAAACACCGTTAATTCCCGATAAATTGCCCCTGCAATGATACATAAGCGCGTTTACCAATGTTTTTGTATAATGCCCCGCCGCCGGATGAACTACCATCCCCTTAGGCTTGTTGACCACAATTATATCATCATCCTCATACAATATATCCAGCGGTATATTTTCCGGCAATATATCCGGGCTGACAGAAGAATAAGGGGCAATTTGGACAATATCACCGCTTTTAAGCTTATATCCCGCTTTTTGCGGTTTGCCGCCTACCGTAACATTGCCGGAGTCTATATGCTTTTTTATAAAGCCCCGGCTCAGGCCTTCCCGGTTATTGGATATAAAAATATCAAGCCTTATACCTATATCATTTGGCTCGGCATACAGTACTAAATCATCGTTCATGGCTTATTCCTGCTCTTCCTTAATGAAAAAAATCATAATTATACCTAAAAGTATTGTACCTGTTACCACATATATATCAGCTATATTGAATATTGGGAAATTAATAAAGTCAAAGCGCAAAAAATCCACTACAAAGCCGTTTAAAAGCCTGTCGATAGAATTGCCGATGCCTCCTGCGGCTATTAATATTAAAAGAAACCGAACTATATTGTAAATACGGCCCGCCGGAAGTTTAACATAATAATATCCTATAGCAATGATTACGATTGCGGCAAAAGCCAAAAAAAACCATCTTCCCCCCGGGAAGAGTCCAAAGGCAGCGCCTCAGTTTCTGTGATAAGTCAGGCTTAATATATTCGGTATTATAACTATATTAGCTTGCCCCATTAAATTTGTTGTAGCAAAATGCTTGCTCCATTGGTCTATGACTACTAAGATAACAGTGAACAGTATAGGACTTATAATTTTTAAAGTTTTCATTTTTCATCTCCTGTTTATTATGTTGACTAACTATATACATGATAGCATACGTAAGGGTAATTAGTAAATATTTTATCATAACCAAAATTTTGACTCGCCTTTTTCCTTAGGAAAAAAGTCTCGTTGAACAATCAGGGAAGAAACGCTGCGCGTTTCTGTTTATGTTCATATTTTATCATATGATATTTTGTCTAGTTTTGCAAACATTTGCGCTTTTGTTGATTTTTCTTTAAAGTTACTTTATATTAAATGGAAAAAGGAGGGAATTTTAAATGGGAGCTTCATTAAAAATATTGGGACAAACTATGATAGTTGCGCCCATTGGGGATATAGACCACCACACATCCATAGCGCTGCGGGAAAAAATAGACAAAGAAGCGGCGCGGGAAAATATAAGGAATATACTGTTTGACTTTTCTAATGTTGATTTTATGGACAGCTCGGGCATAGGCCTAATTATTGGCCGCTATAAGCTTACAAGCGCAAGTAACGGAGTTACTGCCGTGTGTCATATGGGAGAGTCTCTTAAGCGGATATTTGATATTTCGGGGCTTAAAAAAATTGTGAATACCTATGGGAATATTGATGAGGCCTTAGGCCAAATACAGTTACGGTAGGGGGTGCTTTGTATGGAATACGATAATGAAATGATTCTTGAAATGACAGCAAAGTCAAAAAATGAAAGCTTTGCCAGGGTTGTGGCTGCATCCTTTGCAGCCTCTTTAGACCCTACGATTGCCGAGATAACCGATATTAAAACTGCTGTTTCCGAAGCTGTAACCAATGCAATTATTCACGGCTATGGTGAAAATCCGCAAAAAGGCATAGTTAAACTTAAATGCGGCATTGTAAAAGATACTGTTTACATAGAGGTTATTGATTTCGGAAGTGGTATTTCCAATATTAAAGAAGCCATGACCCCATTATATACCTCGGTGCCGGGAGATGAAAGAAGCGGCATGGGCTTTACCATTATGGAAACCTTTATGGACAGTGTTGAAGTTTCATCTGAGCCAAATGAAGGAACGATTGTTCGCATGCATAAGAAAATCGGGCAGGCAAATATATAGACAGCCCTTTATTGATTGCAGCGACAACAGCGGAGGATATATGGACCACACAATGGAGCTTATTAAAAAAGCTCAGGAAGGCGACAAAGAAGCCGCCGGCAAGCTAATTGAAGAAAATGCGGGCCTTATATGGTCTGTTGTAAGAAAATTTTCAGGCCGCGGCTACGAACTGGATGATTTATACCAAATAGGCGCTATGGGCCTTTTAAAGTGTATAAAAAAATTTGATCAATCTTTCGAGGTCAAGTTTTC
>JGI20163J15578_10000632_pt1 | contig 14555 bp, 16 predicted proteins | sample TergutCu122P1_FD_15578 | JGI IMG/M metagenome (IMG submission 15578)
TGATACAGAGTGCTAATTATTTTGCGAGTGCAATAGTACCCTCTTGGTCCCCATACTTCAATACGATGAATTACGTACTCTAAGATTTCGAACACGTTAAGGCCCGTTGAATTTCAAAACCCTGGTATTTTTATTGATAGTAGTAATAGTAGTGTCACAGTGTTATGATTCATAGGTAATATGCGAGTATGAATCAACAGGAAGGTGGGCAAAGGATGGCTAAAGGCCGTAGGCTTAGAAAACTAAGGACTTTGTGCATAATTGTCATTGTATTTGGGCTCATAGCGTGCGCTTTATGGCAGGTCGGTCAATTTCAGGCTTCGGCGGCCCCCGCGTCTCTGGATCAGCAGCAATTTTTGGCAACCGATTACCGCTTTAGAGCACTGAGAGCCACCGATATCTCGGAGCGTGAGGCGCTGTTCCTGCGCATGATAGAGGTGAGCCCGGATGTCGAGCTGGCGAAGGAAGCTTTTTGGGCTTTGTCGAACCTATACCTCGACGACTTCGACGAACCCAAGAAAGACAAGGCCGAAGCGATACTGGAGCTTTTCCTGGAACGATACCCATCATCGCGCTGGACCTCGCACGTTGAAAGCCGTCTGCTTTGGCTGCGCGGCGAAACACGGGACATGCCGTGACGTGTACCCTCAGCTTGCGTATGCTATCCAGAATGTTATAATGCGCAGGCACAAGGTATGAAAGCTATCCAGCATACTATACACAAAGTTATGTAACATCATTAAAATATAAGGGCAATTATTTTGATCATTGAGCTTGACTAAGGCAGGTGAAAACATGTCGCTGGAAGCAATTAAAGTAATTGTCGCAGCGGAATCAGGCGCGGAAAATCTACGTATCGACGCTTTTGCGGAAGCAAAAAAAATTGTCGCGGCGGCGGAAACAAGCGGTAAGGAAGAGGTTCAGAAGGTTAAAAAATCTGCGGAGTCCCGGGCGCAAGCTCTTTGCCGGGAAGCAGAGGATAAGGGAAAAGATAGTGCTGCAAAATCCGCAGGAGAAACCCGGAACAAATGCCTGCATCTGGAGAAAGAGGCCGAGAAAAAGATGGATCGGGCTGTAGCAATCATCATGGAAAGAGTTGTGAACAGACATTGACTATTTTAGCCATGTCTAAATTGAGGGCTATCGCCCCCAAAAACGTTCGACTTCCGTTGATGGATGAGCTAACGAAAGTCGGCTGCGTCGAAGTCGGCAATTCCGCCGCGCGCCTTGCTGAAGAAGAATGGGCAGGAGTTTTGCAGAAATTTATTGACCCTTCAGATGCAGAGCGGCGCCTCAGTGTTTTGAATTCAGCCAGAGAGCTTTTAGACAAGTACGGCGCTATTAAGACCAGCTTGCTTTCCCCTCGCAGGCAGGTCACCGAGCAGGAATTTCAAGACAAAACGATTGTTGACGGAGCCTGCGCAGCGGCCGACGTCCTTAATGAACTTGGACGACAATTATCTGCCCGCATCAGCGAGGCAGGCCGCCTTGTCGCCAAGAAAGCTTCTCTTATGGCTTGGAACAATCTGGATGTTCCTTTGGACATAAAATCCGGCAAACGCTATAAAATCGTATTTGGAGTATCCCCTACCGCCGGAGTCCCGGCGCAGGAACTAGTAAACGAAGTAACATCCATGGATCTGGCAGAGCTTGCCCTGGTCAGCAGCGACCGAGAACAGAATTATTACCTTCTTTTGACCCATTCCAGCCTTCATGACGAGATCATGGACAAGCTTAAATCGAAAGGGTTTTCCGTCGTCAATTTTAAAGACGTGGAAGGCACGGCCTCCGAAAACATTCGTCAACTGGAACTTCACCAAACTGAAGTCGAGAACAGGCGGATGGAAGTCATTGAAAAAATTAAAGCCATGGCTGATCAAAAAGACGCGATTGAACATGCCCTAGATGTCTTTTCCATTGAGCGCGAAAGAGATCAGGCGCTTTCACGCTTGGCCGGAACTCAAAAAACGCTGCTCCTTGAGGGGTGGGTTCCAAAGGTTTGTGAAGCTCAGGTCGCCGGAATTCTGGATAGTTACGGGTGCGCTTATCAATTCGACGCCCCTGAAGAAGATGATGATGACATCCCGGTGCTTTTACAGAATAACCAGTATGTTACGCCTTTCACTACGGTAACGGAGTTATATGCCCTGCCCACTTATCGCAGCGGGCTTGACCCCAATCCGTTTATGGCCCCTTTCTTCTGTATCGCTTTTGGCATAATGACGGGAGATATCATGTATGGCATCATGATTACGCTTGCCAGTTGGTATCTCATCAAAAAAATGCGCCCGCCTGAAGGCAGCGTCTTGAAACGTCTATTGAAGCTTGGTTTTCTTTGCGGCCTTTCCGGGCTCGTATGGGGGGCGCTCTTCGGCGGATTCCTTGGTAACTCCATCCCTGCCGTCAGCGGTGCTATGCTTGGGCGCGAAATCGCTCTGCCTCCCCTGCTTTACGATCCAATGGCCGAACCCATGACTTTGCTTATCATGGCTTTGGCATTCGGCTTCATTCAGATCTGTTTCGGTTTATGCCTTAAAGGATATAAGTCGATAAAACAAGGCCTGATGTTTGACGCCGTATGCGACGCGGGGTTTCATCTAGCACTCCTTGCGGGCGTGGCTCTATGCCTTATCGATACCAATGTCGGGCTTAGCGTCATGGCTATCGGTGCCTTAGGCATCGTATGTACCGGCGGCAGAGCGGCATCTAACATTTTCACGAAGCTAGTCGGCGGCTTGAGCAGTCTTTACAACTGTGTAAACTATTTATCGGACACTCTTTCCTACGCCCGCCTCTTGGGACTGGGCCTTGCCACAGCCGTTATCGCCCAGGTGGTAAATACGTTGAGCACTCTGGCAGGCCCAGGCTTTATAGGCTGGATTATTTTTATTCCGATTTTCGTGTTCGGTCACGTTTTCAACTTAGTCATTAACCTGCTGGGCGTTTTCGTGCACAGCGCCCGCCTGCAATTCATTGAATTTTACAGTAAGTTTTATGAACCAGGAGGCAGGCATTTTGCCCCGCTGTTCAATGACACAAAATATGTGGAAATAACCATCAAGGAGGTTGTGTGACAATGGATTCAACTTTCGGTATCAACGGTCAATTTATAGCCATGATGGGAGCGGCCCTCGCTTACTTTTTACCCGCTACCGCCTCCGGCATAGGAGGGAGGATGGTCGCTGAGGCCGCAAACGGAGTATTGGCCGAAGATCCCACAAAATTTGGCCGCTGCCTGATTTTGCAGGCGATTACGGGCACTCAGGGTATTTACGGTTTGATCATCGCTTTCCTTATCCTGCAAAGTATAGGAGTTATCGGCGGAACCCCTGCGGATATATCCGTCACCACCGGGCTATACTTTTTTGCCTCAGCTTTGCCGGTCGGCATCGCTGCATGGACCACCGGCGTTTCTCAGGGCAGAGCTGCCGCCGCCGGCGTAGGTCTCATTGCCAAGCGCCCTGATGAGTTAGGAAAGGCAATGGTGCACGCGGTTATGATTGAAACCTTCCAGATATTCGGCTTATTGCTTTCCTTCTTGATGTTGAACAGCATCCAGATTTAACTCAGACGGCCCTGACAGGGAGATGTTTCGATGAATGGAATCGATAAAATCGCCGGCAAAATTGCAGAAGACGCCAGGCAGGAGGCAGACTCCATCCTGGCGGAAGCCAGGGCACAGGCCGCCGGTATAGCGAGCAAATACGCTGCTCTGGCCAAAGAAGAGAGCGACAAGATCTTAGTTGCCGGAGACGAACGATCCAAAGAGATCCTCCGGCGAACTGTGTCAGCCGCAGAGCAGGAAGAGAAACAGCAATTGTTGGCCACAAAACAAAAAATGATTTCCAGGGCATTCGATATTGCCTTACAAAAGCTTTTCGCGCTGCCGGAAAACGAGTATGTAACTCTTCTTGCTAATCTGGCTGCTGAGGCATCCTCTACCGGCAGCGAAGAGGTCATTCTTTCTTCAAAAGACCGCGCTAACGGCGAAAAAATATTGAACAGCGCCAATGAATTTTTGGCTAAGGCCGGCAAAAAGAATAACCTGACTCTCTCCGCAGAAACCGGGGCTTTTAATGGCGGCCTTATGCTGAGATCAGGTCATGTAGAAACAAATTGTACCTTGGACGCCATACTGCGCCTGTCCAGAGAAAATCTGGCTCCCGAGGTTGCCGCGGCTTTATTTTCTTAATAATAACTGACCGGCTTTTGTCAAACGAAAATTTTGTCATTCGGACAAAGAGGTGCGTAATTTGGCAAACACTATGAAGGCCACAAATTATTTATTTGCCAGCTCACGTATAAAATGCATTGAGAAGAATCTTCTTTCTCGGGAAAAGCTGGAACGGATGAGCGACGCTAAATCCGCCGGGGACGCCTTGAGGCTGCTGAACGAGTTCGGTTGGCCTGAAATTGCAAGGCCCACTATGGCGGCTGTAGAGGAAGTCCTGACAACTCGCCGTAGCGAAGCTTTTGCATTGGTACGAAATATGGCGCTGGAAAAAAGGCTGCCCGATGTATTCCTCGTCAAATACGATTACCATAACCTGAAAACTTTGCTTAAAAGCGAAGCTACCGGCGAAAATTCCGACAATTCGCTGATAGACAGCGGCATGTTTTCCTGCCGTCGATTGAAAATCATGCTTCAGGATGACAAATATCCAGGCATGAGTAAGATCATGGTTCGAAGTATCGCCGAGGGCAGGGATGTGTTGGCGCGAACTCAGGATCCTCAGCTCCTGGACCTTGTTCTTGACAAAGCCATGTACGCTGAAATGCTGGATATAGCCGGTTCTCTCAGTTCCAAGTTTCTGATGGACTATGTGGTTCTGATGATTGACAGCGTGAACTTAAGAACGTACGTCCGTTCGCGACGGATGGGAAAAGGGGCTGAAATTTTTCGCCATGCCCTGATTCCCGGTGGGATCGCGTCCATCTCTCGTTTGTTAGGGGATGTGTCAGCAGATGTCATAGAGAGCGCATTCTTTATATCGCCTCTCGCTGCCGTAGCCGGTATCGGCGCTAGGGCACTTCGAGGCGAGGAGAGTCTGTCCGCTGTGGACCTGGCCTGCGACAATGCGTTGCTTAAGCACCTGAAAGGCGCAAAGTACATAGCATACGGCACTGAAATATTGATCGGATATCTTGGGGCGGTTGAGGCGGAGCTGACGTCGGTTCGCACAGTGCTCGCAGGGCGGATAGCCGGCCTTTCTGCCGAAACAATCCGAGAAAGGCTGAGGGAAACATATGTATAAAATTGCTGTCATCGGTGACCGAGATAGCGTTCTCGGTTTCAAAGCGTTAGGTTTGGACACGGTCTTTGCCGACAGCGGCGATGAAGCTAGAGCTGCCATACAGCGCCTGACGGCAGAAAACTGCGCCGTAATTTACCTGACAGAACAACTGGCGCAGGAAATTCCTGGAGAAATTGATCGCTACGCTAATGCCCTGCATCCTGCAATCATTCTAATACCCGGCAAAGCCGGCCCTTTGGGTTTGGGCATTGAAAATGTAAATAAAACTGTAGAAAAAGCCGTAGGCTCTAACATATTTAAAAACGAGTAGGCAGGTGATAGCAATTATGGAAACAGGCAGAATTGTAAAAGTCGCAGGGCCGCTTATCACTGCTGCAGGCATGAAAAGCGCCAACATGTTTGACGTGGTTCAGGTAGGCAACCAGAGGTTAGTTGGCGAGATTTTGGAAATGAGAGGAGATCAGGCCTCCATACAAGTATATGAAGAAACAGCCGGCATCGGCCCAGGTGACCCAGTGGTAACCACTGGTTACCCTCTTTCCGTGGAATTGGGCCCAGGCTTGATCGGGACAATATATGACGGCATTCAGCGCCCTCTTGAGGCTATCCGTGAAATGGTCGGCCCGTGCATCACGAGAGGAATCCAGGTGCCCCCCATCGACTATTCTAAGGTATGGAATTTTGAGCCGACGGTAAAGACAGGCGCCAAGGTGATTGGCGGCGACATTATCGGCGAGGTTCAGGAAACTCCGCTGGTGCGTCATAAGATCATGGTGCCTCCAAAGCTGGCCGGTACCATAAAGGAAATCAAAGCACTCCAAAGCTGGCCGGTACCATAAAGGAAATCAAAGCAGGGAAATTCAACGTCAAAGATACGGTCGCTTTATTGACGCAANACGACGGTAAAGAAGTGCCGCTTACCATGGTGCAAAAGTGGCCGGTTCGAATAGGCCGTCCCTACAAAGAAAAATTACCCCCCAATGTACCTATGAATACGGGCCAGCGGGTAATTGATACTCTGTTCCCCATTGCAAAAGGCGGAACCGCTGCCGTGCCGGGGCCTTTTGGTTCCGGTAAGACTGTTGTGCAGCATCAGTTGGCTAAGTGGTCTGATGTGGAAATCGTGGTTTACATTGGCTGCGGCGAACGTGGCAACGAAATGACGGACGTGCTGAGGGAATTTCCGGAGCTGGAAGATCCCCGCAGCGGCGAAAGCCTAATGAAACGCACCGTGCTCATCGCCAATACTTCCGACATGCCTGTGGCGGCCCGTGAAGCCTCGGTTTACACCGGCATTACCATTGCCGANTATTTCAGGGATATGGGTTACTCCGTGGCGGTCATTGCTGACTCTACCTCCCGTTGGGCGGAAGCCCTGCGCGAGATGTCCGGCCGTCTGGAAGAAATGCCGGGCGAGGAAGGCTATCCCGCTTACCTTTCCTCTCGTCTTGCCCAGTTCTATGAGCGTGCGGGTTATTTCCGCTGCCTTGGCAGCGACGACCGCAGAGCTGCTCTATCNGCTATCGGAGCTGTGTCTCCTCCCGGAGGTGATATATCNGAGCCGGTTTCTCAGGCTACGCTTCGCATAGTTAAGGTTTTCTGGGGCTTGGACGCCAACCTTGCTTATGCCCGCCACTTCCCGGCTATTAACTGGCTCAAGAGCTATTCCCTGTATGAAGATCGCCTGGCTGATTGGTTCAACGAAAACGTCAACAAAGATTTCATGGCCCAACGAAGCGAAACCATCGGCTTGCTCCAGAAGGAAAGCGAATTGAACGAGATCGTACGTTTGGTTGGTATAGACTCCCTTTCTCCACAGGATCGCCTTACCATGGAAACAACCAGGATGATACGTGAAGACTTCCTGCAACAAAACGCTTTTGTGGATACCGACGCATATACTTCTTTTAGCAAGCAATTCGGCCTGCTCAACATGATTCTCGAATATCACCGCCAGGGCAAAGCTGCCCTGATCGCCGGGGCTGATATGAATAAACTCTTTCAAGTCACCGCGCGGGATCGCATCAGCCGGGCTAAGGACGTGGATCAATCAGAGTATGAAAAGATCTACGGTGATATTATGAAAGAAATGACCGCCCAGATAAATGCCCTGGTGGAAGCAGGAGGTAATGCCAGTGATTAAGGAATATCGCGCCATACAAGAGGTAACCGGCCCTCTGATGCTGATCAGGAACGTAGAGAACGTCACCTATGACGAGTTGGGGGAAATTCATTTACAAAATGGAGAAGTCCGGCGCTGCAAGGTCCTGGAGATCAACGGCAGCAATGCGCTGGTTCAGCTTTTTGAAAGCTCCGCCGGCATCAACCTGGCCGACTCAAAAGTCCGTTTCCTTGGTCGCAGCCTTGAATTAGCCGTATCCGGAGATATGCTCGGCCGGGTTTTTGATGGTATGGGTTCTCCTATCGACGGCGGGCCGGAAATATTAGCCGATAAGAGAATGGACATAAACGGCTTGCCTATCAACCCAGCCTCCAGAGATTATCCCAACGAGTTCATCCAGACCGGCGTTTCCGCCATTGATGGCTTGAATACCCTGGTTCGCGGCCAGAAGTTGCCTATATTCTCAGGCTCCGGTCTGCCACATGCCAACCTTGGGGCACAAATCGCCCGCCAAGCCAGAGTATTGGCGGAAGATACGGCATTTGCTGTTGTCTTTGCCGCCGTAGGCATTACCTACGAAGAAGCCGATTTCTTCATTTCTGACTTTAAGCGAACCGGTGCCATCGATCGCGCCGTGTTGTTTATGAACTTGGCCAACGACCCCGCGGTAGAGCGAATCGCCACGCCTCGCATGGCTCTGACGGCAGCCGAATATCTGGCTTACGAAAAGCACATGCAGGTATTGGTTATCATCACCGATATCACCAACTACGCCGAAGCTCTAAGAGAGGTTTCCGCCGCCCGAAAAGAGGTTCCCGGACGCCGTGGCTATCCCGGTTACCTCTATACCGACCTGGCTACTATGTACGAGCGGGCGGGCCGCCGTCTGAACAGCGAGGGATCCATTACCATGATCCCCATTCTTTCCATGCCTGAAGACGACAAAACCCACCCCATCCCCGACTTGACCGGATACATTACGGAAGGGCAGATCATCCTCTCAAGGGATCTGTATCGTAAGGGCCTTACTCCGCCCATTGACGTGCTGCCGTCGCTATCCCGTCTGAAGGACAAGGGCATTGGCCAGGGAAAAACCAGAGAAGACCACGCCGGAACCATGAACCAATTGTTTGCGGCCTACGCAAGAGGGAAAGATGCCAAAGAGCTGATGACCATTTTAGGCGAAGCGGCTTTGACGGATACGGATAAAAAATACGCCCAGTTTGCCGATGAGTTTGAAAAACGCTATGTCTCCCAGGGCTATGAAACCAACCGCAGCATACAGGAGACCTTGGATCTGGGTTGGGAGCTTCTGACGATCCTGCCCAAAAACGAATTGAAACGCATTAAGCAGGATTTAATTGAAAAATACTTGCCGGTAAAACCACCAAAAAACTAAGGAGTGGTTTGATTGGAGCGTCTAAATGTAAATCCAACCCGCATGGAACAGACGCGCTTGAAGCAGCGCCTGGTGATGGCAAGAAGAGGTCACAAGCTGCTGAAGGACAAGCGCGATGAGCTTATGCGTCAATTTCTTGAAATAGTGCAACGCAATCTGCAGCTCCGAAGAAAAGTGGAGAAAGCGCTGGAGAAGGCTCACGCCAGTTTTACCATCGCCAGCGCCGTCATGTCTCCAGAAATGCTGGAAGAGGCATTGATGTATCCCAAGCAAGTTGTATCTTTGGAATTATCGAAAAAAAACATCATGTCGGTGAATGTACCGGTTTACCGATTCAAAATGAAGAGCGATAATCCGTCTGAAATTTTTCCTTACGGTTTTGCCACGACCTCAGGAGAATTAGACGATGCGGTGATGTACTTATCGCAAACTCTTCAGGATTTGCTGGAATTGGCCCAATCGGAGAAGGCTGCTCAGATGTTGGCCTTGGAAATCGAAAAAACCCGTCGCAGGGTCAACGCTTTGGAATACGTAATGATCCCGCAGTTGGTGGAGACCATTCGATATATCCGCATGAAGCTGGAGGAGAACGAGCGCGGTAATACAATCCGCCTCATGAAGGTCAAAGATATGATGCTGGAGGAACAGCGCCAGAAAAATATCTGGAATGATCTGAACGCCGATGCCGTTTAAGTTTTTAACAAACCTTCGTGCAGCGTCTCGCCCCCGGCAAAAAGCCGGGGGTTTTTTGTGCTCCATAAAACCTGCGACTTGTTATAGGCTGCCATCCCCTGCAAAATGACATGCGCTGTTGACAGTTCTCCCGGCTATGTGTAAAATGTTCAAAATATAAACTAATCCAGCCTGAGAGGAGGAACCATCATGTACATAAACACAGTCATAAATTCCACAGTCAGCGTCGTTATTATTATGATTCTTGTACTTAGCCACGGGTTCCGCCCGAGGTCGATTGGTGCATGAGTCAGCATTAATCGAAGCCAAAGGCCGGAACCCAGCAGCAGGGGTTCCGGCCTTTTTTTATGGGATAAATACAGATGATGAAGATTAGGTGATTGTATGAGAGTTGTATGTCTATTTTTTTGGCGCGTTCTGGACTGGTTTCAGCAATTTGTAATGGTTATGACGTCTGCGGCTATCGTTATATTGATCCTGACGCAGGTGATTATGAGATACGTTTTCAATATACCGATTATGGGTATAGAGGAACTCGCTGTTCTGCTAGGGTTTTGGCTTTACTTCACCGGCTCTTCCGCCGGTGCGCGCTATCGAACTCAAATCAAGGCCGACCTGTTGAACGTACTTGTCAGTAACCAGCGGACCCTCTTTGTCATCAAGGCTATCGCTGCGTTCATTACAGTTTGTTTGGCCGGGATCTTCGTGCAGTGGACCGTTGAATATTTCCAATGGTCGCTTTCGACCATGGAGCGCTCACCATCCCTCAATATACCCATGCTCTACGCCCAGGCGGCCCTCGTAGTTAACTCCATTTTGATGCTACTTTACTTTGTTATCGAATTTTTGGATTACGCCCGGCAAGCGATGGGATACGAGCCGTTCCAATTCACAGACCTGGATGACCAGGCAGTTGCGTCAGGAGAGTGAGTGCCATGCATATTGTTATCAATCTCTTAATTCTAATAGCAGCTATCGTAATTGGAATTCCCATCCCATTTGCTTTCATGGCAGCGGCTCTCTACATGGGGTTTATGTTCTTCCCTGATTTTTCATTTTTAACCACCGTCGGGTTCAGGAGTCTCAACTCCCTTATTCTTTTGTCGATACCTCTTTTCATCATGGCCGGATCCCTGATGGGTTCCGCCGGTATCGCGGTGCGCCTGGTTGACTTTGCCCAATCCATACTTGGCCGTATACGCGGGGGAATGGGAGCGGCTGTAGTTGTGTCATGCGCTATTTTTGGAGCTATAGCCGGAACATGCTCCGCGGCCGTGGCCTGTATAGGCACCATCATGATTCCTCGCCTGGAAAAACTTGGGTACCCACGTCATTACACCACCGCGTTAGTTGCCTGTTCCTCCGTGCTGGGGCAATTATTCCCGCCCTCGGTTCCGATGATCCTCTTTGCGTGGGTGACGCAACAGTCCGTGGCAGCGTGCTTCTTGTCCACTGTCATACCCGGCCTGATAATTATGGTAAATTTGATTATCGTAAACCACTTTTATTGCAAAAAATTTCCCGATATAAAGGTCGATTCTTCGATATCGTTTCGCGAAAGCAGTTTATTGATAGCGCGCTCTACGAGAAGGGGTATTTGGAGCCTTATTATGCCTGCTATTATCATAGGAGGAATTTACGGCGGAATTGCTACTCCGACTGAATCAGCGGCTATAGCAGTAGGTTATTCCGTCGTTATCGGGTTTTTTGTACACAGAGAACTCAGTATCAAGTCACTTTGGAAGGCCCTTTGTGTCTCGGCCACGACCAGCGGCGTTATTTGCATGATGCTCTTTTTCATCGCAATGTTGGGGCGGCTCTACGCGATGGAACAGGTGCCACAGAGATTAGCGGACTATCTTCTTGGTATTTCGGACAACAGAATCGTCATTCTCCTGATGGTGAATTTATTCCTCATCATCATTGGAATGCTGATGGACGACCTCAGTGGAACGCTGCTGACCGCCGCGCTGCTGATGCCCCTGATGAGAGAAATAGGGGTGCACCCCATCCACTTTGCCGCGATTATGGGCACAAATATGGGTATGGGCAACGTTACGCCGCCCTGTGCGCCCTTATTGTATCTTGCCGCGCGAATCGGCAACGTTCCTTTTAACCAATACATCACGCCTACGCTGGTGTTCATGCTCGTTGCGCAACTGCCGGTAGTTCTGCTTGTGACCTTCGTTCCTGAGCTTGCCCTTTGGCTGCCCAGGTTGGTCATGGGTATAAGATAAGCACATGATACTGAAGAATTAGGAGGTGCGTAAAAAAGCAGGGGGCTACGGAGTTTGGTTAAGGCTTGTGCAAGTTCAAATTTAAGCTTTTTAAGTCATGGAGGTATTGAGAATGAAGAGAAAATTTTTAGTGGTTTGCGCGGTGCTTTTGTGCTTTGTTTTTCTTGCTCCCGGCGTGAGCGTGGCTGCGCCTGAGCACACGTTGCGTTTGGCTCAGGTTCACCCTGTAGGCAGCGACTTCGACCTTCGCGCAAGAGAATTCGCCGAAAAGATTTACGAGCGCACGGGCGGACGTTTCCAAATCAATGTTTTTTCGGGCGGCATTCTGGGCGACTGGACCGAAAGCTTTGAAATGCTGTCGCGCGGTTCCCTTGAGATGAACATGGGACCAGCCAATTCCAATTTCGACCCTAAGCTGATCCTTGGGCACTATTTCCCTTATCTGGTTACGAGCTTAGAAGAGGCCAGAGAATTTTTCAGCTATGGAGGCTGGGCCTACAATATCATTCGGGATCTGTGGGCTGAGCACAACATCAAAGCCCTCTCAGTCATTCCTGTCGGCATGGCCGGAGCGTCGATGAACAGGTTGCCGGAAAACTACGCCGTGCCGGGAGAATCCACAGGCATGAGAATTCGCGTCATGCCCATAAGGGCGTGCGAGCTTACTTTCAACGCACTGGGCTTTATCTCCACGCCTATCCCATTCGCCGAGGCATACAGCGCGATGCAGACCGGCATAGTGGAAGGCCAGATGGGAGGGCCTCCGTTCCAGGGATATCAGTTCAGGGACGTAAACAGCGTATGGGTTCAGTACAACGACTACTTCGAATCCTGGTGGTTGTCGATGCACCTCGGCCTGTGGAACACGTTGTCGCCTGAAGATCAGGAAATCTTTATGACAGCCGCTGCCGAAGTATCCGAAACCCAATGGGAGCGTTCCGCTTATGTAGACGAACACTGGCGAACCGTGCTGAGAGAAGAATATGGTTGGCAGATCGTCACATTGACACAGGAGCAGCTTGATGCCATCGCGGAGCACGTCCGCTACACCGTATGGCCGTATATGGAAGAATTTATCGGTACGGAGCTTATGGACCGTGTATTCGAGGAGTCCGGCATACCCAGACCGGCAAGCATGCAGAGATAAAAATTCAATGAGGCAGGGGGGATACCTCCCCTGCCTCATTTTAGATGAGGTGGTGTAATTTATGAAAAACCTTACCCGATGCCTTAAAGTTGTAGAAGAAGACAAGGCATTAACTTCTCCCGGAGCAAAAATGCCCTACTACCCCCTTGCCATCAAAAAAGGGCGGGGGGCGATGATAGAGGACCTGGACGGCAACCAGTATATAGATATGCTGTCGAGCGCAGGCGCTATCAACGTAGGACACTGTCACCCAAAGGTCGTGGAGGCCATAAAAAAACAGGCCGACGACCTGATACTATACACTCACGTGTATATGTACCACGAGCCGGTTGTGAACCTGTCAAAAGAACTTATTTCCATAACGCCGGGANATTTNCGAAAGCGAGTCTTTTACGGGCTCAGCGGNTCGGACGCCAACGACGGAGCCATCAAGATGGCTCGCGTAGCCACGGGGCGGCCGAAGATAGTCTCCTTCATAAGGTCATATCATGGCAGCACTTACGGCGCAATATCCCTTTCAGCCATCAGCCTTCCCATGTCCAGGAAGATAGGGCCGCTCCTGCCCGAAATTTTCCATATGACATATCCAGACACATATCGCCCCCCCATGCCCGGCATGACTTCCGACCAGGTTTCAGACTACTGCATTGAACAAATACGCATTGCCTTCGACAACTATATGCCGGCGGATGAGGTGGCGGCGTTCATTATAGAACCGATACAGGGAGATTCCGGCATAGTCGTTCCCCCAACCAAGTACATGAAAGACCTCCGCGCCCTCTGCGACNAGTACGGCATACTGCTCATATCCGAGGAAGTGCAGCAGGGGTTTGGACGCACAGGCAAGTGGTTCGGGATAGAGAATTTCGACGTAGTGCCCGATGCCGTAATAATGGGCAAGGCCATGGCTTCAGGGCTTCCCCTGAGTGGCGTTGTGGCCAGAGCCGAACTTATCGAAACTCTGGAAGCTCCGGTTCACCTGTTCACGGCGGGAGGGAACCCTGTTTGCTGCGCGGCTGCGCTGGCAAACGTGGAGGTGCTTCGCGAGGAAAATCTCCTGNCCCACGCAACCGAGTTGGGCGAGCATACAAGGGAGCGTTTCCGAGCGATGCAGAAACGATTCGATTTTATCGGTGACGTGCGGGGTATCGGTCTTTCCACTGGGGTTGATCTGGTTGTAGACAGAGACACCAAGGAACGCCATCGAGCGGCTGCGGCCAAAATTTGCTACCGCTCGTGGGAGAAAGGGCTTATGCTTTCTTTCTTCAGCGGCTCCGTGTTGAGAATCCAGCCGCCGCTGGTCATTTCAAGGGAAGAAATGGACAAAGCCCTCGACATTATCGAAGAATCCATGGACGAATTCGCGAAAGGCCGGATCCCTGATTCTGTGCTTGAAACTGTTAAAGGCTGGTAAGTATGGGGGTGTTGTAAGTCAATGATTTCATTCGACGTAAAGCATTCAAATTGCTGAATTTACAAGGAGCATCTATGAATCGCGAACAATTCATGCAGACACAAAAAATGCCCTCGCGTACGAGGGCATTTGAAATTCTAAACCACTCCAATTTTACATCTGCTCGGATATACTGATAAGCGGGCCAAATATGGACATGGCTATCAGCGCCACTATGCCTCCGACGAACAAGATCATGACCGGCTCCATAAGCGACGTTAATCCCTTTATCTGCTCGTCCAGTTCCTG
>JGI20163J15578_10000633_pt1 | contig 14545 bp, 14 predicted proteins | sample TergutCu122P1_FD_15578 | JGI IMG/M metagenome (IMG submission 15578)
CTCCATCGACAGACTCTTCTATTTCAAATTGACCATCAAAATCAGCGACCTGAAGGTATTCCTCCTCACGAGCATAAGCCTTACTGTCCCCAATATATACATTATGATTGATGTACACGGGTTGCTCTGTGTCATTGAATAATCGATGATCTTCTGGCTTAACCTGATTCCTTTTTTCAATAGAATCTATATATTCCTCCAACGACGCAAGATAGTTGTCATACATGGATGTCCCCATGGGCCCTGCTACAGTTCCATGATAAGATTCAAGATGTCTTTTACCATCTACAAACAGGTTCTCATAGAATCGGTCATCGCCACCATAGACCACCGCAAAGCCTGCTACATCTGTGCTGTGAGGAGTATGATAAGGTGTGGCTCTATCCAGCACTTTTTCAATGACTATCTTACCTGCAAACAGATTGTTCACATAGGCTCCTCCTTGAGCCCAATTTGTAATCGCTGACTCAAATATATTATGATCCACAAGATAAGGGCCGTGACTTACTTCTGCATAGAAGTCAACCACATTGTTGTAGAAAAGATTCTTCGTAATTCGCGTTCCTTGGGTTTGCCAATCCAGCCATGTTCCCATTGAACAGTCATGAATACGGTTGCCACGGATTAACACGTCAATGGGGGCATGCAGTTTGATTCCAGCAATTTCCCAACCTAAAAACTCTCGCTTAAGGCCGATATCGTAGATGTGATTATTCGTGATTTCACTAAACACACACCCCATATGTCCCACTACACCGTTCTGGCCACAATCATAAATCACGTTGTTCCGAACAATGTGAGAACCTATCTTCTCCTTAGACCAGCCTGCTTTATGTGCCACAAACACAGACTCCAACTGATATTGATAACCTGGTTTATCCTTACGGAAGGTACGGAAATTATGGCCTGTAGACGCTTCTTTACCAAGGCTAATTCCGCTACATTTTGCATCATGGATAATATTATCTTCAATAATCCAGCCTTTACTCCAGTTCGGCCCAACAAGCCCTGGCTGGTCTGCAGTAGGTGGGGTCCAAGGTGTAGCCGCTTGTGCCATCTCAAACCCTCGAACGGTAATATAATTGACTCCTGTCACTGCAGGATAGAAGCAACACTTCCGAACATTGATTTCCACGAATTCAATGTTTGGGTCGTTACCATGGAAGTTCGCGAAGATTACGGTATTTTCTAAATCCACTTCAGCGAACCATTGGAACTTTGTTTGTTCTGTGTTCTTTATGGGAACCTCAGTGTTTGCCCACTGGTCAAAGGCTTCTGTTCGTATCTCTCCAGCCAATAAGGCTTCGTAATTTTCCGCTTCATAGAATGACATGCCATTAAGGTAAACATCTCCCAAATGCACATAACGGCCCACAGGGGCAATTACCCAATCTCCAATGAGTCGCTCTGCGTAAGGATTAAAATCTCCAAAAAAGCTATTGGGTAACGTTACTTTCCAAACGGTCCCTTCCACATGTTCCCAATTTTGAATACGCTCAGAACCCTTGATCACCACTTTTTCGTCTTTCGCCGCTTCATACACAATTCTTCTGGTGTCGCTTAAGCCTCCTTCTTTTGGCTTAACCCACTCTCTGTACTCTCCTTCATGAACCACCACTCGATCTCCTGCTCGTGCCACGTTGGCCGCCGCACCTATGGTGAGAAACGGGCTGTCAGCAGTCCCCTTATTTGTGTCCAAACCATTCTTTGCAACATGATAAATTTTAGCCATAATTACCTCCTGATTTTAAATGTTCTTTATTGAATATTATTTTTTTATTAGGCATAGAAGAATAAAGCATGTTCAACTTATACTTCTCACACTAAATCTATTGCATTCCCATTAAAACGATAACATGCGCCTTCTGTTTATGTCAATATAATAAAATTCCTTTTTTCATTATAAAATAGCACAAACTATTATGTGGTCCAAAAAATTATCCTTCTTCAAAAATCTATAGCTAAGCCTAGGGATAACTGGTATAATAAATGATGGAGTATCACCATCTCATTTTACTATTCATGAATGTTTTTTTGTCTAAAAAAGGTCTACAACTTGGAGTGCTCATTTTAAAAAAAGGAGGAGTTTATGCTAAAGTCAAAAGATACCATGGCCATTGTTGTTGATATTCAAGAGCGTATGCTGCCTGTAATAGAACACCATAAAAAGTTAGAAAGCAATTGTGTTATTTTAATTAAAGGGCTAAAGTTATTGGAGATTCCTACGCTAATCACCCAACAATACACCAAAGGGTTGGGAATGACTATTCCCTCTATTCGAGAGGCGGCCAAGTGTGATGATTACCAAGAAAAACTGTCCTTCAGTGTGCTTGGAGAAGAAACCATCGCCAATGCAATAAGAGAGCAAAACCGAAACAATGTCTTAGTTCTAGGCATTGAAGCTCACATTTGTGTTTTACAAACTTGCTTGGATTTAAAAGAACAAGGATATACTCCCTATTTGGTGGTGGATTGTATTGGTTCTAGGAAGGAATCGAATTTGGAAATGGCCATCCAAAGAGCCGTCCAAGAAGGGGTGAAGCTTACTTCTTATGAATCCGCTCTGTTTGAACTTATGGGCAGGTCTGATGTGGGAGTTTTTAGGGAAATCTCAAAACTAGTGAAATAGAACGAAATCAGGGTAAAAAAGCAACACACAAAACTGTCTTTTCAAGCCAAGGAGATAACATGTACACCATTGATGAAGTTTCCGATATATTAGACGATATTGTAGATGAAATACCAGAAGATCTTTTTAAAGATTTGAATGGGGGCATCATCTTACTTGAGGAAGAGAAACCTCATCCTGCCAATCTAGGTCGTCTATATATTTTAGGAGAATATCATAATCGTCGAGGAATGGGTAGATACATTTGTATCTACTACGGTTCTTTTATGCGTTTATTTGGCTATTATCCCAAAGACAAACTAAGGGAGCGCCTCAGAGAAACGCTCCTTCATGAGTTCACTCACCATCTAGAATCTTTAGCCGGAGAGAGAGGTTTGGAAATTCAAGACGCCATTAACATGGAGAAATATAGGCGCTTGTATAAGAAGACTTGATTCGCTCTTGCATGGCTTATACAAAAGTCAGGCTATCTTCCGACATGGATTTTATTTTCGCCAAGGATTCTACTCTCACTCCTTGTGCTCTTACTTTTTTCCCTCCATCTTGAAAGGCTTTTTCAATCACAATGCCAGCTCCTGCGATGGATGCTCCTGCTGATTTGACAATTTCCACCAGTCCCAACAAAGCACAGCCATTGGCCAGAAAGTCATCAATCAGCAATACATGGTCCTCTGCATGCAAAAACTTTTTCGATAGTATTACGTCGTAAACTCTTTTATGTGTAAATGATTCTACTTTACAAGTATATACATCCCCATCGATGTTGACACTCTGAGCTTTCTTAGCATATACCACAGGCACATCAAAGTATTGTGCGGCAATGCAAGCCACTCCAATTCCTGAAGCTTCAATGGTGATGATTTTTGTGATTGGTTCATCTGCGAATATTCTCTTAAATTCTTTGCCCATCTCATTGAATAAAGCAATGTCTACTTGATGATTCAGGAAATTATCTACTTTCACGATATTTCCTGGTTTTACTGTTCCGTCTTTTAGGATTCGTTGCTTTAACAAGTCCATGTTTGATTCTCCTCCTGCTGTATGTTTTGATTGCTTGTATACAAACTTTATTTTACTCTATAATTCCTAAAAAAGAAACTCTTTTTTGGGTCGGTCAGGTTAACCTGACAGGAATCTAACTCGCGCGTTCTCAACCTGCAATCCAACTCCACAGACGAATTTACATCTTATTGGAAACATGATAAAATAAAGCCATCGGAGGGCTTAAAATGGACTTTTACAAACGAGTAGCCATTGTGTGTCAACACATTCCATATGGCAAAGTGGCCACCTATGGACAAATTGCATTGTTGTGCCAAAAGCCACAACATTCTCGGCAAGTAGGTTTTGCATTGGCCAGAAAAATCAAAGAAGATGTAAAAGCTTATCGAATCATTAACAGCCAAGGTTACTTATCAGGTGCCGGTGCCTTTGATATTGACTTCCCCCAAAAAAAGTTGCTAGAAGAAGAGGGGATAGAAGTCAGTCCAGAACTGCGGGTTGATTTAAAAAAATATGGCTGGAAAAACACTCTAGATGACGCATTGCTTTTGGAGGCAATCTTCAAAAAAGAGGGCATTTAACGTTGTACCCTTCCTGAGCCGTCACCACCCATTAATGTTTTTACTTCTTTTACCGTAACTTGATTAAAATCAAACTCCACCGTATGCTTTAAACATGATGCTGCCACCGCAAAGTCAATGGCATCTTGGTTTGAATACTCGGATATCAATCCATAGATTAAACCTCCGGCAAAACTGTCTCCCCCTCCAACTCGATCTACGATATGAATCTGATAGTTTTTGGAGTGGAAAAACTCTTTACCGTCATACAACATTCCTGCCCATGTGTTATCACTTGCTGAAAGGCTTCCTCTCATGGTAAAGGCCACTTTCTCAAAGCCAAACCTTTCCATCAATTGGCGAGCAGAAGACTCGTACCCTTCTTTGCTGATACTCCCACTGGTAATGTCTGTCCCTTCAGGATGTATTCCAAAAACTTTTTCTGCATCTTCTTCATTAGAGATACAAACATCTACATAGGGAGCAAGCCCTGTCATCACCTCATTGGCCTTCTGGGTGGTCCATAGCTTTCCACGATAATTAATGTCACAGGAGACGGTAATCTTTTTTTCTTTTGCTTTCATCAATGCTTCTTTTGTAATTAAAGCCGCATCATCCGATAATGCAGGGGTAATACCTGTAAAGTGAAACCAAGTGATTCCTTCAAAGATTTTCTCCCAATCAAAATCTGACCGTTTCGCCATCGCAATGGAAGAGTATTTCCGATCATATATTACCGTAGAAGGTCTTTGGGAGGCTCCCTTCTCAACGTAATACATTCCTAGACGCTCCCCCCCATATACCATATTTGAGAGGTCAACGCCATAACCTTTAAGATCTCTAACCAAGGCTTCCGTCAAGTCATTCTTCGGTATTTTACTAAGAAATTCTGCTTCACATCCAAAGTTGGCTAAAGATACCGCAACATTGGCTTCTCCACCAGCAAAGGATAATTCGTACTCTCTTGCTTGTTTAATTCGAAGATGTCCCTTTGGGTTTAATCGCCCCATTATTTCTCCAAAACATAAAACCTTTTGCATTTCTTTTCCTCTCCGTTCATTATATTTTGTTTAAAATTGTTTCGTGTAAGTTAATGCTAATTCTGTCAATTCCAAATAAGCCCCTGCATCAATTAATTTCCTGTCCACGATATTGCTTCCGATTCCAAAGCCAGAGGCTCCAGCTTTAATAAAATCTTGCATATTTTCTGCATTTACACCCCCTACTACTACAATTGGAATATGACTTAAAGGAGCACAAACCGCTTTCAAGTACCCTGGTCCTAAGTCGCCCCCTGGGAACAATTTTACAAAATGAGCGCCATATTCATAAGCCTGAACTATTTCACTAGGAGTGAACGCCCCCGGAAAGGAACCCATCTCCAATTCAATTGTTCGTTGAATAACCTCTTTGTTTGTATTTGGAGACACAATATAGCTTGCGCCTCTTTTGTATGCTTCTTCCACTTGTGCTATCGTTAACACTGTACCCGCCCCAACGTGCATGGAATCCCCAAATTCATCCACAATTAATTGAATGGCATCCCCGGTATTTGTAAGATGGCTTGGATCTTTTTGATCAAAGGTCACTTCAATTAATCGAATTCCTCCATCGTATAAGGCTTGAGTAACAGGAATAATCTTCTCTAATGGTAATTTTCTCATGATTACAATTATTTTGTGCCTTTCAACCGCTTTGATTAAACTTAACATTTTCTTCTCCTCGTCAGACAAACATTCTCGCTAATTTTTGTTAAAATCTTACTTTTTTGTATCGTTTATTCCATTTCTCTCTTCATCTACTTTAAAATTTCTATGGCCATAGCTTGATAGATTTCTTTCGCTTTCGTAAGCTGATTAATCTCCACATATTCGTCAGGTTGATGAGCTTGCTCTAAACTTCCTGGACCCAGAATTATAGTTGGACACTTTAGATCGATCGCCAAGAAAGGTGCTTCTGTACCTGCCTGAAACAATTCTGGCGTTACCTTTTCTCCTGTTACACCTGCAACGCTACGTAGAGCTATATCTACTAATTCATGGTCTGCAGGAATATAAAAAGCGGGAAAATACTGATACATATTCGGCATAATCTTTTCTCCAGATGCCTGCTCCGCCCACACCTTTACCTCCTCAATAACCGATTCTTTCGTTTCTCCTGGCAAAATACGGCGATCTAGCTCTAACCAGCCGTAATCTGGCACAATGTTAGGAGCAGTACCTCCTCCTGCCATTGTTACTGTTAAACTTCCATTTCCCACTTCACTTGCACGCTTTTCAACTTCCTTGGCATGCTCCTCTAGGGCTGTAATAATTCGAGCCAATTTATAAAGAGCATTGTCAGGCTTTTCTACTCTGGCACAGTGGCCAGCTTTACCCTTTGTTGTTAACCGTATTCTCCCATTTCCTCTGTGGCCAATACAAGGGGTTAGGTTTGTAGCCTCTCCAACAACAGCATAATCTGCATCTATTGGGTTATTTAAAAAATGCCGCATACCGATGTTGCTTCGTTCTTCATCAGCATTAAAAAATAAAACCAACTTCCCGTTGAACGGATAGTTATCACGTTTCAATTGAATCGTAGCTGCCATCATGGCAGCAATCCCTCCCTTCATGTCACATGATCCACGTCCATATATTCTCCCATTTTCTTCCAAGGCTTTCCAAGGTTTTTTTGTCCACCCCTCTCCTGCCGGGACCACATCTGTATGACCATTGAAAAGTAACGTTTTCCCGGGTTTCTCTCCCTCCAAAACCGCCAACACATTGGGGCGCCCTTCAGAGCTATAATCTATTTCACCACGAATCCCCTCTCTCTTTAACACCTCCACAATCTTCTTAGCAACAGCATGTTCTTTATGCTCTAGGTCACTAGGCAGTTCAATGAGTTCACTTGTCAATTTCACCAGCTCTTTAGTGGTCATGTTAATACCTCAAATAATCTTTCAATATCTTCTTCATTGTTATAGTAATTAGGAGAAATCCGAATCCCCTTCCGCTCATTCACTATAATTCCTTTTTCTCGTAGCTGCTTTGCCGTTAAACCTGTTCCAGTTAGCAAAGTAATGCCTGATATCGGCTCTTCTTCAGGGGTAAATACAGTTAACCCTTTTTCACTCGCCTTCTTTCTAACGAGTCGGGTAAGTCCCTGCACTCGATTCGTTATTTCCATCTGATGATTTTCTAAAAGCTCCATTGCTACTGCACTACCATGAATTCCTGAAAAATTCATATTTCCCGTTTCAAAACGGCGCGCCTCTTCTACTAATTCAAAATGATAACCATCATAATTGAACTTCTCCTTAACACCAGCAAAGCCGGCAAACGGCACCTTAAGATATGGATATAACTCCCTCTTTACGTAGGCAAATGCTAGCCCATCTGTTCCTTGTAGCCACTTATAAAATCCCGAAACCACAATGTCAGCGCATCCTTTCGGGAAATCCAACACCCCTAGTCCTTGAATCGCATCCACAACAAAAATCACTCCTAAGTCTTTACATAGAGCACCTAATTTCTTAATATCAACTACTGCTCCCGTTCCAGCCATTACCCAGCTTACACTTACTGCTTTGGTGTGCTTATCTATTGCAGAGGCAAAATCTTCTAGGCGAAATCTTCCATTTTTATTCGCCACAACACGAACTTCTACCCCTCGTGCCTCTAGGTTAAACCAGGGATAAGCATTAGAAGGAAATTCTGAATCCGTTATGATTACATTGTCACCTGGGGCAAAAGGGATGGCATTGGCCGCTAGGTTCACCCCCATAGAAGTGTTATGAAGAATGGCAATCTCGTCAGAGTCACCTCCTATTTTTCTTGCAATTAAACTTCGCAAATCATCCGTGCGTTTCCACCACGTCAGAAAATCTGGCCCCTTTTCTTGACGCATGACATGAAAAGAATGCACCGCTTCAACGACTTGGCCAAGAGGCAAAGACATGGCAGCGTTATCCAAATAACACAAGTCGCACTTTCTGCGAATTTCCCCTATTATATCTTCCAGTGGAGTGCTGGTAAAGTTTCCATTCATCGTTGCATCCCCTTGAAATTCAAGTACGCCTTGGCGTGCTTGGCGAGATTTGCGTCAGCTCTGCTGACAATCTTCAACAGCAAATCTCTGCCATCCGCCGGCGGCTATATCTCAGTGGGAGATTGACACCCACCACTGAGACTGGCTTCTTACTCGCCACCTGTAGAGGTGGGAGTCATCTCACACTGTGATATCAACCGAGTCGTTAAAAAGTAGGCGGTGTAAAAGCCAAGGAAAGATTATGTATTGCCTGGTCTATGTGAGCTTGTCCCTCTGTCAGCACGGGCATTCGGTGTCCAGGTAGCAAAACATCTATCTCAAGAGCAGCAAGCTTGCCTATGTCACGTCGGTATCCAGCTAAATGGGAGCCTGGACAGTTTAATAGTCCAATACTTCCTTTTGCAAACAAATAGTCGGAACAGAATAAAATTCTTTTTTCACCTGTATCCAAAAGATAACACAATAGACCTTCACTATGACCTGTCACATGTATCGTACTTATCTCATAACGCCCTACTCTAATTATATCCTCCGCGTTAATTATTGCATCCGGCAAAAAGAATGTGTAAGAGCAATCCTCTGGATATGCTTCTGCTTTTTTAGCCATGGCAAACCCTGTTAATAACTCCTCTTTTTCATTCTCTAACAGGGTTGCCTCTCCTTTGGGAACCCAAACCTTGATGCCCTGGCTTTGCCAAAAAGGCGCACCACCACAATGATCCGCGTGAACATGAGTTACTAACGAACGACTGACACGTTCTGTAGGTACGTATTTCATTATATTATCCATTATTCGCTGAGGGTTTCGCCCTACGCCACAATCAATTAACACTGCATCATCGCCACCATCTACTAAATATACATGGCAATCAAAAGAGTCAGAAATACCAAACTCTCCACTACCCACTAAGTAAATATCTTTTAAAAGTTCCATATACTCACCTTTCTTATAATGAAACATTATTAGACTAACTTCTTTCTGTAAAATCATAACACATCTATCCATTGAATGTACAGTATAGCTTATGAGAAGTTTAGAATAAATTTCTCATAAAAGGGGCGCATTTCACCCCGAAAATCCAATTCTAGGGTCCTGAAGGGGTTCCTAAAATATACAATTAGCACGTGTTTTAAATATAGAGACATTTTGGCATCAAGCCTACCTCATCTTTAGAACACGTGCTAATTATTGCTGTATATAGGAGGTACCATCCTTTTGTTGTTTAGCTACTTCAAGTACACATCCGTTAAAATTTTTGTGTAACGGTTTCCCCTGTCTCACTAGCTTCGATTAACATCAGTGCCATCTCTATCCCCTTTATGGCTTCTTCCATGGATACCACAGGTTCTTTTGCTTCTCCAGTGATTAAGTCTAAGAAATGTTGGATTTCTGTGGCCAACGCCCCTGTTAGCTTGCCACCAATCTCAGGCCAAAGGGTTAAGTCATAGCTATGTTTAACACCATCAAACATAGAAGACAAACCGTTTCCTGGGCATTTTAACTTCAGGTTTCCTTTTGATGTCATCACTTCTAGCTCAGTATCCAAATATTGACCATATTCATTGGGTAACCGCCATTGAGTTTCTAAGCTACACAGACATCCATTCTCCATCTCCGCGATTCCAAACAAAATATCTGGGTTTTCAAACTCTGGTTGGGTTTTGCGACTCATGGCTGTAACGCGTTTGGCACGGGAGCCTGTAAGCCATATTAAAATGTCTATATCATGTGCTAAGGCCATAAAAACTGGATGGGTGCGAGCATGTAGAGAAAACCTTTCAATGGGAACATTGCGTTTTACTCTAATGGATTGAATTTCGCCTTTTGCACCGTTCGCCAGCGCAGCTTGTGCGCTGGCATAAGCTGCATCATGCCGTAGAATATGTCCTGGTAAAATATGCACCTTGGATTCCTTGGCCAAATCAAGAAGTGCCTTTCCATCTACCAAATCAAGGCAAACGGGCTTTTCCAACAGTACATGTTTCCCTTGTTCCACTGCCATCTTAGTATAGGAATAATGGGTGTCCTCTCCTGTGGCCACCACAACGCCATCTAAGTCTGGTAACTGAAGCAATTCTTCCACATCTGTAAACCAGTGAGGAATATCAAACTCACTACAAATGGCTTTTAACTTTTCTGGAGTACGAGAGCAAACTGCCACCACCTTAGACAAAGGGTTTTCTTGTAGCACCCGGATATGCAACCTTCCAAAATCACCTATTCCAATTACTGCGATATTCAATGTTTTCACAATCAACCACTCCTATTCCTATCCTTCTTGGGAAGGTGCTGCAAGCTTCGCGAAGAATGCATCTAGACGACCTTCTTCTGCTGCGTTACGCTTGGTCACATAAGATGCAACCACACAAACCACTAAAGCAATAGATGTACTTGCAAATGTTGTGGCTGCAAGGCCTTGGATTCCTCCAGCTCCGGTAAAGGCTGCAATGGCACCACCAACGGTTCCTGCAATAATACCACAAAGTGCCCCCATAGCGTTAATTCTTTTCCAGAATACTGCCATAACTACTACCACAAAGATTGGCATATCTGTAATCGCTACTACAGTCAAAAGTGCACTAAGTGCACCACCCATAACTGGTACCAACAGCGCCCAAATGGTTCCCAAGATTGCCACGACTACTGTAGTAATACGAGAAACTTTTAGGTAATGCTTAGAAGAGCGGTCTGGCTTTATTTTTCTGTAGAAATCTTCTGTTACAAGAGTAGATGAAGCACACATTGCAGAGTCCGCTGTAGAAAATGCTGCGGCTACAATTGCAGCAATAAAGATACCAAGAATACCTACAGGAAGTAACTCTATGTATACTGCTATACCAATTGCATCTGTAGGCATAACTGCTGTATCTGCAGGGTTTAACAATGTTCTAGCAGCAAGACCTGGAAGGATCTCCAACAATGCCATAGGAATAGCAATTAAACCAGCAATGAGCAATCCCCAACGTGCTACATTTACATTTTTCGCGCCCAATCCACGTTGCATAATGAATTGACTTGTAATAAAGTAGGGGAAGCCAAGCAATGTCATTGCAATAATCCATGGCCATCCATTGGCGTTCTGGGCACTTGGTACCCATTCTGACATATAACTTGGAATAGAAGCAACTAATTCATTCCAGCCTCCAAATTGGATGAAGATAAATAGGGCACCGATAAAGAGACCTATCCACATGAATCCAAAATGGAAAATATCTGTTATAACTACGGAACGTAACCCACCAAGTACGGTGTAAATCAATACTACTATTGATGTTGCAATAATAACCACACTAAGATTCAATCCGAAAATCATAGCAATAATTATTGCTCCTGCGTATACTGTAACCCCAAAACGGTTCATGGTATCAGCAATCACCCATATTACACTGATTAGACCACGAACACGTCCATCATAGCGATCCTCAAATATTTCTGACATAGTAGTATAGCGCAGCTTCCGATAAACAGGTGCAAAACAAACCGCAGCCATAACACAAGCCAAAGCATTTAATGCAATCCAAACAATAGGTATACCTGCTGAATATACAACTCCTGGCTTACCTACCAAACTCCAAGCAGAAAAATTCGTGGCTCCGAAGGTAATGGCAAGCATAAATGGTCCAAATGAACGGCCACCTAAAGCAAAATCATCAAATCCTTTTACTGACTTTGAGATAAAATAACCGATTACAAGAGTACCTATGATAAATAAAATTACAATTGTTGTATCGATAGTAGATACGTTGTGATTCAAATAATCCATCTATTTTACCTCCCTTCTTCCTCACCACATGCTTTAATTACTTCGTTACGAATTACAGCAACAAAACCACCCACAAACCAAACCGCATATCCGATCATAACAATAGGTGTTACGACATCTCCGCTTAAGAAACTACGGGAAGCAAGGCCCAGTATGAAGATCACTGCCCCGAGAACCATCATTCTCATTCCGATACGCCCTGTGGTTCTTGGTTTGTTTTTGTTGTTCGCAAAAAGTATCTTGCCCCTTAATTCCATAAGCGGTCCCACAATAGCAACCGTAGCCGAAATAAGGGTTGAACCCAAAATTAATATTGCTATTAAATCCATAAAAACATCCCTCCTTAATTTTTTGAATTACAGTTACAAATGCTTCGTGATACACAACCCTCCTTTATTTTTCTTCTGCCACCGCATTCACGACCTTCTTCACTTCTGCGGCAATTTTTAAAAACTATCCTACGTCTATCTATTCCTTAATTGACTCGACATTCACCTCCTCCATTCCTTTTAGAGTGCTCTTCACTTATTCATGCAGTTCTACTACCAGTTCTATTTCAAAGGGAATGTTGCCTGGAAGTACGTTTACTCCTATTGCAGATCTTGCTCCAAGCCCCACTTCCTCGCCGAACACATTTATTAACAATTGTGATGCTGCATTTGCCACTTCTGGTTGTCTATAAAAATCATTTTCGCTTGCAACAAAACACAATGTTTTTACAATCTTCTTGACTCTCCCCAAATCTCCAAGAGCATCTTGCATTACAGCAAGTGCGTTTAGAGTTGTCATCACTGCTGCTCGTTGACCATCCTCTAGGGTATACTCTCCTCCAAGCTTTCCTGAAAAAACTTCTTCTCCTTCAATATTTGGACCGCATCCAGATAAATAAAGTAAATGAGTACCAAACTCTCTTGTGGAGTTATACAAACCTCCTTTTTTTGGCGCAGGGGGCAATGTTAAATTAATCTTGTTTAGCTTCTCTTGAATGTTCATCATTTGCTTCCTCCTCCTTTTCCGATTCTCCTCGTATGGTTTCTAGATATGAATATAATGTAAAACGGGAAACCCCTAGAAAATCACACACTCGGTCACTACTCTTTGTAATCAAAAAGGCACCTTTTTCATCCAAATATTTCAAAAATCTCATTTTATCTGCTCGTTCCATTTGAGGTGCCGCTTTTCCTACTATTTTTTCACCTTCTGCTAAAAAATACTCTAATAACTGTTTCACATCTGATGCATGAAACTCGTACATCGCTCCCATAGGGTCCGCTGAAGCGTAATTATTTTGAACACGCAGATAACTTTCAAATTGTAATGATTGAGTAATGTCTGAATTAAGACAAATTGCACCCACTACTTTTCCCTTTTCTCGAATGTATAAAGAAGAAGACCTCAAAACCTTTGCATCCCAATTGTGAGAAATGTAATTGTAGTGATCTGCATCCTCTGCATTGTTCCGCAATATTTCTAAGCCTATACTACTTCCGCAATCCCCAATTTTTCTGCCTGTAATATGCCCATTACGAATATCAATAATAGTATGGTCATAACTTTTTGTCAGGTCATGCAAAACCACTTCACAAGTGTTACCAAAATGCTGCTCCAACATGTCCAACAGCCGTGTCAAAAAGGCTCTGTTCTCATCAATAAAACCCATACCATTCTGCCTCCACACTTTTAATTACACATAAGATACCAAACATTTTATCATTTGTCAAATAATAAATTTGAAAAAAGAAAGAAACCTTCTTGCACACTCGCAGTTGCTCGCTGGTTCAAGAAGTATCGACAGAAAACTGTCTCAACAATAATCGGGCAGGAGGCCACTCTTTTTAGCCTCTCTACCCGATATTTTCTGTACATTCGAACTTATATTGTCACTGTGAACACTTCAAGCCCCTTAAAGCCTCCGAAGGAACGTTTCAAAACCAAGTCCACCCATCGTAAAAATAACACCATTTAGAATCTTTGTCAAAATAGCACTCCCGGTCGGTATTATTCACTTTGGGTCGGTCATCTTAATTCCTAACAAAATATCTCTCTATCAAATATTCCTCTAAAACCAGATTATTCTCCCACATGACCCTAGCCGCCTCTCGACCTACATATCGGAAGTGCCACGGTTCGTAAAAGATTCCCGTAATATGAGTCTTATCTTCTAAATATCTTACCACAAAGCCGTACCTCCAAGAATTTTCCCTTAACCATCGTCCTTCTGGAGTTTGACTTTGACTTTCATCTAAGACCTGATGGTGAGCCGAAACAATATCCAGCGCCAAACCTAAATGATGCTCACTGTGACCGGGCACAGCAACGACACTCTGAGTAGCAAGAAATGCATCTAAAGGAGTATGCCCTCCCGAAATCCATATATACATCATATTGTTGAATATCTCTACCTGTTCTTCATAGGAACGGTAGGCGGATACGATAACCAAGTCCATCCCGTGATTGCTGGCGGACTCTAACATGGCCAATACATCGCCTTCGATTCGGCGATCCACAAAAACACCCCCTATAACTTCAGCCAATTCCACAGAAAAATCAGGAGCAAT
>JGI20163J15578_10000635_pt1 | contig 14536 bp, 10 predicted proteins | sample TergutCu122P1_FD_15578 | JGI IMG/M metagenome (IMG submission 15578)
CCGGATGGGGCCCTGTGTTGTACAGGTTGCCGCCGCCGAATTCTTTACAGCACTGCCAATCCCATCTGCGGGCGTATCCGCTAAAATGGATGCTTACCTGGATAACGCGCCCCAGTACGCCGGATTCCAGCACCTTGTTAACCTGCCGGAAATAAGGCGCGAAACGTGACTGATGGAAAACAGCCAGCATTTTACCGCTTTCTTTGGCCCGGGCAATTAACTCGTCCACCTGAGCGGCGGTGTGGGCCAGGGGCTTTTCGCACAGTACGTTAAAGCCGTTGGCCAGTAAATCCATTGTAATCGGATAATGCAAATGACTTGGCGTAGCGTTAATTACAAGGTCGATGTCCTTTTTGCCTATAAGTTCTTTGTAGTCGGCAAAGGTTTGGCAGCCGTACTCTTCTTCTGCCCTTGCCCTACGTTCCGGCACCGGGTCTACCACATAGACTATTTTGTATTTGTCTGTTGCGGTTAGCAGGTAAGCCCCGTGGATATCCCTGCCGCTTCTGCCCATTCCTAAAATTGCAACGTTCATTGTCTGCTGCCTCCTTGTTATAATTAATATTAAGCTCAAAATAAAAAGGAAAAAAAGTGTCATGCCCAAAAAAACCATTGTATAATTGTCACCATCTATATACACACCAAGCAGCGCAAGGGCTGCAGTCAGTGCGTCCCCGTTAACCCATAAATCCGGGGCGATGCCAATGCCTTCTGGCAAGTGACCTTCCGGGTGGATGTGGATTGTCGCGCCAAAACCAAAGGGTACACCGCTGCGCCATAATGATAATCTTGTATACATCATACATGTAAGAAGTATCCCCGCCGTATTCTGTCCGATGATTAATGTGTTTTCCATGTTAAGCATTAAATCTGCAAAAGCGTCTCCGGCAGATGCCGTGAACCTATCCGTAAGAAGGATAATTAGCCGATCGTTTTCAATTATACCATTGGATGGGTTGCCAAATAAATTGTGATTATCGTCAAATGGTTCTATGTTTGAATAATTTATTAAATTTTCATACCTGACGTAGAACATTTCTGCATATGAAGAAGTTCTCATCCTCCTTCTCTGTTCTTCATAATCCACCACGCGCAGCCCGTAATGGTTACCATGAACTATTTCACCGGTAAGAATATATAGCCACTGGGGTGCTAAAAAACCATTCCCACCCCTATTTGAACGGATATCTACAATTATTACAGGCTCGTTTTGCAGTTTATGAGCATAAGCAAGAAAATTTTGTGCGCATTCATAGTAAAACCCATGTGTAGAATCCGGGAAGCCCATTACCATTATTGTAACAATTGGAATACCTTGTACATGTGTAAGCGACACCGGGTTATGCGGTCTCCACTCGCGTGAAATGCGAAGACGAAAAGTATCCTGCCGCCCATTTTGATAAATAATTGTTGCCGTTACTATATCTCGCCCAAAGTATCCTTCCGGGCGAAGCATAACAAATGAATAATATAACTCTCCGGAATTGCTTAATGAAAGCCGCATTACATCTGCTAAATTTATTGAGGTATAGTCACTAATTATTTCACTAATATAAACTCCTGTGGCCCGGTTGCGGAAGCCGTTTTCGCCCCGTTCAAAAGCAAAACGTCTGCCACCGGTATGGGGTACAAAGAAGTTATAGTTAACTCCCGCAATATTATCGTACATCCAAAAATGGTTGTCCCGTATTACAGTTGAAAGGTAGCTGTGCAAAAGTGTGCCAAACTCGCTTCTCTCCCACATATCTTTCGTTTCCAAGCTTGCAATAATTTGTTCAAGAAGCGGTAAAAATACATCATCACCACCAAAATAAATATACGCCCCGTATGCTTGACGCATTAACTCGAAGAGATCTCTTGTGTCTGCAATTGCACCTTCTGTGGGTATATTTTCCAAAGTTCGGCGATGTCCGGTATACCATGGAATCCGCAATCTCCAAGAAAAAGGTACCCGCCCATATGTTAACTCATATATTCGCGCCCTGTCCGGGCGTACTAAATCATGCTTCCGTTGGTTGGCGGTTGCCAAAATTTTTTGCAAGGTTTCGTTGGATTCAATTACCGGGTTAGGGGAGAAGCGGGGGCTTTGCGCTGCGGCTTCTGCTGTTTTAACAAGCCCGCAATCGGTAAGGACGGTGAGTATAATTAGCATAAAAATGAAAACATAAAACAGCTTTTTCATCTCAATCTCCTTTATTTTGCAGCAGCGCAAGGGCCGCGGTTAACGCGTCCCCGGTAGCCCATAAATCCGGCGCAATACCAATACCTTCCGGCAAATGACCTTTTGGGTGGATGTAAATTGTTGTGCCAAAACCAACCAGTAAACCACTGCGTTGCAGCCGCATATATGGGAATCTCAAATCTGTATGAAGTGTCCCATTTGTGTTTTGGCCGATAATTAATGTGTTTTCAATATTAAACATTAAATCTGCAAAACCGTCCCCGGCAGAGGCAGTAAACCTGTCCACAAGAAGGATAATTAGCCGGTCGCTTTCAATTATTCTGTTGGACGGGGTACCCATAAGAGTATGCAGCCACCTTGGTGCCAAGGAACCATTGCCGCCCCCATTAGAGCGGATGTCAACAATTATTACAGGTTCGCCTTGCAACTGTTCTGCATATGAAAGAAAATTTCGCGCGCATTCAAACTGTAACCCGTGTGCGGAATCCGGGAAGCCCATCTGCATTATTGTAACAACAGGAACACCCTGCACATATGCAAGAGAAGCCGGGAGATGCGATCTGCGTGTTGTCTGTGAAAGTCGAAGGGTAAATGAATCTTCTTCACCATTTTGATAGACAATTGTTAGTATTCCCGTATACCCTTGTGGGCGAAGTAAAGCAAAGGAATAATGTACTTCCCCATAATTGTTTATGGAAAGCCGCATGACTTCTGCCGGGTCTATGGTGTTGTCGTTAACTGTTATTTTGCTGATGTAATTACCGGTGGCCCGGTTGCGGAAGCCGTTATCACTTTGCTCAAACTCTAAAACTAAATTCCCAAAGCGTGCAGAAGGTACTAAAAAATCATGTCTAACTCCCACAGCACTGAAATTTATGTGAAAATGGTTATCCCGTATTACATTAAAAAGATAACTGTGCAAAAGTGTGCCAAAGTTGTGGTTCATCCAATCATCATTTGCTTCAAGGCTTGTAATAACTTGCTCCAGTAATGGCAAAAATACTTCATCACCGCCGAAGTAAGTATACGCACCGTATACTTGACGTATTAATTCGAAAAGGTCTTTTGCATCGGCTATTGCATTCTCTGCAGACACTCTTTGTGGTGTGCGGCTTTCTAAAAACACGCCGACATCAATTGTCCAAGGTACACGTTCTTGAGTTAACTCGTAAAGTAAAGCTCTGTCCGGGCGGACTAAGTCGTGTTTCCGTTGGTTGGCGGTATTGATTATGTCTTGCAGGGTAAAGACGGGTACTGGCGAAAGTGGGACAGTTTCGGTAAAAATGTACTGTGAAGAGTCGTCCGAAAGGTCATCGTCAACAGGCGTTGGTATTTCATTGGGCTCAACTTCCGGCGCAGTGGAAATTTGGGGGCCTTGCTCTTTGGTTTCCGATTCACTGCGCCCGCAACCGGTAAAGGCAAATATAATCAATGCAAAAACACAAATTATTTTTTTCATCAAAACATCCTTTCGCCATTTCATTCCTTGCAAAACATTTTGCTGCTGTCCTTATCCAAATACAGCGTTGCCCCTTGTTTTTTCCTTAATATCGACGCCGGGTATTCCGTACTAATCTCTTTTTCCAGGGAATTGTAAACCGCGTTGGCCTTTGTGGGCCCGGGCACCATGCAAAAAATTGTTTCGCCACCAATAATGGCGGGGATGGTTAATGTAACCGCGTGGGTAGGTACATCGTCAAAAGTGGGGAAGCACCCGTCATTTACCTGTTGCTGACGGCAAATCTCGTCCAACTCTACAATTTTTACAAGTTTTGGGTCGTTAAAATCCGCCACTGGCGGGTCATTAAAAGCGATGTGGGCGTTTTCGCCAATACCCATGCACACAATGTCAATAGGAGCTTCGTTAATTAATGCGGCGTATCTTTCGCATTCCGCTTCCGGGTTTTCTGCCTGGCCGTTAAAAAAATGGATTTTGCCGGGCAATATTTTTGAAAAAAGACGGTCTTTTAGGAAGTTGCCAAAGCCCTGGGGGGCATCTGCAGCAAGCCCTATGTATTCATCCAGGTGGAAGGCTGTAATGCGCGAAAAATCGATATCATGAATTGTTGCAAGATGGGCAAAAAATTCGTTTTGTGATGGGGCGGACGCAAAAATGATACGGAGATTTTCACGGGTCGCAAGTAATTCCCTTAATTTACAGGCCAAATCTTCCGCTGCGGCTTTTCCCATTTCTGCGCGGGTTTCGTAAACTTGAATGTTAAGCTGTTCTTTTTGAATTTTTTTCATAATCATCCCTGCCTTCAAAATTTGTATCTTTTGTATTTTTACGATACACTAAGTGGCATAAGTTTGTCAAATTTTCATAGCGAATAGAAACGAGGCGAAATTTTTATGAGGACATTAATACAAAACGGGCCGGTAATTACTCCTAACGGCATTGTGCCAATGGGCGGAATTTTAGTAGAAAACGGAACAATAGTGGAAATACTTGACCGTCCGGTTTTAAATTTACCTGTGGATATAACAGTAATTGACGCGGCAGGGAGGACAATTTCTCCCGGCTTTGTGGACATACACGTACATGGCGGCGGTGGCTGCGAAGTTATGGGAGCCACACCGGCAGAAATTAACCAAATATGCCGCGCTCACAGCAGATACGGCACAACATCTATATTGCCCACCACCCTTGCCGCGCCTTTAAATGATATTTGCACAGCCATTGATAATATCCGCACGGCGCAGGGCAGGGGAGCAAGCGCGGAGATTATGGGGGTTCACCTGGAAGGGCCGTATTTTGCCCAAAGTCAGCGTGGTGCCCAGGCTGCGGAATACATTATTTACCCAACGGAAGCAAATATGAGCCTTCTATTGGACAGATGGGCAGGCGGCGTGCGTATGATGGGTGCCGCCCCGGAAATACCCGGCGGCATGGAACTTGGCCGCGAACTTGTAAAGCGCGGCATTGTAGCGTCTGTAGCCCATTCCGACGCCACATTTGAAGATGTGGAAATGGCCATAGAAAACGGCTATACGGATGTTACGCATATATATTCCGGGTGCTCTAACGTCCACCGGGTTAATGCTTACCGCGTGGCCGGGGTGGTGGAAGCCGGGCTGTATTTCGACGGGCTTACAACCCAGGTAATTGCCGACGGTAAACACTTGCCGCCATCGCTGCTTCGTCTAATTTATAAATGCAAGGGCGCGGATAAAATCGCACTTATAACAGACGGGCTTGGGCCGTCGGCCACAGACATCCCGGAAGGCACGGTCTATACCCAGGGTAACGGCGTGGAAATTATTTTGGATGATGGCGTGATGAAGTTAATGGACAAGCAGGCCTTTGCGGGCAGTTGTGCCACAATGCAGCGGCTTGTACGCAATATGGTTGAGCTTGCGGGCGTACCGCTATATGATGCCGTAAAAATGGCAGCAGAAACCCCGGCAAAAGTCATTGGCGCGGGCAATAAAGGGCGGCTTGCCCCGGGGTGCGACGCGGATGTGATTTTGTTTGACAGTGAAATTAATGTGTCTATGGTTATGGTTAGGGGCGTTGTGGTAAATTAAGCAGACAAAATTCAACTGGTAGGAATCTCTTACCAGTTGAATTTTAATTTTTTCCCTATGCAATTTCACTCTCAATATGCTACACTTTACCATATTATTATCGGACACGAAGGAGCCCCCATGACAAACACAATAAAAGTAACAGGCGCAAAAATACATAATCTCAAAAATATAGACATCGAAATCCCAAAAGGCAAACTAACCGTCATTACCGGCGTATCCGGCAGCGGCAAGTCAAGCCTTGCTTTTGATACCTTATACGAAGAAGGCAAACGCCGCTACCTGATGTTTTCCAATACTCAATTTATGGTGGACAGCGTACCGACTTTTGAAACTATAACCGGCCTGTCACCAACGGTAGCGGTGGAGCAGCGGATTACGCGGCAATCTAACCCGCGCAGTACCGTCGGCACACGCACAAAAATTGGCACAATGATGACGGCTTTGTTTGCCACATATGGAAGTTGCCCGGTGGAGTATGACTATGGCGTGCCCCTTTCCATGGAAATGTTTCAAAAAAATTCGCCAAAGGGCATGTGTGTGCGGTGTTTGGGAACAGGTAAAACTTATGTAGTTGATGAAAATAAATTGTTCGGCGATATGTCTGCGCCGCTGCGCCTTGGTTTCCCGGAATGGGGCAGCCCCACCGGTATTTTTCACCATATAAACGGGTTTTGTTATCGCCATGGGTTATCTCCCAACCAGCCAATATCGTCGTTATGTGAAGAAGATTTGACGAAATATAAGTATGGCACCGCTGATTTCGATGGGGTAGTGCCGTTCATTACTAGATTATACAAGCATTTCAATTTAAAACCCGGGCAGTCATTTACCCGTAAAGGACAAACATTTGTGGAATTTGACAGTGTCTGTGTTTTCCCCTGCCCAAAATGCAACGGCAGCGGCCTTGGGGAGCAAGCAACCCACACAACAATAAACGGTAAAACCATAACCGAGCTTGAAAATATGTACATCAGTGATTTATTCGAACATCTGAAAAAAGACAAACTCTCCGGCACAAAACTTCTGGAAGAAATTCTTACAAAACTGGAATGCATGGTTGACGTTGGGCTCCACCACTTGGCACTGTCGCGCCCGTTGCCAACCCTTTCCGGCGGCGAAATACAGCGGCTGTTCCTGGCAAGTTACATTATTGCGGAAATGGATTCCATCATTTTTATTTTTGACGAACCAACAATTGGGTTGCACGAAGTTGAGAAGCAAAAGCTTATCGACATAATCCAAAACTTGATTAGCCGTGGTAACACCGTCGTTGCCGTAGAACATGACATCAACTTTATGCAATCTGCCGATTACATCGTTGACCTTGGCCCACGGGCTGGGGAGTATGGCGGCGAGCGAATTTTCCAAGGCACATATGCAGAATTTTTACAGTGCGATAACTCGTTGACCGCGCCATATCTTTCCGGCGGTTTAACTATGCCCATAAAAACCGACTACAAGCCGATGGACAACGCGAAAATACTGCGGCTGGAAAATTGTCAAATTCATAACCTGCGCAATGTAACCGTTGACATTCCGCTGGGGTTACTGGTGGGCGTAGCAGGTGTTTCCGGCAGTGGTAAGTCCAGCATTATAGCCGATACACTTGTCCCCAAATTAAAAGATGTGCTGCAAAAAAATGTAATTGTTGACGAAAATGATGAACGGGAAAGGCATACCCTGCTTTCTGATGTAACAATATCCGGGACCGAACACATAAAAAAATGTATCATCGTAGACCAAAAGCCTATTGGCCGCACACGCACTTCCTGCCCGGCAACATACACGGGCATTTTCGACCGCGTGCGTAAAATGTTTGCAGATTCGCCGGAAGCAGCGGCCCAAGGCTTTACCCCGGGCATGTTTTCTGTTAACGCCGAGGGTCAGTGCCAAAAATGTAAGGGTGACGGCGTTATCCATTACCATGTAGGCTTTGGTAATTTTATTCACATAGACTGCGAAGATTGCGGCGGCACCGGTTTTAACCCGGAATCCATGAGCATTACCGTTGACGGGAAAAACATAAAAAATATCCTTGAAATGAGCATCACAAACGCGGTAGAATATTTCAAGGACAAAAACAGGGCAAGCCACCGTATGCTGCAAACACTTGACCGGGTAGGGCTTGGCTACATGTCCCTTGGGCAAAAAACGCCTACAATTTCCGGCGGCGAGGCACAGCGCATTAAGTTGGCAAAGGAACTTGGCAAGTCTAACAGCGGCAAGAACAACGTGTATATATTAGACGAGCCGACCACCGGGCTTTCCTTTTCCGACAGCGAGCGGCTTGTTCAGCTTATGCACGAGCTTGTAGACAACGGCAACACAGTTATCGTTACAGAACATGACCCGGTAGTGTTGTCCAACTGCGATTACATTATTGAAATGGGCCCCGGCGGCGGCAGTGACGGCGGGTATGTTCTGGCTGTGGGCACGCCGTTGGAATTGAAGCGGAACGAGAAATCCATAATAGGGCGGTATTTAAAATGACCAACATAAACCACAGTTTTCTGGCCCAACTGGACGACTACATCAAAGTAAAACGCTACCGGCTTGTCAACGCCGTTGTAGTCTACGAAAACGGCGAGCTAATCTTCGAACGCTACTACAATAAATTTAACGAGAACTCTACCAACCCTCTTTGCTCTACATGGAAGAGTATTTTGTCCGTTACTGTTGGCATCTGCTTAGACAAGGGTATAATAAAAAGTATCGACGAACCAATAAACCGCTACCTTCCGCAATTTGCGCAAAACATATACCCATGGCACAGGCTTATAACAATCCGTCATCTGCTGACCATGTCTTCCGGTATTCACTTTTTGGGCGGGGTACATTACCATTGTCCTATGCTGGAGCAAATGCTGCGTTCCAAAGATTGGATTGCCCACATTGCAGACGTACAAATGACCGCCGCCCCGGGTACAAAATTTGTTTACAAAGAATGGGATGTGCTTCTTCTTGCGGCCATAATCGGTAAGGCCTGCGGCAGTTTAGCATGGGACATTGCCGAAGAATATTTGTACAAACCGCTGGGCATAACTGCCCCAAAATGGTTGGCCTACCATAATGGCGGCTTAAATTATATGGGCAGCTATGAAGGGCGGGATTATGACGAGTTGTCCGCCAAAGACATGGCTAAAATAGGCCGGTTAATGCAAAACGGCGGCATCTTTGATGGGCAGCGAATAGTTTCACAGGAATATATCCGCGATTCTGTCGCGCCATCTGTAGCAAACCCCGGCTACGGCTTCCTTTGGTGGTTATCCGATAAAGGTTATCATGCAAGGGGCTTTTCCGGCCAGGAAATAAATGTATACCCAAGTAAAAACATAGTAGCGGTTGTACAGGCAACCGTTACGCCGCAAAACAAACATTATCCCGATATTTGCGAAAATATTGTTTTGTAGAAAGAGGTCAACTATGAACAGACGTGACAAACACAATTACTACCTAGACATGGCGGAATCCGTTTCACAGCGGTGTACATGTTTAAGAAAACACTACGGCGCAGTTATTGTCAAAGCCGACGAAGTAATTGCCACAGGGTATGTTGGCGCGCCGCGGGGAAGAAAAAATTGTACAGATTTGCAAAAATGTGTGCGGGAAGAAAAAAACATTGCCCGTGGCGAACGGTACGAGCTTTGCCGAAGTGTCCACGCGGAAGCGAACGCCATAATAAGTGCGCCGCGTAAGGACATGCTTGGCAGCCACATGTACCTAACAGGCATCGACCTTACCACAAACAGCTATGTAGAAAACGCCACAAGCTGCGCCATGTGCAAGCGGCTGATTATCAATGCGGGTATTTCAAAAATATTTATCCGAGACGACAAAGATAATTATCGCGTTGTTGATGTACAGGACTGGATAGACAACGACGATTCCCTAGAGGGGAAATTTGGGTATTGACAAGCATGAATTGTTGTGGCATAATCCACAAAATTAAATAAGCAAACCGTTGACGCAGAGATAAAAACAATGTATGCGCTTACAGAGAGTTCGGACGCGGGTGAGTTTTTCTTCCCTAGGCTGGGAGCCGAATAGTTGTAGCAATTTTGTTGTGAATAACAAAATTGACTACGTGCGTATTGTTAAATGGACTGCCGAGGGCATGGTCAAAGGCTGGAAATTTCGCCGAGTATTCCATGACGTAACGCATACGTTAGTTGCGGAGGGATATGTTTGTATCCCTGCAAAGAGTACGGGTTTCCCGTAAATCAAGGTGGCACCGCGGATATTGCATATTCGTCCTTGATAAAGTCGAAAGGCTTTGTCAAGGATTTTTTTATTCCTACAAAGCCCAATTAAAAGGAGGCAATAAAATGAGCAACGACAACAATGGAATGTTTGGCCAATTTGGTGGGCAGCACATCCCCCAGGCCCTAATGGGCACAGTAAAAGAGCTTGAAAAAGAGTATGAGTTTTACAAGAATGACCCACAGTTCCAGCAAGAGTTTTTGGATCTGCTGAAAAACTGCGCGGGGCGTCCGTCGATGTTGTACTTCGCGAAAAAAATGACTAACGACCTTGGCGGCGCGAAAATTTATTTAAAAAGGGAAGATTTGAACCACACAGGTTCTCACAAAATAAACAACGTGCTGGGTCAGGCCCTTCTTGCCAAAAAAATGGGTAAGAAACGCTTAATTGCAGAGACAGGCGCGGGCCAGCATGGCGTAGCAACCGCAATGGCCGCCGCGCTTATGGACATGGAATGCGAAATTTATATGGGTAAAGAAGATGTGGAAAGACAGGCGTTAAATGTCTTCCGTATGGAGCTGCTTGGCGCGAAAGTTCATCCGGTAACTAGGGGCACCATGACCTTAAGCGATGCTGTAGATGAAACATTGGAAGAATGGGTCAAGCGGCACGACGACACTTATTATCTTCTGGGGTCGGCAGTAGGGCCTCATCCGTTCCCAACAATGGTGCGGGATTTTCAAAAGATAATCGGGCAGGAAATTAAGCAGCAAATGCTGCAGGCAGAGGGACGGCTGCCCGACGCGGTACTTGCCTGTGTAGGCGGCGGCAGTAACGCCATAGGCGCGTTTTATGAATTTATCCAAGATGACGGCGTACAGCTTATTGGCTGCGAAGCAGCAGGCCTTGGCGTGGATACCCCTAAAAATGCCGCAACAATGACCATCGGCAAAGTGGGAACTTTCCACGGTATGAAAACTTATTTCTGCCAGGACGACAACGGCGATTTAGCACCTGTGTACTCTATTTCTGCCGGGCTGGATTACCCGGGCATTGGCCCGGAACACGCCTATTTGAAGGATCTACAACGGGCACAGTATGTACCGGTTACAGACGCGGAAGCCGTGGATGCCTTCGAATATCTGTCCCGCATGGAAGGGATTATCCCCGCAATAGAAAGTGCTCACGCCGTAGCCTACGCCAGAAAACTCGCGCCTACAATGGAAAAAGACCGGATAATTGTTGTTAACTTATCCGGCCGCGGCGACAAAGACGTGGCGTCTATCGCTAAATTTAAAGGCATAAATCTGTACGAGTAATATTTTTGCAATCATTAAACCCCGCAAATTTTTTTAGGCGCGTTGTTATCAATGCGTCTAATTTTTTTGTTTGTTTAATACCGTCTTCGTACCAAGTATTTTTTACCACAAGAGTATCTGTTTTCCTGTCCCGCACCGGTTCTACACGGCCTATGAAACTGTCGCCGTAAAGGACGGGCAGCACATACACGCCATATTTACGCTTATTTGGTGGCGTGTAAATTTCCCATGTGTATTCGAAATTAAACAATGCTTTAATCAGCGGCTTGTCCCACATAAACGGGTCCAGCGGCGCGATAAACTCGCAGCGGGGTTTAAGCTTGGAATTTTCCAACACTCTTTCAATAAGCGGCATATCCTTTGTGCAGAAATACAGCTTACTTTTTAAGCCTTCTACGGTTACCTCGGTTATCTGCCCCTCTTCAAGCAATTGAGCAAATATTTTATTACGAATATCTGCCGTCAACCCCCAAATATTAAGCCACGCGCCGGATGCCCGGTTCCAAATTAGGCCGACGGCTTCAATCCTGCGAAAAATGCACCACTTCATGTGTTCATAGTCGTCGGGCAGGGGATTTGGGGCATTTAGTATGTCTGTGGGAACGTGCCGCTCTGCAAGGTCGTAATAACGCCGTGCGCCTTTTTTGTGGTGGACAATCAAATCCCCGCCGGAATACATTTGTTCCAACACAGACCGGGAAAGTTTACCGCCGGAACTCCAGTTTATGGCAGACCACCATTTTGTATTGCCTTCCAGCTTAAAATCGTCAGAACATATTGCGCCGTGTTCTTCAATGTAGGAGCGGACAGGCTGTATGTGCTGCATAATCTCCGGGTGATGGTCCAGGTTCTCTCTTGCCGCTTGGCGGAACCGTTCAAAATATGGCCAAAATTCTATGGGGATAATGGAAAGCTGCTTGTCCGGGTAGTCAAACAGTAACCTGTCTTTGTACAGCAAATCGTACAACATGGTTTTCTTGAACCCCTTCACACGGGCTTGCAGTGTAATTTCCGCGTTTTTGCCGCACAGGTCGATGGGGTCGAACTGGATGCACCCGGCCCGGCGGATATAATCCAGCGCGCCCTGCTTGCCGCTGACAATATAGTCGTCCAGCAACCCTTGTTTTAGCAGCATAAATTGGCGGGCCTGGCGGTTTGTTAAGGTAATCATAAGACGTCACTCATTTCTATATACAGCCGGTTATTATTTTCGTTGGTGATAAGTCGGCTGTTTTTTATACTCTCGTAATCCTGCAGCCTGGACAGGCAATTCTTCACCGCAGACAATTTTACGGGGCCTAAAATTTTATCGTCTTCCGTATTCATTGCCAGGCCCTGTTTTATGGCGGAGATCATTTCGTCCTTTTGCCTTGTTATTTCCCGTTCCGCTATTTCATATGGCAGCTCCGAAAGGCACAGCCAGTAGTACCATGTGTAATACCTGGTGTAATCTCTGCCATAGTATTTGGAACTTTTTCTCTTGCCTGCGTGCATGATGTAGGAGTTTACTAAATTTGAAAGCCAGAACTCATTTGTGGGTGCGGTTGCCGATAAAAAGCGCAGTGAGACAAGACCTGCGTCGTAACATTCCCCTGTGCCGCAGCCACGGTTACCGAAACAGGTATTCTTCAGGCGTCTGTGCGCTTGATTCGTCATGTCTTGCACGTTTGGGTTACCGGGCGCGAACAGGTTTAACAGCCGGAGAATTTCCAACTCGTAATTGTTCATGGAAAGTATTTGTGTTTTGGGGTTTTGGTTAAAAATTGTGACAAGCTTTTTGCCGTGGGGCAGTACGTACAGGTACGGATACATGTCCCGCTCGCGGCCGGTAAATTTAAACCGCCGCTTAGCTTGCTCCGGTGTGCTTTTGGCCGCAAGCAGTTTGTTTGTAATGGTAGATTTATGGTCGTTTGTTAATTCGCCGCCTTTAATAAGGTAGTGGTTGGTTTTGATCATAAGAGTGTGAGCTTGGTTCATGGGGTTAGTCCTTTCGTATGTAGTATATGTACTTATGAAGTATACCACAAAATTCTCCAAATCGTACATACATTCTATATTTATTTTTGCGGCCCATACTTCAACATGATATAATTAGCGACACAACAAACATTGGAGCGAACATAAATGAACGAACCTGTAAATTTCCGCGACCTTGGCGGCCTTGTTGGGGCCGGGGGCAAAAAAATAAAGCCGAAACGGCTATTGCGTTCAGCCGAGTTAATCGACTGTATGCCGCAAGGTTATGGCATTACGCAAATAATCGACTTGCGCACAGCAAAAGAAGCTAAAAAAAATCCGGCTATATTCGGCCAAGGGGTTAATTATGTCCGGGTTACAATTGAAACAGGCAGTTTTAAAGGGCATAAAATTGGCAGCTTGATTATGCGCGGCAAAGTAAATGAGTGCCACACTTGTTTATTGGACATCAATAAAACATTTGTAACTTTTGAACCTGCCCGTAACAGCTTTGCCAACTTTATTATCGCGTGCGCCAACAATAACCATGGCGCAACCCTTTTTTACTGCAGGGCAGGAAAAGACAGGACCGGTTTTGCAGCGGCTCTTCTTTTGAAACTACTTGGGGTGTCGGATGCGGATATAATGGCAGATTACCTAAAAACAAATGAGCTCCGCACAGAAGCTAACAAATTGTTCATAAAACATTACCGCCGCAGAGGGCTTTTATTTAAAAAGCAGCAAGAAGCCCTTGGGGTTATTTTGGGGGCAAAGCCCGAGTATTTACAGGCGGCGTTTGATGCAATAAATGAGGCATTCGGCAGTTTTGAACAATTCATAGCCAAGGGTCTTGGTGTCAACTGTCAAGTTGTAGAGCAGCTTCGGCAGTTGTACTTGGAGTAACCTTCTTGCCCAGCTTAAGGGCCAAAAACATCCCTATAGTAAATGTAATTACTCCGGTGATTATTATCAGCGGATTCAGCCTATCATAACTTTGCAGCGCGCTTGTATCTGTAAACAGGATGAAAATGGTGCCAACAACAAGCCCAAGTATCAAAAAGTACATCAGATTAAAGTGAGTTTTCAGCAGAATGGCGATAAGTTTGGACATAAGAATCCCGCCTAAGATAACGCCGCCAACCATTGGCAGTGCAACCCGCAATATTGGCATAAGCAATTCCGGCGAAGGGGAAAGAAGAAATTCACGCACTAAGTTAATTATATGAATAACTGCAGGGTAAAGCCCAAGCATAATTAAAACCATAGAGCCGCTTACGCCGGGTATGACCATAACCGCAGCCGCAACAGCCCCGCCTATAAAGAAAAATACTATAGGCGCATTTACCGC
>JGI20163J15578_10000636_pt1 | contig 14508 bp, 7 predicted proteins | sample TergutCu122P1_FD_15578 | JGI IMG/M metagenome (IMG submission 15578)
AAGGTCTTGCTGGCCGGTTTATTCTTACGGGAAAACGCCTTCCTACTAATAGATGAACCAACCAATCATCTGGATCTTAAAGCCCGAGAAACGGTGGCGAATTATCTAAATAAGAAAAAGGGTTTTATTCTAGTTTCCCATGACCGCCGGTTTCTGGATATCTGTACCGACCATACCTTGTCCATTAACAAGAATAATATCGAAGTAATTAAGGGAAATTTTTCCGTATGGTATGAACAAAAGAGGCGGCAAGATGCCTTCCAATTGGCGCAAAACGAGAAACTCATCAAGGAGATTGGCCGATTAGAAGATGCCGTGAAACGAACTGAATCTTGGTCGGATAAAGCCGAGAAAAGTAAAAAGGGAGTACACGCTAAAAAAGAAGTGAAGATGGGCTGGGCCCCTAAACAAGGAGCCAAATCCAAGAAAATGATGGCTCGTTCCAAAGCCATCCGAGGGCGGCAAGAAGCTACTATTGCCGAAAAAACCAAACTCCTGAAAAATATTGAAGGAGCCGATGATTTAAAAATCATCCCCCTAAAGTACCATACCGGGACTCTACTCACTTTAGACGGTATTAGTGTTACTTATGATGGCAGAGTAGTTCTAGCGGAATTTAATCTTAATTTACAGTCGGGAGAACGAATCGCCTTACAGGGAGATAATGGTTCCGGTAAAAGTAGTATTCTCAAAATCATTTATGAGGAATATTCCGGTTGTAAATTTAATCAGCACAGCGACAGCGGAGAACGCAATTTACTTCACTCATCCCTAGTCCCTTACACCAGACAGGTTCATCTCGGCAGCCAACTGATTATATCATATGTCCCTCAGGATGCCTCTTTTTTGTCCGGCTCATTAACCGATTTTGCCAAGGAAAAGGGGATTGAAGAGCATTTGCTAAAAGCCCTCTTACGTAAACTGGATTTTACTAGGGAGCAATTTGACGTTCTCATGGAGAACTTTAGTGCCGGTCAAAAAAAGAAAGTTTTGCTGGCCGGCAGCCTTTGCCAAAGAGCACACCTGTATATCTGGGATGAGCCCTTGAACTATATTGATGTACTATCACGGATTCAAATAGAGAACCTGATTCAAACCTTCCAACCTACCCTATTGTTTGTGGAGCATGACCGAGCCTTTACCGAGCATATTGCCACGAGAGTTATTACTTTGGAGTGAGAATCTTGGATGACATTATTTGTGAATAAAGCCTGTTGTTTGGTGCTATGCTAAAAGCGATAGGATGCACCTTTTGCGATTATGGCGTTACCTGAGTTTCAAAATCCACATTCCTCAGTAGTCTAAGCATAACAAGCCCGCCACTTAACATAATCATTCCAACTCCGGTAAAAACCGGCATAAATCCCACCAAATCGGTGAGTGGCCCAACGACCAGCAAGCCGATGGGTGTTGCCACAATTGCCAAGGTGATGATTAAGGATAATACTCTACCCATAACTTCCGGCGCAATAATCGTTTGCACATGAGCCATGAAGGTCCCGTTGAGTATCGAGATAACAGCTCCAATCACGCCACACAAAGCGACAAATAGGAAAAATCCATTCGCATTTAATAGGCCAATAATCAGCAAGGTGATGCTGTACAGAAAAACCGAGCCAAAAAGAAGTGGCTTCTTTTTCCCTTTGGCAAAAAGAGTACCTAATAGAATACCGCCACATAACATCCCTGCTCCTAAAACTCCTTGCACCAAACCGGCATGCCAGGAACCACCGGAGAATTGATTAAGAGTCACCAGAGGAAATAGGGTAAATACTGGTGTGAGTACTAAGTTTAATAGGGTTGAAAAAACAATCAATGTGGGCAGGCCGACATGCCTTTTTATCTCCCGTATTCCTTCCTTTAATTCGGTTGTTAAACCAGATTTTCCCGGTACAATGGCCTTATTTTTGACACTTGGAATTGTTATAATAAGTAGAGCAATACTAGCAATAACTGATCCCAGAATATCCAACATCAACACTTGTTCAATGCCCATTAAGTTAAGGACGGTAATTCCCAAAACCGGGCCGGCGATAGAGGAAGCTGAGCTTAATATCTGATTAAAGCCGGAGATACGAAGCAACTCCTTTTCCGGAACCAAAAGTGGGGTGAGCGCCTGTTTCGCTGAAGAGTGAAAGGCCGCTCCTACCGAGCGAAGTCCTAACATCAAGAAAATCAACCATAAGGGCGTTACATCCATCATAAACGAAACACATAATATGGTACCGGCAGTAGCTCGTAAGATATCCGCCCCAATAATAGTTATCTTTCTGTTATATCGATCTATTAACACCCCGGCAATTGGTCCAATCAAAGCTTGCGGCAACAATCCGGCTAAAGCTGCCATCGCTAAGATGGTAGCGGAGCCGGTTTGTTCGGTTAACCACCAAATGATAGCAAACTGAGCCATGGCACCGCCTAATAAAGTGAAGGCTTGGCTAAAAAAATAAGTATAAAATGTTTTTTTCCATTTTATGATCATGATAATCTCCATTCCGCCGCTTCCCACGGCAAAATTAATAATGAAAGATCTAGTTTTGTCATACTAATCTCCTTCTCTTATTCGATAATTATCGAATTGGATTTCGACTTACATCGTACCATTTGTCTTTGCTCATGTCAACACCAATTTTATGTTTTTCGAATTTCATTGACTTTTCTATTCGATGATGATAGAATTCACTTAAATATTAAAGCATTTCCCACTTATAAGCAGAGCACTCTCGGAAACTTTCTTACACGCATCTTTGTGGCTGAGTTTCGAAAGTACTTAAGCAAAGCGTAGGCGATTGTTCCAACTTGCTGTTTCCCGACACATCATAGGAGTGACAAACATGATTCATATCAAACAAAAATTAGACCCCATTTTTGAAACCTATTCCTTGCTGTTTCTTGCTCATCAAAGCGAGCAATATTTTCATCTGATTGAGCACTCCCTAAATAACTTAGGGCTCCAGGGGGAGGAGATTGTAAAGAGCAATCTCTTCACCATTCTTCGTAGGTATCTGGATGCTTTCGTAAAACATTGGGTGGCTCCGGATGAATCCACTATTTTCTATAAATTAAAGGAGGAGAACTCTATGATTGTTCTCCTTGATTTTGTCAGTGACGTAAGCAAAGCAATGGAATCACCAATGCGTTTTTTTATCAATTCGGATGAAAACTACGTGATTGAAAAGCTAATCTCATCCTTTGTTCGGATAACGACGGGGAAAGTAGTGGAGGGAGCTTCCGACTTTGACACTCTCCTTAAATATATTATGCATTCTGAGATAGAAGATTCCACCAAATGGATGTTTGTCTCACTAGCTAAAAATCCCAAAGCTTTTTTCAATGAGATAATCTTAGCTGTACAAGCTAATTTGAGTGCATTTGAACGGGCAGTAGAGCAGGTAAAACCTGAACTGGACATTTTACTGCACGAATTCGCTATCCGTCTAACAGAAGACAAAAAAGCAAATGTTTTTAAAAAATTTAAGATTAACATCTCCCCTTGCGATGATTTGATTGTCTATCCCACCCTAGCAGTGTGTGGGTCTAGCTTGTATTATCATAATTTCTATTATGGGCTTTTTTATGACCAACTTCTACTGGGAAATGATGTAAGTTCTAGCAATAAAAACAGCTTACTAATGAAAACAAAGGCACTCTCTGATAAAAGCAAGCTAGAGATATTACTTTCTTTAAGAGAAAAACCTAAGTATAGTTTAGAATTGGCGGAAGCTATGTCCCTCTCCCCCTCCACCACTTCCCATCATATGAATCTTCTGGTCCTCTCTGGATTGGTTACGATTAAGAAGGCGGGAGGCAAGTCCTATTATCACTTGAACGAAGAGGGAATTCGGAAACTGAAGAGTGATCTCGATTTTTATTTCGCTTAAGGAAAAACTGTTGCCCGGCTAACGTATTCGTCGGCCCGGCAACAGTTTTTGGTTTTTCTAGTTTATCGGCAAATTATCAATAACACCTATCTTGTAATAAATCCTTCGCTCTCTACCGTCACCATGGTAATATTATCCGGCGAAGTTCGACTGACTCTTCCGGCCGCCACAGTCGTAGTGGCACTAGCATCGGTATCAATCACACTACTATCAACGGTTACCTCAAACTCAATCACCACCATCTCATCACCATGCAATCGGTAATCACCAAGTCTTATCTCTAGGTTACGAGTGACCGGATTAAAGTTGTGTCCACGGAGGGAAATTCCACTGGTATTTCTTGCCAGAGTAGTTCTTACTTCATCTCCATTGGCATTTTCCGTTACCAGATGCACACTATTTGGCACGAAGTCAGCTCCGACCGGCAGGATGTTAAATAGTTGCAAACGATCTGTGCGCTCCTCTTCACTGCCAAAGTTATAGATGCTTATGCTGTATCTTACAACATTATTATCTAAATCTTCTATATCAATTTGCGCAAACAATTCAATCGGACGCTCAATCTGAATCGTAAAATCTATTTCATCGATTTGCTGTAAACCTACTCCCATAATGAAATGAGGAAGGGTCGGAGTATAAAATGGTGTGCCTTGACGCAATCCCACTGTCCAAATGTTATAGAAGTTCCAATGCGCCCCCTGGGTAGTAAATGTTTCACGAGACATTAGGCTCGCTCTACTTTCACCGATTAATCCGCTTCTTACAGCAGCCTCTCCATAAATCCTAATGTTGTGCAAATCTTGCACATTTACTGTGGAGATTGCCGCGGCATCTCTATTATAGAAACTGACCGAACTCACTAGGAGTACATTATTAGCTTGACCGATGAATGGATTAATCCTTCTTCTCCCGTTACTTTCCACAACCCCGGAAGAATAAACACTTTCAATCCAAGAACCCGCTCCCAGATTCACTCCGATAAATCCACCAATTCGCTCCCCACGAGAATGAGTGAACCGCAGGTAGACTGTACGGCCGCGTACATAACCGCGGGCAAATGAATTGCTTATTCCGGAAGAACGTAAACTTCCGACAAAACCACCCACATGAGTATAGCCGGTTACATTTACATAGGAAGCACTTCTTGATACGGTCGAGCGATCAAGTTCACCGACCAAACCACCTGCATTACTTCTTATGCGATTGTTACCCCTTACGGCAATAACGTTGTTAGGTTCCGGATGCTCTGCGTGGACTTCGTTAAGTCCACTTTGTCCATAAACAAGGCTTCCCATTATCACACTACGACTGACTCTGCCAATCAAACCACCAACGTCCCTGCTGCCAACTACCCCATCATGACCAAGCTGAATACGAACTCCACTAATAGTTGCTCGGTCCGCCCTTCCGGCTAAGGCACCAACACGAGTAGAACCATGTACCCCGGCAGGACCTACCTGAATCCCCAGATTTCTAATGGTTGCACCTGAATCTAATCTTCGGAACAAGCCTTGATCGGTGCGGCCACTTATTTCTAAATTACGAATCGTATTTCCATTGCCATCCAAAGTACCCTCAAACCTTGCAATCGGTGTCCAACGTCTTATCAACACAATATCATTAGCAAGCCAGTAGTGCCCTCTTCTGGTCATGGCTCTTAATTGATCTTCGGTGCGAATCTCGGTAAAACCGGCCGGAACATGAACTTGAATTCGAACCAAGGCTAGGGTTGCCGTATTAAGATTTTGCCAAGCTTGATCTACTTGCGCTTGGGTTGCATCGACGTTATCGTAAACGCCCCTAGCGGCACTTAAGGCAGTAGCATAACCTTGCCACGATTCCGGGGTATAGTCTGCTTGATTCAACTGATTAGCCTGTGCAATTAACGCTCTTAAGGCTGCTCTGTCCACCGGGATGATGATTACTGCTTCTTCTAGGCTATTTATCGCTGCTTGCAGGCTATTTACAGCTTCATCGACTTGCCCTTGGGTCGCCCCCTCATTATCGTAAATTACATGGGCAACGCTTAACGCTCCGGCAAGGACACTCCAAGTCTCCGGCGTATAATCTGCTTGCTTTAACCCAACTGCTTCGGCAATCAGCGCCCTTAACACGGTTCTATCTACCGGTATGATAATAACTACCAGCTCCAGATTGCTTATCGCTACCTGTAGACTACTTAAAGCCTCATCTACCTGCCCTTGGGTCGCATCGACATCTTCGTAAACTTCTTTGGCAGCATCTAACGCTACGGCAAAGTTCGCCCACGATTCCGGAGTGAATTCTTCATGATGCAAATCTTCCGCTTCCAAAATAGCCGCTCTTAAAAATATTCTATCCACCGGAATATCAATTTCTACTTCTCCCCCAACCCAATGTAAAGTAGTAAAATTATCATTTGGATAACCGTAGTTTAAAAGCAAAGCAAGGAATGTATCGGTCAGCATCTCTGCCATCTCAATTACCTCTTCCTCGGAGAACATCTCCCCCAAATCCCCTATTAGTTCGACAGCACTAAAACCAAAACCACTCATGATACTTCCCAAGTTATTTCCAAGGAAGGCAACCACCGCTACACGACCGAGCGTTCCTAATAAGTCACTGGTCACAAGCGCTCCGGTATTTATCGTAACGGTATGCAGTACATTATCTAATGCAACACCTAAGTTTTCCAAGATAAGGTCAACCATGGCGTTCACTAATTGTCCGCCTTCATTCAGATGTTCTATCACATCTAACATCCATTGTTCAGGCTGTTCGTCTCCTGCCAAATGAGAAAGATAAGCATGACGGACCAAGTCAAATAAGGTATGTTGATTGCCGGCACTGAAGTACCCGCCTTCTCCATCGGCCACCGGAAGGGGATAGACATTCATACTAAGGAGATCATGCCCTAGTTGGTCTATCGTTTCATTAACAATCCGCCGATCCAACAGAAGATTGTTGTTAAGTTGCGCTAATCCCGGATTAATTAGATGGTTTCGAATATTGTTATAGGTCATAAATACGTTGCCGGCGAATCCTCCTAAGAGACGAACTCGGAGCCGATTCTGATGGCTTTCAACCCAAAGGATACCAATTCCGCCAAGATCCATACCTTCTGCTTCACTAGTCGGGAGTATCTCTTCTAATAGCTCGATAAAGACATCGCCAAAATCATTGCTTATGGGATTCCCGTACTCGTCTTCGACCGGCAGGTTGCTTTCGATAAATGCTCTCAGACCGGTATGGCGAACACCTCTTGTGTTGACAAATTCCGTTGCTTCCATTTCATCTAAAATTTCATGCAACATATCATATATTCCACTATCCAAAATCAAGGAAACAACCACGTCCGGAGTAATCATTCGGGAGCTATATTCGGTCAGGTCGCTGATATTTTGACCTGTCCTAATGTCGATGTAGTTGATTGACTGAAGAAGTCTTGTGGAAATCTCCACTGTTTCAGTTCTTCTATTTTCCGCATTTACTCCTCTTGTAAAGGAAGCAAATCGAAGCGGTGCCGGATAGGCGGTCAAAGAGGCGGTTGAAATGTCAGTTAGTATGTTTCCATAGTTGGTAACCTGAGCAATATTGTTTGCTCGCATAGCACCGGTGAAGATATAACGAATGCCTAGCTCAGAAAATCTTGCGCTAATATATTCGTGGTCAGCAATTAAAGTTTCCGAAAACATCGTGTCTTGAATCGAAGAATGAGGTACCAGACTGTGATGCATAAAAGCAAAGATGGTATCCCCTCTACTATTTGCCACTTGGGTTTGTTCGGTAATCCAAGCGAGAAGTTCGGCACCAATTGCTCCATCGGCTGTATCAATGGCAATCACGGTAAATCCCGGAGCCGGACGAGCAACATAGGAGTTCCCCCCACCCTGTCCGGTAACAGGAACAAAATATATACTGGTCGCCTCATTGTATCCCAGACCACTGTAAATCGAACGGAATAATTCCGGTGAGGCACTGCCTATCGAAACTGCTGCACCACCGGCAAATGAACGAGCATTGGGATTGTTAAAATCCCGACTCCCATTGATGACATAGATGTTAATATCCGGCAATACAGTTCTAAGGTAGTTTAATCTTCCTGCCAAATGCTCATGGGCAGCAACCTCGCCTTCTCTCGTCAAATTCCCCGGTACCAACAGTACATCCGGTGCTTGTTGTATGATTTCTTCAATCGCCGCATCTAGTATTGCCTGACTTTCAGATAGCATCGCAATATCTGAGCGCACCGCCTCATTAAAGGCCGCCCCATGAGAAATCAGGGATTGGGGGAATATACGTGGTTCTGATAAAACTGCTACTTGCAATTCTTGTACCCTGGCTCCTAAAGGTTGTAGTTCTGCCGCACTCACCCCCAATGAGCACAACGAGGTGGCTAATAGTACCACCGCCAAACCAATGGCTAAAACTCTTTTGTTAACGTCTTTCATCATTCGCACCTTTACTCTCCTTGAAAATTCGCTTATGGGGTTTCATTCCTTTTTACAATATCGACGTTTATATCAAGTTTATTTCTTCAACGTTTTTTTCACGTTGCTATGCCTGATAAAACGATAATATCACGCATACTGCAAACAAAGCTATTTTTCAAAAAACAACATTTGTTAAATTTTCATAAATAAAATAAATTTCCCAAACTTCCCGTAAGCAAGGAGCATCCCGAACACTTGCGAGGGTTTGTTGGCTTACGAAACATCGACAAAACTGCCGATAGGTACAGCGCCGCTTCGCGTCACTTACGCGATAATTACATTTGGCGAAGCGTGCGCATCCCTAGTGGAACGGTTTTTAATTGATAGGAGATTTCAAAGAAATTTCCTATCAATTAAAGAAAGCCTCTCTTGGTAGATGAGGGCTTCCTCGTAAAACTCTTTATCTCAAATGGCCTTTCTATTAAACCCCTCTCCGATTCGCTCTTACGTTCTTTCCGGTTCGACATTTGTATCGCTAGGAGCTTATAATTCTTTAAAATTTGTCCCATTAAAAATCAAGTAGTTTCTTTTGCTCCTTTAGAAATTCGGAGAAAAATGGTAAGGAAAAAGAAATCACACCACGGCTCACATTTTCAATGATACCGACACGCAATAATCTGTTTTTATATACATGTGTTAGATTTTCTTTTTGATTTAGATGATTTGTTATACTACGAACATTAACATTTTTCTCGAAATGGTTCATCGCTAAAAGAAATATCTGGTCTTTCTCACTAAGATCTCTATACAATATGCTATACACATTCTGAAATAGCGCCGCCTTTGATATTTCGATGGCACCTTCTACATCAGCCAATCTAATAGTATCATCATTAATATTTTTCCATAAATTATATCCTAACAATTGATATAGATAGGGATAACCAGAGGTAGATAAATAGGCAAGCTCTAATGCCGATTCTTCAAAATGACAGCCTCTTTTTCTAAATTCACTTTCATACGCAATTTTCACATAATATGTGTCAATTGAAGGAAGTAATATATGTGTGGCTCTATGCAAAAATGTCATTGTTTTGGCATTTATCAGGGAATCAACTTCATGGGGAAGACCGGCAAAAAGAAAATTTATTTCATAACCCGAACCATATAATAGTTGATATGTCTGTCCTAAATCTTTCATCGCCTTGCTATTACTTACCTCATCTACAATTATGAGTAGTCTCAGTTCTTTATCACTCAAAACGTCTAGTGCATCCCTAAGGTTCAGGTAGAAAGTATTGTATTTTTTTTCAACGTTTTTGATATTTACCGCTCCAAAAGGTGATTTAACGGAAACACTATCGATCTTAGCAGCTGATTTTTTTCTACCTAATTCATAATCTATTAACTCTATGATATTTGAAAGTATATCGTCGTTGCAAGCGGTATATATTACCACCCAGTCTGAATTATCTTTCATCTGTTCATAAATATCGGCCAACATAACCGTTTTTCCGGAACCTCTTACGCCCGTAATCAGAGTTGTGTTTTCAGGGGCATTAGGCTCATCATACGATGAAAGTAAATTATATGTGATATCGCTTCTTTCTAGGAAACTCTCCGGTTTTCTGCCAAACCTAGGATTAAAAGGGTTTTTCATGTTTACTCCTTTCCCGAAAATGATTCTCCATTTTGTTGTGAATATTTATGAATTATTATAATCATTTATGTATACGAACTTTTCTTATGAGTATTTTTGCTCTCGGAGAAATATTATGTGTTTTTATGTTTTTTTATATGTTTTGATTATAACAGATATTAGCCATTTAATCAATGCTCTAAGCAGTACCAAATACGTCATTTGTTTATTCTTCTGAATTGCTAGAGTAATATTTTAAAAACCAGGGCAAATATTTCTCACAGATATCCTTCCTTACAATTGCTGCCCCGCCAAATATAATAAATGTAGATGCGTCTTCTCTCGAGTTGAGTACCATCGGTTTTCCATAAATTTTACTGCAAAATTCGATAGCCTTTTGAGGAATAACAGGTCTCAACTCTCTAATTTCTATATCTCTACTCTCATCTGTCCAGCCTACCCACTGTGTTTGCCCTCCTATCCTATCATCATCTGCTTCTATCCAGTAGTATATTGCGTTTTCATCCAATGCATATTCTTCTTTGCATTTACGATAATGAATGTACAGCGGATTCAAACCACCATCAGGCAAAAGTTTATTTCTAACCTCTTCCAATTGTTCATTATAAGCACTTATACCAAGTAAATAGTCTGCCGAAACATCAAAATAAACTGCCAATTTTGCTAGCACATACGACTCCGGTCGAGAGTTGTCAGATTCGTATCGGTAGATTGATTTCAGGCTGATCTCCAGTTCCACTGCCAGTTCATGTTGACTTAATCCTAACGCAATTCTTAAATTTTTGATCTTTTCTCCAATCGACATCATAATTTTAATCCTTTCCTCCATTTCTCTTATTATAGCTTAAAGATGATTTTATGGAAATGGACATTAATGTCTAAAAGCATATATCCAAATCATATTTCACTTTATCAGCAAAGCCACTACCTCAACATGCACCGTCATCGGGAACATGTCCGTTGCCCGCACTTTTTTTAATTCGTACCCGTTCTCGCAAAGATACTTCAAATCCCGTGCCAGTGTCGCTGAATCACAACTCACGTAGACTATTCTTTGAGGTTCCATCTTTACAATCGTTTTCAAAAGCGACCCTTCACACCCTTTTCGGGGTGGATCTATCACTATCACATCGCAGAGAGTCCGATCTCCTACTTCCGCATACCGCCGATGTTCGCTATCTTCCTGCTGCCTATGCTCGTCATCTTCCTTCAACCTATATTCCTTGTAATATTCCGGCAATACTTCTTCCGCTTTTCCAACAAAAAAAGTAACATTATCAATTCTATTCAATTTCGCATTTTTCTTAGCATCTGCCACTGCTTCCGGCACAATCTCCACCCCGTATACCTGTTTTGCTTTTTGTGCCAAAAATAGCGAGATGGTCCCTATCCCGCAATACAAATCCCACACCGTTTCATGCCCTTGTAAAGCTGCATACTCTAACACAAGACCATACAGTTTTTCTGTTTGAATTGAGTTTATTTGATAGAAGGAAAGGGGAGAGATTTGGTAGGAAATGCCGCCTATGGTATCGGTAATGTATCCTTGTCCCCATAATACTTCGTAAGAATCGCCCATTATCACATTGGTATTCTTTGGGTTAAAGCTTATTGCAATACTGGTCATTCCTTTAATTTTCACCAGTTCTTCTATGAGTGTTTCTTTATGAGGTATAAATGATTTCTTAGAATTCTTAGATTCATTAGATTCCTTAGATTTCTCAGATTCATTAGACGCATTTATCACTAAGCAAACCATAATCTCTTTGGTATGGACGCCATAACGAATCAAAGCATGACGAATCAACCCTTTCCCGGTGGTTTCATCATGCGAAGCAACCTGATACTTCTTCATATAAGCTAGAATGATTTCTAGAATTTCCTGATTAACCGACACTCCTAATGGACAATCTGTATTGGCGATAATATGATGGGTTCGTCCGGCATAAAAACCGGTGATAGGCTGCCCGTCTTTGTCGGTACCAAAGGGGAATTGAGCTTTGTTTCGATAATGAAAGGGCTCTTCCATACCCACAATAGGTTCGGTAATCTGTGCCAATAATTCCGCGGAAAAGCCGCCAATCCGTGTCAGATTATTTATCACCTTATTTTGTTTAAACTCCAACTGCTTCTGATAAGCCATTTCTTGAATCTGGCATCCTCCACACTGTCTGGCATAAGGGCATTTGGGAGGAACACGGTAAGGAGATGGTTCGACAATTTTTGTCAGTTTGGCATAAGCGTAACTCTTCTTACTTTTTATCACCTTGGCCTCTACCACATCGCCTGTAATCGAATCTTTAATAAATAAAGGAAAGCCATCGACTTTCCCTATCCCTTCTCCGTTGACTCCGATATCTTCAATTGTTACTTTTACGACATCGTTTTTCTGCATATCTTACGCTCCTAAATACTCACTTCCTGCCTTAACCTTGAGAGACTTACCTCTCTTTCGTATACGGTATACACAATCCTCTAAACAATTAGGCATAATACGAATATAATAAAACCTTCTTAGTTGCAATTTCTCTTGAAGGCAAATTAGACAAAGATGTTACCCGTCGCTCAATACCATCTCACTTCAAGCAAGATAGGAAGTTTTAAAAAAATAACGTTTTACCTCATTGAGCTCATGAAGGTTGACTTTGTCAATCGCGTGTGAAGTAGCAGACACGAGCGACATCTATACCGGCTTTATATCGACGTCTTCCGTAAATTCGTTTCCAATAAACGATTATATCCTAACCACTCTACCCCGGTTTTGTCTCTAAAAGCTTCTGTCAATATCTGCAACTTAGCATCCGCATTGTCCGCCAGATTTAAGGCGAAGGCTTCGGCCAAAGCCGGTTTTTTAGGAGAACCATATGTTAATTCTCCGTGATGAGCGACAATACAGTGCTTTAATTCATTCGCCAATGTAGGAGGAAACTTAAGGACCGAGCGAATGGCTTCGCTGACCATTTCCACCGAAATAACAATATGCCCGATTAATTGCCCTTCATCAGTGTAGTCATTTTCCGGAAAATCAGAAAGCTCTCGTAATTTCCCCACATCATGGTACAGGGCGGCGGTATAAAGTAAGTCCCGATTAAGCACTTCGTAGTGGTCAGCAAAATAGCGGCATAGCCGCAAAATGCTAAGCGTGTGTTCTAATAATCCTCCGGCAAAACTATGATGCACAGTTTTGGCGGCCGAATGGCCCTTGAATTCCCTGATGAATGTTTCGTCTTTTACAAAATAATATTCCACCGCTGCTTTTAAATATTCATTAGAAATCGCTTCAATAAAAGTACCCAACTCGGCATACATTCCTTCCACATTCTTTTCGGTGGTTGGCATGTAATCCGCCGGATTATACTCTCCTTCTAGGGCTTTGCGGAGCTGTTTAATATTCATCTGGAGATTATTGTTATAATTGATAATCTCGCCAACGACTTCGATAAAATCCTTCTCATCATAATCAGCAATCCCTTGGGAGTTCGGGTCCCATACTTTACCGTCTAAAGTACCTGTCTTATCTTGTAACAGTACATTATCGTAAGGTTTTCCATTTCTTGTTTCAGCGGAACGTTTTCCCCTACACAGATAAATACTGCGAATAGTTTCGCCCTCTCGGACTTCGTTGATGTATTTCATAAGTTTTGGGCCCTTCTCCTTTTTTTTTTGCGCGGTACTAATCTAAGGCTCCCAACACCACCTCAAATTCAATATCCTCATACCCAACTGCCCCATGCCTTCGTCCGCGGAAAACAATCTCATCGCCCACACTATACTCTAATAATGCTCGTTGAAAAGCTCGCATGGTTAGGGTTTCGGTTTCTCCTACTTGAACTATAACATCTCCATTTAAGATACCGGCGGCCATGGCCGGAGAATCCATCACCAACTGGAACACAAATATACCCATCGGGATGCTCAAAAGGTCAGAAATCTGCTCATTAATTGTGTAACCATAAATGCCCACATAAGGGATACTCTCCCCTGACAATAAGAAATCAATAATCTCTCTGACATACCGAATTGCGATGGCATTTGCTGTAGGGCTATCCGGTATTGGCCCGATATCCGGCAAAATCATCCCAATCAAATCGCCACGCTGATTAAACAACATCCCGGTTCCCCGAGATGAAGCCGCTATATCTGTCGCCAACACGGTGAAACTGCGATCCTGAATGATTTCGACATGCCCATGAGCCGTGAGCATCCCATATGCGAATTGATGTCCATGACCGGATAAATTGCCGATTGCTATCACTGTATCTCCGCGCCCAATTGCTCTTGTGCGAAGGTCTGCTACTTCCATATTTGCTAATGTATCATCTGAAATCACTTCGCGGGGGATACGAAATACCGCCAAACCAAGATTTCGATCTTGCCCAAATAAGGTTGCCTCGTATTGCCTCTCATTGAAAAAGGTAACTGCCCACTGATAAACTCCGCTCACAACCGAATCGGTAGTCAAAACCAGCAACTCTTCCTCACTTTCCCAGACAATGACACCGGTCACGACATACTCAATTGAACCGGTGCTAAACAGCCAGTCAATTGGTTCGCG
>JGI20163J15578_10000637_pt1 | contig 14497 bp, 12 predicted proteins | sample TergutCu122P1_FD_15578 | JGI IMG/M metagenome (IMG submission 15578)
AATCGAGCTACGTAATCTGGCTGTCCATCATCGAATTTATCAAGAGGTCCAACATTAAAGATGATATTTTTTCTGGCGACTTTTTGCCCTTTTTCATTGAGTACTCGTTTTGACTCTGCTAAGCGAATATAGTCTTTCCCATTGTTTTTTGTTATATCGATGAACATAATTCGTCTCCCTTCGATGTGTCGATATGCCTACATAAATATTATATCATGAATCGACAAAAAAAGCAAGCTTTTGCCTGCGTTTTCTTACTTTTTTTAAGTTTCATGTTATAATTAAGTGGCAAACTCGGGTTTGTATTTTAAGCAAATTCGTGGTAAAATGAGTGAGCTTAAATACTTAAATTCATAAAGACAGAGGTAATCTAAACAATGCATATTAATCAAAAGCTAGCAGAAGAACTAAATGTACAATTATGGCAAATTGACGCCACTGTAAATCTAATTGATGAGGGGAATACCATCCCCTTTATTTCACGTTATCGTAAAGAAGTAACAGGCTCTTTGGACGATGAACAACTTCGTAAACTTCACGACAGATTGATTTATCTACGAAACCTTGAAGAAAGGAAAGAGCAGGTACTTGCAAGTATAGATGAGCAAGGTAAACTTACCGATGAGCTTAGAAATCAGATTTTAGCAGCTGAAACTTTAGTAGTAGTTGAAGACCTATATCTACCTTATCGCCCTAAACGTCGGACCAGAGCTACCATTGCTAAGGAAAAGGGCTTAGAGCCATTAGCAGACATAATAATTGCTCAAGAGGTAGAATCGCCTTTAGAAGAAATTGCCCTAGAATATCTAGATGAAGAAAAGGAAGTAGCTACAGTAGAAGAAGCCATTGCTGGAGCTCTGGATATTATTGCGGAGAGTATTTCGGAGGTGGCGGATTATCGCCGCTGGATTAGAGAGAGAACTACTCATACAGGTCTTTTGATTTCAGTTGCAAAAGATGCAGAAGCGGAATCAGTTTATGAAATGTATTATGATTTTATGGAGCCTATTAATAAATTGGCAGGGCATCGTGTCTTGGCTCTAAATCGAGGTGAAAAAGAAAAGATTCTAAATGTAAAAATCGAAGCTCCTGTAGAAGATATTATTAAGTTTCTAAATAGAAAAACAATTATTAATAACAATCCTTATACAACTCCTGTCCTTAAAGAGGTAACAGAGGATGCATATAAGCGGCTTATTGCGCCAGCAATAGAACGAGAAATTAGAAATGATTTAACCGAAAAAGCAGAAGATAGTGCTATTAATGTTTTTGGAAAGAACTTAAATCAATTACTAATGCAGCCTCCTATTTCAGGTCAGGTGGTTCTAGGTTGGGACCCCGCTTTTAGAACAGGTTGTAAATTAGCAGTAGTTGATGGAACAGGAAAGGTGTTGGATACTACCATAATCTATCCTACCCCTCCTACCAATGAACAAAAGATAGCAACTGCAAAGCAGGTATTAAAAAGGTTAATAGCAAAACACAATATTACTTTAATTGCAATTGGAAATGGAACAGCATCTAGAGAATCAGAGCAATTTATTGTAGAGTTTCTTAGAGAGATTCCCCAGAGGGTTCAATACGTTATTGTAAATGAGGCAGGGGCTTCTGTATATTCTGCCAGTAAGCTGGCAACCGAAGAATTTCCAAACTTAGATGTAGGAGAAAGAAGTGCTGCTTCAATTGCCAGAAGACTTCAAGACCCCTTAGCGGAGTTAGTAAAAATAGATCCAAAATCAATTGGAGTCGGACAGTACCAACATGACATGAATCAGAAAAAGCTTGGTGAATCCTTATCTGGTGTAGTTGAAGATTGTGTTAATAAGGTAGGAGTGGACTTAAATACTGCCTCAGCTCCCTTATTATCTTATATTTCAGGAATTAGTAGTGCTGTGGCTAAGAATATAGTGGCCCACCGCGAAGAAAAAGGCACTTTTAATAATCGAAAAGGTCTTTTAAAGGTAGCTAAATTAGGGCCTAAAGCTTATGAACAAAGTGCTGGTTTTATGAGAATCCAAGGAGGGAAAAACCCCCTAGATGCAACAGGGGTTCACCCTGAATCATATGAGGCAACTGAAAAATTGTTGGAGTCACTGGGATATAGGTTGATAGATCTTAATGATGGAAGCTTGAAAGGGCTGGGGCGTAAAATCACCGATTACAAAGATTTGTCGGAAAGCCTTGGTATCGGAGAGATTACTTTACGAGATATTGTTTCTGAATTGGAAAAGCCAGGAAGGGATCCCCGCGATGAAATGCCTGCACCTATTCTACGTACTGATGTTATGGAAATGACGGATTTGAAAGAGGGTATGTTTCTAAAAGGGACGGTTAGAAATGTAATTGACTTTGGCGCATTTGTTGATATTGGCGTCCACCAAGATGGTCTGGTCCACATATCACAAATTGCAGACCGCTTTATTAAACATCCTTTAGAAGCAGTTAGTGTAGGGGATGTTGTAGATGTAAAAGTTATGAGTGTAGATGTTAACAAAAAGAGAATCCAGCTAACCATGCGAGGAATAAGCCAGTAGTGGTAGAAAATATGAGGATTAACATGGAACTAAATTATAAAAGAGCAACTATAAGTGATATAGAGTTACTTACAAAAACCCGTATTGAAGTTTTGGTAGCTACTGATCGGATAAACTCATCAGTTGATTTGGACACCCTTGAGGAAGCATCAAAGGAGTACTACAAAAAAGCATTAGCCGATGATAGCCATGTTGCATATTTAATTTTTGATGGGAGTACGTTTATTGCTTCAGGAGGGGTGTGCTTTTACGAGGTAATGCCTACATATGGTGACTGTACTGGCAAAAGAGCTTACATAATGAATATGTATACTCGGCCTGAATATAGGCGTAAAGGTATTGCCTATAAAACCCTAAACCTTTTAGTTGGAGCTGCTTATGAAAGAGGAGTAAGCTATATATCCCTTGAGCCTACAGAAATTAGCAAACATTTATACGAAAAATTTGGTTTTAGATTTATAGATGACGAAATGAGATTAGTTGAGTTTTAGGAGGGGAAAAATTATGCGTTTAAACTTACACGACAATCCAATTGCTAGGGCATTGGGACGTCTTTGTGATTTGGTTATCCTAAATATACTTTTTATTATATGCTCTATTCCGATATTTACCATAGGGGCAGCAACAGCAGCTTTATATACTGTGATGCTAAAGTTTGTAAAAGATGAAGAAGGATATATCTTCAGTGGATTTTTTGTTGCATTTAAGGACAATTTTAAAAAGGCCACAATTTCTTGGTTAATAATACTTGTGATTGGTCTTACAATTGCCTTTAACTTTTCTATAACTGGTGATATTGGTGAGATAACAGGATTACAATGGCTACAACTAGTTTTTATAGGAATATTTTCACTATTTTCTCTTATTTTAATGTTTGTATATGTATATATATTTCCTTTAATTGCCAGGTATGAAAGCCCTATAAAAAACACATTTGTAAATTCAATTTTAATCGCTATTGCTAAATTGCCTTATACCTTTTTGCTAGTGTTAATTCATGTATTGCCTGTAATAGGTATATTGTTTTTAGATCTCGAAACCTTAGTAATGGGATTTACTATCTGGCTCTTTGTGGGCTTTTCAGGAGTAGCCTGGCTTAACTCAAAAATACTGCGTAAGGTATTTGAAGCAGTTGACAGCAGAGAAGATCAGGACAGCACAGACTTAGAAGTAGATTTAACCAGCGAAGATGATTAACTACGTTATCGCCCTGTGTACATAAAAACTAGGCTTCTTTCCAGAATTCCATTCATGTGAGCTATGGCAGTTCCGTAATTAGTCATAGGGATATTATGGCTTTTTGCAACCTCCAAGCGATGCTGCATTTCTCTTTCGTTTAAAACACAGCCACCACAGTGAACTATAAGTTTATATTTTGTTAAGTCATCTGGAAATTCCGTTCCACTTGTAAAGTGGAAATGGAGTTTCTTTTTTGAGTGTGCACTAATCCAATTAGGGAGCTTGACACTGCCAATATCATTGCATTGTCTGTGATGAGTGCATCCTTCTGAGATTAATATATGATCCTCATCATTTAGAGAGTCCAAAGCAGTTGTTCCTCCAACAAGTTGCTCTAGGTTACCTTTGTATCTAGCAAACAAAATAGAAAAGGAGGTCAAAGGGATAATGGAGGGAACTATGTTATCTACCTCCTTAAAGACCTGACTATCGGTAATTACTAAAGCTGGCGCCTTTCTTAGTCCATCTAGTGTGTCTTGCAACTTGGTTTCTTGGACTACAATGGCAGTAGCACCACACTCAATAATCTCTCGAATAACTTGTTGCTGTGGCAGGATTAGACGTCCTTTAGGTGCAGATTCGTCAATTGGAGTTACTAAAATCACAAAATCACTTTGTGTAATTAAATCTTTTACTAATGGTTTAGAGTCTAATAGTGGCTTAGCTTTTTTTGCCAGCAAATCCTTCAAAGCCTCTATATTGTGGTTTGTTTTTGTACTTATATGCAAAATAGAGATTTTGTCAGCTCCTGCGTCTATTAGCTTTATTGTATCTATAGACTCATTAGCGTAGGTGTTTTTTTCGTCATGGTCATTGTCAGTCAACAAATCATATTTATTAATAGCAGCAATGACAGGTATCTTCTTTTCCTTTATCTTTTCCAATATATCTAAATCATAGCTAGTAACACCTAAGGTTGCATCAATAACTAGCAAAGCAATATCAACCTTTCTTAAAACTTGATATGCTTTCTCTACTCGAAGCTCACCAAGGTCGCCATCATCATCAAGGCCAGGAGTATCAATAATAACTACAGGTCCAAGAGGCAATAACTCCATGGCCTTTTGAACAGGATCAGTAGTAGTCCCTTTTCTAGGAGAAACAATGGCTAAATTTTGTCCAGTAATAGCGTTAATAACACTGGATTTACCGGCATTTCTTTTCCCAAAGATGCCAATATGGATTCGATTGGCGGATGGGGATGTGTTTAAACTCATTTTTATTATCACCTTTCATTTTCATTTTATCAACTTCCCACGTGCAAAGCTGATTCAGATGCACAAGAGAATACGAGGGCAAAACATACGCTCTGCCTCAGTCTGTTCTTGGTGCCATATCAAAATCTAAAGTATCTATGGTTATCCGATTCCATTAGTTTAAGATTCTCTCTAACAATTTCCCTAGTCTTTTCACTAGGTATATTTAGTATTTCCCTTTCAACAAGAGCATCTGCAAATATCTTTGTTTCTGGAGTGGCATAATCTATGGCATATTCCTTTAAAGTCATTAAGGAATTAGGCAAACAGCAATTTTGGATTTGGCCTGTTTTACATAAAGTCATAAAACGATCTCCCGTTCTTCCTTCTTTGTAACAAGCAGTACAAAAGCTGGGAATATAGCCTAGTTCAATTAGCCAATGGACTATTTCGTCTAAGGTTCTGTTGTCGCTTATATCAAACTGCTTAGTTTTCTCAAGGTCAAATCCTTCAGTTAATTTGTGTTGTTTGGCATAACCACCTACACTAGTTTTTGAGCCGCCACTAATCTGAGATGCACCATACTCTAAAGCCTTTTCTCTACTTTCTTGTTTCTCTCTTGTAGAGACGATTATTCCGGTATAGGGCACAGCAATACGTAGGCAAGCCACGATTTTTGCGAATATTTCATCACTTATGACCCTATCAAAATCATCAGGATTAATACTATTTGCCTCACATAATCTGGGTACGCTAATTGTGTGAGGGCCTACACCATTAACAGCCTCTAAATGCTCACCGTGCATTAGTAAACCAATAAAATCATACTCGTAGTTATTTAAGCCAAAAAGCACTCCTAGGCCAACATCATCGATACCTGCCTCCATAGCCCTGTCCATGGCTTCTGTATGGTAGGCATAATCATGTTTTGGGCCGGCTGGATGCAATTTTTCATAGTTTTCTTTGTGATAAGTTTCTTGGAACAAAATATAGGTTCCAATATCTGCTTCTTTTAAAAGTCGATAATTTTCCACAGTGGTAGCGGCAATATTTACGTTAACTCGCCTGATTGCTCCGTTTTTGTGTTTAATGTTGTAAATGGTATTTATAGATTCAAGAATGTATTCCATGGTATTATGAATTGGATCCTCACCAGCTTCTAAAGCCAGGCGTTTGTGACCTACATCTTGAAGGGCAATAACCTCAATTTTGATTTCCTCTTGAGTGAGTTTTTTTCTAGAGGTTTCTTTGTTTTTACAGTTGTATGGGCAATATACACAGCTATTTATACAGTAATTGGATAAATAAAGAGGGGCAAACATAACAATTCGCTTACCGTAGAATTTTTCTTTTATTTCTTTTGCTAGCCTCAAAATCTCCTTATTCTTCTGTGGTATATCACAAGCCAAAAGTATGGCTCCCTCCACATAAGATAAGCCCTGTCCTTTTCCAGCCTTTTCAATAATGGAGTCAATTAAAGTTTCATTGCTCTTGTTTTCTTTAGCATAAGCCAAGGTGGCTAATATTTCTTCATGATTAATAAAGCTACTTGCTTTTTTTGATTTAACGTTGTACATATTTTATTCCTTTTATAAATCTAATTTTGTGTTATTTTATCTCTAGTCACTTTGCCTAATCTTCATAATGTAATCTCAATTTACGTTTAATGAATCACCTCTAGATACCACCACATTATATCCAATGGATTCCATGCGTTTGGTGATATTTTTGTGACTATGAATGGCATCATCTTCGGTGCCAATTTTGTTATCATATAGCAGATAATTCTTGCGGTTATTAGTAGGTGATAAATTAGGCATAATTACATTGGCACCAGCTAATATCCCCTTCTCCCTACCTTTTGGATCAATACTTGCTAAGGATGTGGTGGCTGGTAAGAGTACCTTTGGCAAAAGCAATCTAATTAGGCCAATCATAAACAGTGTTAGTTCGAAAGAGCCTGCTGGTTGGTTGCCAAAAGGTGTATTATGATGAGGCATAAAAGGCCCTATTCCAACCATTTGGGGGTTTAGCTCTTTTAAAAATAGCATGTCTTCAGTCAAGTGTGTAGCATCTTGAAATGGAGAACCAACCATAAAGCCTGTTCCTACCTCATATCCAATTTTCTTTAAATCCCAAAGCCCCTTTTGTCGGTTAGCGGCAGTTAAATGTTCAGGATGAAGAGAGCTATAGTGGTTGTGGTTATAGGTTTCGTGACGAAGTAGGTAACGCCTGGCTCCCCCATGAAAAAGCTTTTCATAACTTTCATAAGAACGTTCCCCAAGGGAAAGGGTAATGGCACAATCAGGATAGGTTTTGTGAATCCGACTTATAATTGGAATCAATCTATCATCACTATAGTAGCCATCCTCTCCACCTTGCAACACAAAAGTTCTAAAACCAAGCTGGTAACCTTCATAGCAACAAGACAATATTTCATCTTCAGATAGACGATACCTAGGTATGTCTAGATTGCTTTTTCTAATACCGCAGTAATAGCAATCTTGCTTACAATAATTTGTAAACTCTATCAGGCCTCTTTGGAATACTTCCTTGCCATAATGGGCCTGACGTATTTTTCTGGCTTTGCAAAAGAGATATTCCCCTACCTCTGGATTACGTCCGTCAATTAGAGCTATCCATTCTTCTTTATCTAACTTTTGTTCTATTTCCAATTTGTCAATAAGATTTATTAGATTACTCATTTGTTCCTCGCTACTTTTTTGCATAAACAGTTTTAGTGCTAACTCCAGATAACATTCCTAATTTTCCAGACAACGCACTAATAATATCACTTGGCGCATCCATGGCTACACTAATTATGGAGATGTTTTTTTCTCTGTAGGGCACTCCCATTCTACCAATAATATACTGGCCGTATGCGCTTAAAATACGATTTAATTCTTCCACTGAATCATTGTTTTCAACAATAATTCCCACCAATGCAATTCTTGATTCCATAGTTATACTCCTTATAAGATACGGGTGTCAAAAGGGCGGCTGGTACCCAAATCCTTATAACTAAAAAAGCTCAAGCAAAAGGCTCAAGCTAAACCCCAAAGGGCATCTGAAAGGATAATTCAAATTTGCTCGCCTTTTTACTTAGGTGTCACCCTTTGTAATTAGAACGTTTTTACTATCTCATGATAACATGAAAATCAGCAAGTTTCAACTAAATCACTTTATTGTGAACATGGGCACTTGAATCGCAATAACAGTTCACACCCTGACACGGTGTGTCCGACAGCAATTAAATGCCACTATTTTTCAATATACAACAAAGTCTTCTTATAGTATAATAATAGAACCTACTCTAAAAAGTAGAACTTAATTCCAAAAGGAGGACTAACATGAGCAAAGATTATGATTATATTTTATTTGAGAATTCACCTATTATACATGAGATGTCTAAAAGGAGTGAGGATAGTAATACTATAGATAAAGAGTTATACACTAAATATGATGTTAAGCGAGGACTTAGAGACGTCAATGGAAAGGGCGTTTTAGCTGGGTTGACAAATATTTCAGACATTCAGGCTTTTGAATTAATTGATGGAAAGGAAGTGCCGTGTAAAGGGCGTTTGTTTTATAGAGGATATGATGTAAAGGATATAGTTAAGGGGTTTTTAGACAAAGACCGCCTTGGCTTTGAAGAAGTGGCTTATCTGTTGCTTTTTGGAGAATTACCTACAGAGAAGCAGTTACAAGAGTTTCACGAGGTATTGGCTGAGCGTAGGACACTACCCCCTAATTTTGTTCGAGACGTTATTATGAAATCTCCTAGTGAGGATATGATGAATAACATGTCCAGATCGATTTTATACTTATATTCCAATGATAAAAAAGCAGATGATACCTCCTTGCCAAATGTTTTACGCCAAAGTTTGAACTTAATTGGCCAATTCCCAATGCTAATGGTATACGGTTACCATGCTTATCGTTATAAGAGAGGAACCGACTTGTTTGTTTATGCTCCATTGCCTGAGTTATCTACTGCAGAGAATATACTAATGATGCTAAGAGAAGATAGACAATACACAGAGCTAGAGGCTAGAATTTTAGACATAGCTTTGGTGTTACATATGGACCACGGAGGAGGTAACAACTCTACCTTTACTACTCATGTTGTAACTTCTTCTGGCACAGATACATATTCGGCTATTGCCGCCGCCATGGCATCTCTTAAGGGGCCTAAACATGGTGGGGCAAATATAAAAGTTACTCAGATGTTTGAGGACATGAAAAAATCATTAACAGATTGGAACGACAAAGATCAAATACGCAAATACTTAGAAAAGTTACTTGAAAAAAAGGCCTTTGATAAAAAGGGACTTATTTATGGTATGGGACATGCAATTTATTCAATGAATGACCCAAGAGCTGACATTTTAAAAGACCTAGTAAAGGAGCTGGCAAAGGAAAAAGGAAAAGAAGCGGAATATGCTCTATATGAAACTGTTGAATACATGGCACCAGAAATAATTGCCGAGAAACGAAGAATGTATAAAGGCGTTAATGCAAATGTGGATTTCTATAGTGGCCTTCTGTATAGCATGCTAGAGCTTCCGGCAGAATTGTATACCCCTATATTTGCAGTGGCTAGAATTGTAGGGTGGGGTGCTCATAGATTAGAAGAATTAAAAAATGTGGATAAGATTATTCGTCCAGCTTACAAAGCCCTAACTCCTCATAGAGATTATATTGAGATGGATAAGAGGTAAATGAGGACTAAGAAAATGGAAGAGGTGTATTTTGATTCAAGCTGTGGCAACACTAAAATACGAGGAATAATGTGGGAGCCAAAAGGTGATGTGAAAGCAATCTTGCAAATAAGTCATGGTATGGCGGAACATATTTTACGTTATAAGGAATTTGCAGAGTATTTAAATGACTGTGGATACTTGGTTGTTGGTAATGACCACCTAGGTCATGGCAAATCTGTTAATTCAAGGAAAGAATTTGGCCACATTAATAGAAAACAAGGAAATAAACATTTAGTAGAGGATATGCATCTTCTAAAAACAAAAATAACTAGTAAATACCCAAGGACTCCATATTTTATGCTAGGTCATAGTATGGGCTCCACCTTACTACGCCAATATATGTATAAGTATGGAGATAAACTAAATGGAGCCATCCATTTAGGGGTAGTTTCCAAGCAAAACCCTATCCTCATTAAAATCGGGAAAGGGTTATGTGTTTTATTGGGTGCTGTTATGTCAGGAAAAGAGTACCATAGGAGCACTTTATTATATAACATGACTTTTGGCGACTATAACAAAAAAATGAAGGACCCTAAAACCGTTGCGGATTGGATTACCAGTGACCAAGATAAGATTCAAGAATATGTAAAAGACCCGCTGTGTAATTTTATTTTTACTGTAGATGGCTACTATACCGTCTTTGAAGGCATAGGGTGTGGGCAAAACAAAGAAAACATGTCCCGTACTCCTATTGATTTACCGATGTTTTTTATGGCTGGAGGAGAAGATCCTGTTGGAGGATTTGGCATAGGAGCCCAAAATGTTTATGAGGAATATAAGAAACGTGGAGTTAAGGAGATAAAGCTAAAGATTTATAAAAACTGTAGGCATGAACTTCTAAACGAAAAGAATCGAAACGAAGTGTATCAAGACATCCAAAAGTGGATTGCAGATTATCTGTAGTCCTGCTTTAGCCTCTATGCGAAAACGTTTTCGTGAATATTTCTTGAATTTTTCGTCAAGTAATTATAAAATTGTCCCAACTAATAAACTATTTCTATAACTTTAGAAAGGGATGAATTATGAAAAAACTTATAACAATTATGGTGGCGTTACTATTGGTTTTAGTAATTTCTCCAATATCATCAATGGTTGCTGATGCCACATCTGATGATATGAGACTAGTATATCTTCAAGTGCCGGATGGATGGGACTCACCATCGGTATGGGCTTGGGATGATGACGGTACTGGCGTTTTTGATGCTTGGCCAGGAGGTGAGGCTATGCCAGATCCTGCCAATGAAGGATGGTATTATATTTATCTACCAGCATGGGCAAATAATATTATTGTCAATGCAAATGGCGGGGAAATTCAAACAGAGGATTATACCCTTGAAGATGGGGATGTTTGGATTACGGTTATCTCAGAAGATGAGGTAGAGATTTCTTATGAACAATTAACTGTTGGCGATGCACCACCATTTGTTCCAGGCGCTTATGAAGAACTGGAAGATGTGGAGGATGTAAATGATGAGGCCGATGACACTCCCATGGTAACTATTCATGTAATTGCACCAGAAGATTGGGATACACCGAGTCTTTGGGCTTGGACACATCCAGATGGAATAAATGTATTTCCAGCCTGGCCAGGAGAACCATTAGTTCAAAGTGGAGATTGGTTAGTCTTAAGTGTACCAAGTTGGGTAAATCGAGTTATTGTAAATGGAAATAACGGAGAAGTACAAACAGCAGATATTGATGTTGATGAAGGGCGAGATGTGTGGCTTGTGGTTACTGATGCAGATAATTATACCCTTACATATGAAGAGCCAGAATTAGCTACTATAGCGCCTATCTCTGCAGAAAATGATGGCAATAATATTGTTCTAATAATTGTAATATGTGCTATTATTGTGGTTGGTATTATAGCTTTCGTTATTATCAAAAAGAGAAGTGGAAGGGTTGCATAAATCTTTGGAGAAGAATCATGAAAAGAATAATAAGAAATATCGTAGCAGCACATTTGATATTAGCCATTTTAGCTGTGGCGCTACTATCTGGATGTTCAGGTGACAATTCCGGTGCTATGGAACTGGTGATATGGCATGATAAGGAATCTGAAGTGGCGGCAGTATTACAAGAAAGATTAGATACGCTACAACCAGAGATAGTGGTTACGATGGAGCGAAAAAGTGGTTTAACCAATGCATTGCAGTTAGTGGGGAATGATGCCTCCACAGCTCCTGATATGTACTTTTTTGCTCATGACAAAATCGGAGTGTATTCCGAAATGGGAATTCTAACCCCCATTACAGAATTTGTTAGCAAAGAACAATTGGAAATTTTCTTACCAATGACTATTGACGCTGTTACATATAAAGGGAATGTTTATCAGTTGCCAATATATTTTGAAACATTACTGTTTATGTATAATCGAGATTTATTAGCTGACGATGATGTACCTGAAACAACGGAAGAATTGTTTAATCTGATGGTTGAACACACAGTAGATGGGAACTTTGGTTTTGTTGAGCAGTATACTAATGCATACTTTGTTGCAGGTTGGCTTCACGGCTTTGGAGGAGGGATAATTGGCGACGATGGGGTGCCTATGTTGGATAATGAAAACACCATTGCTGCATTAAATTATCACCGTAAATTTGTTGATATGATGCCTGGAGAGGGAGAGTTTGCAACCATTAATACCTTGTTTAGAGAAGGGAAGGCAATTGCTACAATTGGAGGACCTTGGTTAGTGCCCTCAGTTTTGGGAAGTGGTATTAATTTAGGGTTTGCTAATATGCCATTAGTAGATAGCACAGGGCTACCCATTGCACCCTACTCAGGGGTACAAGGCCTTCATGTGTTGAGAGTAGCAGCAGAGCAGCCTGACAGACATGCTGCCATAAAAGAAGTGTTAAACCTGCTTCTAAGTGCAGATATTGGTGTTGCCATGGCTAAGGCAAGTGGGGCAGCTCCAGCATATGCAGCTGCATACGAATTAGAAGAGATACAGCAAAATGAAATGGTTATGATGATGCGTGAAACGGCTGAAAATGCTGTGCCAATGCCTAATATTCCAGAAATGGATGTTATGTGGCTTGTGGCAAGTGATTTTTTGGTAGACATACACATGCGAGGTGTTAGTGTTGAGGAAGCCGCCGCATCAGCACAAAGAAGAGCATTAGATTTAATCGATGCAATGCGGTAGTGATGTAGCCTCGGTTGGAAAGTACCCTAAAGGGCATAGACGCCGATTTGTATTTGTAAGTATCAGCGGCTTTTACAATTTACGCCCTAGTTTGGGAGGCATACTTGAACATATGGAGATTAGTATTTATGAGTAACCGCACAAAGTTATATCCATGGGCTTGTGTTTTGCCGGCACTTTCAATTATCGGTTTAATTGTGGTGTTTCCAATTATTTACACAGGGTACATTTCCTTAACCAATATGAATATTTTTAACTGGTTTGATTTTCGGATTATTGGTTTTCGAAATTATGCACGAGCACTTAATGTGTTTGACACAGGTTTTATGCGAGCTTTGGGTATGACTATTTTGTGGACAATCATTAATATGATTTTTCAACTTAGTATTGCATTTATAATGGCAAGCCTGCTAAACATTCAGAAACTAAAGTTTCGAAAAGTTTACAAAACCATTTTGATGTTTCCTTGGGCCATGCCAGGTTATGTATCTATTTTATTGTGGCGAAATGGTATTTTTAACACTCAATTTGGATTGTTAAACCAGTGGCTTGATAGATTTGGTATTGAGCCTGTACGGTGGCTAGCCAGCGACTTTTCGGCCTTTGTAAGTTGCATGGTGGTAAATCTATGGCTTGCCCTACCTTTTATGATAATGATTATTGATGGTGCTTTACAAAGTATCGACAAGAGTTACTATGAAAGTGCTCTAATTGAAGGAGCTAGCTGGTTTACCCGTTCGGTTCAATTAACTATTCCAGCTATTAAACCAATTATAACTCCTGCTGTAATTATTACTATTTTTACAACCTTTAAGCAGTTTGATGTGGTTTTCTTATTAACACAACAAGTAGGAGCTAAAACAGGTTCTAATTTTCACACGGTGTTGACTTATGCTTATGAAAATGCTTTTGTAACCAACAATTTCGGTTTTTCGTCAGCTATATCAATTCTTATCTTCCTAATGTTAATTGGATTTGCTAGGGTTTCGAGTATAAAGATAAGGAGGGGAAATAATGCCACGAATTATTGAAAAAATAGGCTTACTTTTTTTGAATCTGTTTTTTATTGGAATTTGCTTTGTGGTACTAATTCCCATTTTGTATGCATTTTCCGTATCATTAAATGCACATAATAGCATCTTAGGGACAGATTTTAGCTTTATTCCCAGGGAGTTTACTTTGGCAAATTATCGAGCAGTAGTTTTAGATGAACCAGTACTTCGATGGTTTGGCAACACTATTATAATGGCAGTTTCTAGCGTTTGTATTTCATTACTAATATCAGTACCAGCGGCATACAGTTTTTCTAGGAAAAGGTTTGCAGGACGGACAAAGATATTCAACGGACTAATTTTACTATATTCTTTTCCAGCAATACTATCAATGTTTGCAATCTATCGATTATTGTTGCCAATGGGATTGATTAACACTAGAACAGGATTAGTTTTAGTATACATTGGTACAATGGCAATATTCGGGGTCTTAAATCTAAAAGGTTATTTTGACAGTGTGCCAATTGAAATAGAAGAAGCCGCCCAGATGGATGGGGCTAGTGGGTTTCAAACGGTACTTTGGATATTACTGCCTCTAGCTAGACCCGCCATAATTGTCACT
>JGI20163J15578_10000638_pt1 | contig 14488 bp, 11 predicted proteins | sample TergutCu122P1_FD_15578 | JGI IMG/M metagenome (IMG submission 15578)
AATGGACAAGGATCTGCCAAAGTCTTATGACGGAATTAAGTCAATAAATATAATTGACTGGTTTCTAAGAACAGCCCAGAGGATATAAAGCACAATTTGAACTAAGGTTCACGAGCAAGTAGCGTAAGGGGATTTCTTGTGTCAGCTTTACCCTTAACACAACCAGTTCCCCACTTAAATGTGCAAGGAGTGAGTTTATGGAATTATATAGAGTAACAAATTGGTGTCATCATTTTGTTAAGAACCATGTTAAAAAAGGCGACATTTGTATTGATGCAACTGCAGGAAATGGAAATGACACCTTACTTTTGTGTTCCTTGGTAAAAGGTGGTGAAGAGAATGGTGGTAAGGTCTATGCTTTTGATATACAAAAGAGTGCTTTAAAGAATACAAAAGAAAAAGTTTTAGCTGCTGGCTTTTCTAAAGAACTTGTATTAATTAACGATGGACACCAAAACATGCTTGAACATATACCTACCACAGAATACGGATTGATTTCTTGTGTAATGTTTAATTTCGGTTATCTGCCAGGAGGCGACCACAATATTGTCACTAAAGGGGAAACTAGTATTAAGGCAATGGAAGCTTCATTAAAGATTCTGAAAAAGGGAGGTCTCATTAGCCTTTGTATTTATAGTAGCCAGGAAATGGGCTATGATGAAAAGGATGCTATTTTGGCTTGGCTAAGGATGTTAGACAATGGAAAGTACCTGGTTATTGTTAGTGAATATTATAATCGACAGAATGATCCTCCTATTCCAGCGTTGGTTTACAAGTTATAATTTTGTAGTATAATAGATTTTAACAATACTCAGCGTAAATTGGTGCGGAGATTTATATGTGCATATGCCAGCAAAGTAGATTAAGGTTTACGCAAAAGTTTGTAAGAGGATTATGAGTTCCTATTTTACCAGAAAGTGAAATCCACATAAAGGAGTGAAAGCTATCATAATGAAAACATCTAAGGTAAGCCTTGTGGGCTCGCTAATTATTACATCGATAGGGGTTCTTATAGGAGCCACATTGCCTTGGGGGCCAGAGTTATCCCTTTTAGATCACAGAGTATTAATGATTCTTCTCATTTCAGTGGGATTATGGGTGTTTAAGCCTTTTAATATACCTTTTTCTATGGTGTCTTTTTTTATGTTGGCGTCTTTTGTGGTCATAGGTATCCCTATGACTCAAGTTTTTTCAGGGTTTACTACTGGGGCAATCTGGACTATGATACCAGCCCTTTTAATGGGCTATATTATTTTGAAAACAGGCCTAGGAAATAGAATTGCCTTGGTAATATTAATGCAATTTAAACCCTCATATAGAAACCTAATTTTTGTCTTATTATCAACAGGAATTATCTTATCTATGCTAACTCCCTCTATTACAGTTAGAGTTTCAATATTAATGCCAGTTGCTTTAAGTATTGCAACAGCTTGTAAAATAAAGGGTAACTCGAAAGAGGGAGCCCTTATTTTACTGACCTCAATGATTGTTGCTATGGTTCCAGGAACAGGCTGGCTAACAGGTTCCCTTTATGGTCCTACAACTCTAGGAATGTTTGAAACAGTTCCCGAATTGGAAGGGATTATTACTTTTAGCACTTGGTCAAAGGTAAATCTTTTGCCTGCCACAGTTATAACTTTTGTATCTATTGTAGTAGGTTATATTATATTTAGGCCAAAAAAGGCACTGGGGATATCAAAAGAATCATTTGCAAAGGAATATAAGAAATTAGGAGAAGTGTCCTTTGCAGAAAAAAAGACAGCTATAATATTGACATTGTGTTTCCTGTTTTTCCTGGCAGGAGGATTAGGTATTCACCAGATTCCTAATCAGGCAATTGTTTTGGGAGGCGTGTTTTTGTTAGCAATATCAGGAGTGGTTGAACAATCAGATATTAGCAATGGTATAAACTGGGATTTTGTTATTTTTGTTGGATCAGCCATGAGTTTAAGTGGTGTTTTTGCTGAAATTGGTATTTCAGGTTGGATCGGTAGTATGCTAGTGCCAGCTTTAGGTCATTTAACTGGGAGTCCATGGCTGTTAGTTTATAGTGTTGTAATAATACTGCTTATCTGGAGATTTTTTGATATTGCTTTTTTAACACCAACAAAAGCAATTCTTGTTCCTGTTTTACCTTTGGTTAGCCAAGAATTAGGCATAAACCCTTTACTGTGGGTGCCAATTTTTGTGATGGTAGGTAATAGTTTTTTCTTAAGCTACACAAATGCTTTTGTGCTTGCCGGCCAGTCGATTTTGGGCAAAGATGGATGGGATTCCAAACAAGTAAATACATACGGGCTAGTATACGGTTTGGCTTGTTTAATAGCATTGGCCATTAGTATACCTTACTGGATGCATTTAGGACTTTTCTAGCGTGTTCTTACCGTCTGTAAGGAATGGAGAATTTTTACTGGTTTTTGTTAAACGCAAATTGCATTTCTGTGGTATTATAACTACAACTATTACTATTAATGTAAGAAGATTGACTTCATTGGTAATATGAAACCCTATGAGTGACTGCCAACCTGTTGACTTAAAAGCAGAAGAAATGGAGAAGGTTATGATTAATAAGTTGATTGCCAAGATTAAGGAAACCAATGCACCTGTAGTGGTAGGGCTAGATCCTACTTTGTCAATGATTCCTGAATTTATCTTAGAAAAGTCCTTTGATGAGTACGGTGAAACTTTGGAAGGTGCTGCTGAAGCAATATGGCTGTTTAACAAGGAGATAGTGGATAAAACTTTTGATCTAATTCCAGCAGTAAAACCTCAAATTGCCATGTATGAGCAGTTTGGAGTTCCTGGAATGATAGCTTTTAAAAAGACAATCGACTACTGTAAAGAAAAAGATCTTGTAGTAATTGGAGATATAAAGCGTGGAGATATTGGTACCTCCTCTGGGGCTTATGCTATAGGGCATATTGGGAAAATAAAGGTTGGAAGTCAAGAACATGCACCATTTAATGAGGATTTTATAACGGTAAATCCATACCTTGGAAGTGATGGTATAGATCCCTTTATTGAAGTATGTAAAGAGGAAAATAAAGGATTGTTTATTTTGGTAAAAACCTCTAATCCATCTAGCGGCGAGTTCCAAGACCAGCTTATTGGAGAAAAGCCTTTGTATGAATTAGTTGGAGAGAAGGTGGCTTTGTGGGGAAGTGAATGTATGGGGGATGAATACAGCAATATCGGGGCGGTGGTTGGCGCCACTTATCCAGATATTGGAAAAACCCTTAGAAAAATCATGCCTAAAAACTATATCTTGGTTCCAGGATACGGAGCCCAAGGAGGAAAAGGAAAGGATTTAGTTCATTTCTTTAATAAAGATGGACTTGGAGCCATTGTTAATTCTTCCAGAGGCATTATAGCTGCTTACAAAGATGAAAAATACGCTAAGTACGATCAAAAGAACTTTAGTGATGCTTCAAGGGCAGCAGTGATAGATATGATAGAAGATATTAGGAAAGCATTGGAAGGGAGAGGTGGATCATAATGGGTTTGATAACTTTTATTGCTATAATTCTTGGAATTATTCTGTTTGTGAGAATGGGAAAGTTAGAAAAAGAGATTTCTCAGCTAAATTTTAAACTTTACAACCTTAGAAGAGAGCTAGATATAATTCGCAATAAAGATAGTAACGATAGTACAGATAATGTGGAGGAAGATGCACCTTATGAGGAAATGCAAAGTCCTCAAAGGACGGTGTATACCCCTCAGAGTAAAGTGACGCCGACACCGCAAGTAGTGAGCTCCCACCAGACACTGTCACCTGAGGCGAAAGCACCTATATACTCCTCACCTGATTCAAAAGCGCCTGTGTACTCGTCTCCAAATTACAGTGCCGTTCACGGTAAAGATGTGGCAAAATCTAGTGTAGATGGAGTACCACCTAATGCAGGTGTTGTGCCACCAAATGTGGAGGCAAAACCCTATACTGTTGATGTGGCATCCACCGGTACACCAGCCATAAAGGTTGATGATAGCAATGTGAAAGAAACAGCCTCTTCCAAGCTTAGTTCAGTATTGAGAAACGAGTACTGGGTCGGTGTTAGTTTATTTAACCGAATCGGGGCATTGCTGATTATAATAGGAACTGTAGCTATTGCAGCTTTTGAAGGATTCCATCCTGTATTACGAACGGGAATCCTCTTTATGCTAGCTTCTGGTGTAGTTGCCTTAGGAGAAATTTTAAATCGCAAAAAACCTACCATTGTTTCAATAGGAGTTTCGGCCACTGGAGTGGCATTATCCTATGTAGCCATAGCTGCAAGTTTCTTCGCATTAGAAACATTAGACAGATATACTGCCTTAATTGCTTGTATACTAGCTACAGCCATTGGAATATTTTTAGCAAGTAGATATAAAGCCCAAGTTATAGGATGTTTTGCTTTGATTGGCGGCTATCTACCAATATTTGCAATTGATCCCAGAAATGAAATAATGATGGGTGGAGTCATGGTTTACTTTGTGTTGCTTGCTATGTTTTCCCTAATTATAGCATTAAGCCGGAAGTGGCTCGCTATGAATGTCATCGGATATATTTTAACTTTGTCGGGGGTGTTTTACATTGGATGGCAAGCAAGTCCTGGCCTGGCTGTGACTTACGCTTGCTTTGCATTGCTACTTTATACTGCAATTCCAATAATTTCTACATATCGTACAAAATCAGACTTTATGGATTCAGATGTGTGGATGATAATATGCAATACTTTATTTAGCTCTATTGCTATTTTTCAAATTGCAAACAGGCTGGAGGTTCAAAATATAAATGCTTATTTATCCTTAACCTTCGCAGTGGTGTACATGGCTTTGGCTTTTGCAATGAAAAGATTGTTTAATAACAAGCATATTGTAATAGTCTTTACACTTACTTCAATAACCTTTTCAGCTCTATTTGTACCATTTTACTTTGAGGCTCATTGGTATGGAGTGGCTTGGTTACTACAAGGGGTCACCTTAGCTTGTTATGGTATTCTTAAAAATCGCAAAATACCTGAATACTGTGGTATAGCAATAGTACTAATGTCTATGCTGGCAATAATAACTAGTGGCGGCGCAACAGGATCCCTTAGTGGATTAGTAGATATGTATACAGCAGATTCCGTATTTTATAACGCATTAGAATGGCAATTTACCCTTGATTATACAGTTTTTACATTGGGAATACTAACAATTTTTGGATGCTACCTAGCCAAAGATAGAGTCTGGAAGAATTTTGACCAATTTTACAAAATTGTGGCTTTAGCTAATGTATGGCTATACACCATGTATATGACAGCGGAGTATGCACCTAGAATAGTAGCAGATAGCAATTTAGTGCACTGGATTTATATATTATGGGTAGCTGTGGCATTTGCTATTGCGTGTCTATACTGTAAGGCTAAATGGCTGGCAGATAATGCCACAAGGGTATTAGCCAATGTCATTCACGCTGTAGGGATAATTGGCCTGTGGAGCCTTATTGCCCCAGGTGATTTTATAAAATTATCTAGCATTTTATTAATGACAATCATAGGATTTTTATTGATTGTATATTATAACCAAACCCAGACAAGATATGCGTGGACAATATCGTATAAGAATATAAATTTAGTTGGCTTGTGGCTGTTTACACTTTATTATATAAATGACCTTTTTGGAGATTTCTTTGGAATATACATGCTGTTAATTGCCTTTACGTTTGCAGTAGCCTTTGTAATCAATAAAATTCCAATAATTGCAGACAAGGGAACTTACGTCATAACTGTTGTTATGTATGTAGGTGGTTTATTGTGGTTGGGAGGCTACAATTTAATGCAGTATGATAATATGGTTGGCTCTATGGTGCTAAATGTGTTTATGCAAGTGGTGGCCTTACTTGTTTTGTACGAATTGTTTAACATGATAGATTCCAAAGTGAAGATTAAGCATCTTAGGATTATTGTATTGCCACTATATCTTTTATCAGTCGTAATTCAAGCCATGATTGTACAAGGGGGATTATCCTTTGATAGTGCAATAATAAGTATAGTGTCGGCCCTATTTGCCTTTGCCTTGATAGTGGTGGGATTCTACCTAAGGAATAAGCCCGCCCGTAAAGCAGGTCTATTTTTGACAATAGCCTCTGTGGCTAAACTTACAGTAATTGATACATGGGGATTGTCAATTGAAATGAGGATAATTTCTTATATATCTCTTGGCTTAATGCTAATGGCTATTTCATTTATTTATCACAAACTTAGTAAAAGAATGGAAGAGTAAAAGCATTAGAAGTAGGCTAGTAATAATAGCAATAGCAATAGTAATAGTAATAGTAACATAAAGGAGCAGTAGAATATGGCGCAGGTTAAGAAAGAATTAGCTAAAATAATTACTCAAGACAAACTGGCAGCAGATATTTATGGCATGTGGATAGAAACGGATATGGCAAAGTGGGCCAAAGCAGGCCAGTTTATATCGCTTTTTACAAAGGATAAAAGCAAGCTTTTACCTCGCCCCATTAGTATTTGTGAAATAAATAAGGATGAAGGGCTTATTAGAATTGTTTACAGGGTAACAGGAAAAAATACAGGCACTAAAGAGTTTTCCGCCATGCATCCAGGTGAATATGTTGAAATTATGGGACCCTTAGGAAATGGTTTTTCATGGGAAGGTTTTGGAGATAAGAAAATTATGTTGGTGGGGGGTGGAATTGGGATACCTCCTATGTTGCAATTAGCAAAAGAATTGAAGCAATGTGATTCCATAAATCTGCAAATGATAATGGGATACAAGGATGAAGTTTTTTTGGTAGAGGAATTTAAGGAATTGGGTGACTTATATAATACCTGTGAAGAAGATATAGAAAATATAAACACCTTATACAAAATGGATAATTTAAATAGCATAAAAGGCAATGTCATGGATGCAATTAATCAGTATAACCTGGATGCAGATATCTTATATTCTTGTGGCCCTTTACCAATGCTTAAAGCAGTTAAAAGCTTTGCTGAATCAAAGTCTATAACCTGTTATATATCTATGGAAGAAAAGATGGCATGTGGAATTGGAGCCTGCCTTGCCTGTGTATGCAAAACCAAAGAAAAGGACATGAACAGCAATTTGCATAAGCAAAGAATCTGTAAAGAAGGGCCTGTGTTTTTAAGTACGGATTTGGACTTTGAACCTTAATAAGCAGTCCCCCGCTTCAAGTGCATAGCACTAAGCGATGGAAAATTTGCTTGTCTCAGTATGAGCCACTGCTCATACTGAGTGATCCACAAAGTGGACTGAGGTTCACAGACAAGTAGCATAAGCGGATTGTGAGTGTCCGCTTTGCTTTTAACAAGCAGGCAGATGAAACTATTTTATGGAGGAATTATGAATACAAAAGTAGTAATATGTGGTATAGAATTGAAAAACCCTGTAATGACAGCATCCGGTACCTTTGGCTCTGGAGAAGAGTATAGTGAATTTGTGGATTTGAATTCCTTGGGAGCTGTAGTAACCAAGGGAGTTGCAAACATACCTTGGGAGGGAAACAACACTCCAAGAATAGCGGAAACATACGGTAGTATGTTAAATGCTATAGGTTTGCAAAATCCAGGTGTAGATGCTTTTATAAAAAAGGATATTCCATTTTTAAATAAATATGATACTAAGATTATTGTTAATGTTTGTGGTAAAACTACAGAAGATTACCTAGAGGTTGTAGAGAAATTATCCAACCAACCTGTTGATATGCTTGAAATCAATATTTCCTGTCCCAATGTTAAAGAGGGAGGCATAGCCTTTGGACAAAATTCTAACTCTGTGGAGAATATAACCAAAGAGATGAAGAAAATTGCTAAGCAACCTATTATTATGAAATTAAGCCCTAATGTAACAGATATAGCAGAAATGGCAAAAGCGGCAGAAGCTGGAGGCGCAGATGCCCTATCACTTATTAATACACTAATGGGTATGAAAATAGATATTAATAACCGTTCCTTTGCTTTAGCCAATAAAATTGGAGGGCTTTCAGGACCAGCTATTAAACCTGTGGCTCTTCGAATGGTATATCAAGTAGCTAATGCAGTGAAGATTCCTATTATCGGCATGGGAGGAATTGCTACAGCAGAAGATGCCATAGAGTTTATCCTGGCAGGGGCAACAGCAGTATCTGTTGGAACTGCAAATTTCTATAATCCAACTGCTACTATAGAGGTGATTAAGGGAATAGAAATGTACATGAAAGAACACGGCTTTACATCCATTGGGGAAATGGTTGGACTGGTGAAATAAGTTCCTCAATCTCTCACTGAGATATAGCCTCGGTTGGATGGTAGCCTAAAGGGCATAGAAGCCGATTTGCAGATGAGTATGTCTGCAAAGCTAGAGCACCACGTACCGGTCTGGTGAATCTTGTCCAAGAGTCTGATAAGCTAGACTCGATTGTTTTTGAGTGAAATTAATTGAGCAACCTTTCTTATAATTGATTGGTTGTTCTATTTCATGTTTTTTACAACTTTTGTTCTCCATTTTCCGTATACATATATGAAGGGAGAAGTCGCATTATGAGTATAGAACAAAAACTAGAAAACTGCATAAAGAGATTGCAAGGAAAAAGAGTGCTCTCACTAAGCATGGAAGAGGCGGCTAATTTTTTGGTATCTCATTACTACAATGAGATATATTGCTACTTGTACAAGCAAACCATGGATAAGGAATTGGCTATGGATTTAAACCAGGACATTTTTATAAAAATGCTTGCCTCCATAGGTAAGTACAATAAGGACAAAGCAAAATTTCGGACATGGTTATATAAAATCGCCACCAATCACCTAGTAGACCATTATCGTTCCAAAACCTATCGCAACGTTCGATTATTGGAACCTTTAGAAGATTGTTTAGGGAGTGAAGAAGATTTCACCTTGGATGTGGAGCGAAGGATAGACTTGGAGCAAGTTATCCAATGTATTATGAGGCTAGATGTCACCCGGCAGAAAATTTTCCGATTGAAAATCTTTGGTGAATACTCCTTTGTAGAGATAGCCACAATGATGAATTTACCAGAATCTAACGTAAAAGCAAAATACTACGCAACTCAAAAACATATTCGTGAACACATTCAAAGAGACTAATAGAAAGGAAAAGTATAATACTTTTACATTATACAGGGTTAACTATGAAAGATGATAGATTGTTAATTGAAAAGTTAAGTGAAGAAGAATTGAACCAAGAAATTCCTCTCATTGTAAAAAGGGGACTTAGTCTAAAAAGACGAAATACATGGATAAAATACTCAGCAACTGCGGCAACCTTGGCAATATGTTTCCTAGTTGCCTTGGGGGTATCTTTCCCAGGCTATGCTAGAGAACTTCCTTTAATAGGTGGCATTTTTGAGTTTTTCTTTCATTATGGCCATGGAGATGATACAGGCACAATAGGCCCACAAGAGTTTGCGTCAGAGGTTAATCTTACTGGTGAAGTAGATGGTATGCAAGTAACCATTGAGGAAGCTGTTTTTGACGGTAGGAGTATTCAATTTACTTATAGTGTGAAAAGTGATACGCCAATTAGTGCCCCTACTTGGAATTTTGAAGAGGTAGGGCTACAGGTGGACGGAATGAAAATAAGCACTGAGCGCATTGAAACATCCAGCCGCTGGCTCTTTCTAGAGGAAAATGTGTATATTGGTTTAGGGACATTATATTTCTTTGGGTTGGAAAATATTCTTGATTATGCAGAAGTATTTTTTGAAATAGAAGACTGGCAGGTGTCCTTTCCTGTTACAAGAGTTCAAGATATAATTATTCCTTTTGAAGCATCTGTAGATTATAATGGCTTTTATATGTCTATAACTCGAGTTGTGTTTACTGCTCAAGGGGCTACAGTTCACTTTGCCTACGAAAAACCAAGCCATATCCGTGATAGATATTTAGAGTATGTTTTTTATAGTGATGCAGGAACGATGACTTTTTCAACAACCCCAGCAATACGTATTTTTGATAATTTAGGAAACGAATACACCAATCTTAATATGTCAATGCAAGGATGCTATATGTTTGGAACATCTGGGTGGTTTGGCTTTTTAGGAGATATTCATCCTGATGCAAATAAACTAATTATTTACTCTTTCATTAAAGTGTTTCATACCCAATTATATGATTATGACTCTTTTGAGGAATATGACGAGGATGGATTGTTACTTTCAAGTGGTAGAGCAGGTAGAATTATTGATACAGAAGAATGGCCAATGGGTAGTATTGTGATATCAATACCTCAGTAGAAATAGAGACGCGATTGGTTGTAAGATAGGCAGCCAATCGCGTCTGTTAATATTTATAACTTCACTGCAACTTCTGGATAATCGGTTATTATAGCTTTTACACCCATATCAATAAATGTTTGCATATCAGCAGGGTCATTAACTGTCCAAACCCTTATTCTATTGGCCAATGGCTTCCAAAAATCAAGATTATTTAGGACTTGATCCTTTCCTGGATGGAAAGATTCTAGGCCTAACACATCAAAATAATCATCCAGTCTCGGAAAATCTTGCATGGTAAGAAGTGCAAATTTTGCAGAGGGATTAATCTCTTTCATTCTTAGTATGGTTGGAATGTGGAAAGAAGAGTAGATAACCTTCTTGGGATTATATTCAGACTCCTTAATTACTTTAAACATTTTTTCTTCAATTCCTGGATAGGTAAACATATAAGTTTTAAGCTCAATGTTGACCTCTAAATCATGCTTCTTAAAGAGTTCTAGCACCTCACTTAAGGTTGGGATATGCTCATCATCCCAGTTTTTTTCGTATTTTTCGAAATCCTTAAACATTGCTCCTACACTTAAACACTGGATTTCCTCAAGGGTATGGTCTTTTATAAATCCTAAACCAGTAGAGGTTCGTTCAAGGGTAAAGTCATGAAACACAACAAGTTCTTCATCCTTTGTCATGTGAATATCGATTTCTATGCCTGAAACTCCAGTTTCAATAGCCTTTTTGAATCCTAACATAGTGTTTTCGGGGTAATTACCTTTACTTCCTCGGTGCCCATATATTTTGGTTGTCATAAATTTTCTCCTTTTGTGTTTTTCTATGATTAATGTGTAAACATCACTACTACATATTAGAGTGCTTATATATCATTTTCGGATGGTACATGCGCCGTGATGTGACGAGAGCTTTTGCGCCTGTCGGTACAAAATAAGGTGATTTTTACTTATCTATAATAACTATATCATAGGCAAATAAACCTCTCAACACATTTGTATCCAGGTCCTTCCACAGTGGTGTTGACTCACGTAATATGTAAAACTACGGAATGGCAGGGAAGTCAAATTGGTTGAATAGTGAAATTGCGGTTGTGAAATATACTTCCAGTGATGTATAATTTGTGTACAAGAGTTGGTAATGAGCTACCTGATTGTTGGGTGGACTTTATGAAGATTGAACTACCAGTGTAGGAAAATTAGTTTTTGTTGGTAGCATGGAATATGGTGAGCAACTGTCAACTGTTGACTTTCGAAGGAGATATGATGGTGTATGCATCAACGTGGGATATAACACAAAAAATATTTATGATAGCAGGTGGGCTGGGGATGTTTCTATTTGGCATGAAAATCTTGTCAGATGGTTTGGAAAGCATTGCTGGTAATAAGATGCGCTCAATTCTTGAACGAGCCACATCAAATCGCTTTGTTGGTGTTACAGTTGGAGCCCTCCTTACTATTGTTATACAAAGCTCTACAGCAGCCACAGTAATGATTGTAGGGTTTGTTAATGCTGGACTAATGAATTTAACCCAAGCAATTAGTTTAATTATGGGGTCAAAGATAGGTACCACCCTTACGGCTCACATTATTGCCCTTCGAATCGATACTTTTGCGCCAATATTCATTTTGATAGGTTTTTTGTTGTACATGTTTTCCAAGAAGGAGAAGGCAAAAAACAGCGGTTACATTTTATTAAGTGTGGGAATCCTCTTTTTCGGCCTATCAATTATGGGAGGGCCTCTTAGGGAATTTTCTCAAAACCCCAGTGTACAATCACTTTTAACAACTTTTCATAATCCAATACTAGCCCTGCTGGTTGGCTTTATATTTACTGCCATTGTCCAAAGTTCAACAGCAACTACTGGTATTCTTGTGGCAATGTATCTTCATGGAGTGCAGCTGCCCTTTACAACAGCTGTATTTATTGTATTAGGAATAAATATTGGAACCACTGTAACTGCTTTACTTGCATCCCTTGCGGCAAGGAGGGAAAGCAAAAGAGCAGCACTGGCCTACTTCATTTTCATTACTATTGGGTGCATTGTCTTTGGAAGTTTAATTATGCTGTTTCCAGGAATCCTTAGATGGTTCCAAAATACCTGGCAGGATGGTGCAAGACAGATTGCTATGTTCCACACTTTCTTTAACGTGGCCTCAACTTTACTTATCTTGCCCTTTGTAAAGCAGTTGTCGAAATTAATGTATGTTATTCTTCCAAAGCAAGTTGACGAAAAGGAGAGTCCAGTTGACTCTGATAGAGAAGAGGAAGTTGTTTTGCCAGAAGTTGTTTTTTCAAAAACCATGAATGACATGGTAAAGATGAGTAAAATTACTCTGGAAAATCTCCAGTTAGCAGTGGAAGCCTTTTATGACGCTGACCATGATAAGGCAGCAGAAGTAATGGCTACAGAATCCAAGATTAATCGTTTAGGTCGTAAGATAACATCACGACTATCCCAAATTAGAACTATGGAGTCTCCAGAAGAGGCAGAAAAGCTTAAAGCAATGTTATATGCTGTTACAGATGTAGAGCGAATAGGAGATCTTGCTGAGAATATTGCTGAATATGCATCCCAAAAAGGCAATCGCAGAAAAGATATGCATGGAGGAGCTAGAGACCAATTACATATCTTAAGTGACAAAGTATTAAAGATGGTGGAAATGGCTTTAAGCCTTTTTGAAAATCACGATATTGCTGTTATCGAAAAAATCAATGAATTAGAAGTAGAAGTGGACAACTTAGCTAAGGAATGTATAGATCAATATATTGAGCGCCAGGAATACAAAGTTCGAGACCCACGTGGCGGCATTATCCTAGCCAACATAGTAGGGGATTTAGAGCGATGTGCAGATCATGCTGTTAATATTGCTAATGGTAGGCTTAAGGAAGATATAATTGGTGGAGAAACTCCGCGCTCTGATACGTATACCATATAACAAGATTACTTACATTTGAAATGGTTATTATGAAAATTAATAACTAGCACAAAAAGCTCTTTTACTATGAGGTAGGTGAGCTTTTTTGGCTTGGATGCAAAATGCTTCTTTCTATATTTGCAGAAAAGTGTTAGAATACATAGTGAGTAGAAATATACCCTTAACTGAAAAGAGAGGTGGAATCTTAGATGAGGTTTAGTAATATAGGATATGTATTTAGCCAAGGACTGAAAGGAATTTCCAGAAACAAAATGTTTTCAATGGCATCCATTGCGACTATGGCTGCTTGTATATTTTTGTTTGGATTATTCTTTTCACTCTTACTAAATATGCAAAACATTGCAAGAAAAGCTGAAGAAGGGGTTGTCATTACTGTTTTTTTTAATGAGAACATAGATGAAGACATATATGAACAACGGATAGATGAAATTCGGCAGGAACTACTAAGTCATCCTGATGTAAGTGGTATCCACTATATTTCGGCTGAGGAAGCTTGGGAAAGATTTGTAGAAACATTTTTTGATGGAAACGAAGATTTAGCAAGAGGTTTTGAAGGAAATAATCCATTAGCCAATTCGAGTCACTTTGAGGTTTCTATGGTACTTATAGATGATGATAGAAGCCTTTTAGCCAGGAGAAGCACACTATCCGAAATACAAGGAGAAGTGGTGAGGTTTGCAGAAGAGGTAGAGGGAGTGCGGCTGGTTAACCGCTCTGATGCAGTGGCTATCACATTGAGCCATCTAAATATGTTGGTAGGATATGTATCCCTTGCCATCATTGCTATTTTGCTAGGAGTATCAGTCTTTCTAATTAGTAACTCCGTTACAATGGGGATTACTGTTCGTAAAGAAGAAATTGCGATTATGAAATATATTGGGGCAAGAAATTTTGTTGTTAGAGCACCATTTGTTATAGAGGGACTAATAATGGGCTTGGTGGGAGCTATTATTCCACTGACACTATTGTATGTACTTTATGAGATGGCTGTCTTAGGCATTATGACCAGGTTTACAACCCTTGCCAATATTCTTGACTTTCTTCCTGTTGGTGCGGTTTTTCATTACCTATTGCCATTTGGTTTAGCCATGGGGGTTGGGATAGGATTTGTAGGAAGTTACTTTACTGTGTTTAAGCATTTAAGAGTTTAACAATATATATATCATAGGTAGATTTACCTACAATTACGTTCGAGCTGGTTGTTAACATAGCAGAGGAGGATAAGTCATGCATTTTCATTTTGAAATACCCCAAGGGTTGATTTTTTTCTTGTGGATTTTTTTAAGTGTATTCTGGGGTATAGTAGCTACGGCTTGTAAAGAAAATAAAG